>Ga0335076_10000857_pt1 | contig 28940 bp, 16 predicted proteins | sample Lox_Sample_25_FD_206717 | JGI IMG/M metagenome (GOLD analysis project Ga0335076, IMG submission 206717) | Soil microbial communities from Loxahatchee National Wildlife Refuge, Florida, United States - Lox_Sample_2.5 | ecosystem: Environmental > Terrestrial > Soil > Wetlands | place: USA... | reverse complement strand
CCTGTGCTCGGCACCTGGATCGACGTCACGCTCGCCTCCCCCGCCGGCGAGTCGGTGGGTTCGACGCCGTCGTCGAGCATGGTGTCGTTGAGCGGCGCGGGGGCCGGGTCGCTGACCGCGTACACGGAGACCGAGCCGGTGGTGCAGGTCGGGACGGATACGTACCGTTTCCTGTACACGGGCGCGTTCGGGACCGGACAGGTCAACGTGAGCTTTGCTGCCGGCGGGTTCAACGCGGTCACGCTCGACAGCAGCGGAACCGTCACGAACACCACTCCAAGCGTCGCCTCCAGCGGCAGCTTCACGCTGATCGCGCCGGCCCAGAACTTCTACATCCAGCTCTCGGGCGGGCTCAACGTCTTCATCCCAGGGCTCAGCCAGCCGGCGCTCCAGGTGACCGCGGTGGTCAAGCTGACGGTCGACCCGAGCACCGACCTGATCTCGCTGACGTTCTCCGGCCAGATGTCGGTCATCTACCTCGGCACGCTCGGATTCACGGCCGGGTCGTTCGTGCTCGACCTCGGCCCCAGCGGCCCGAACCTATGGGGCGTAGCGACGGTCTCCGCCACGTACCCGGGCCTCGCTGCCGTGGGGGTGGACCTGACGGCGTCGGGGACGCTCGAGGTCAACACGAGCTCGCAGACCAAGAACGTCACGCTTCAGCTCCCGACCGGGCCGAACGGCGCGGAGCAGGCGGCGCCCTACACGCTCCAGCCGACGAGCCTCGAGATCGCCGTCACCGGCCAGGCCGCACTGCGGCCGCCCGGTACCTCCACCGACCTGCTCGATCTGAGCGGCGGCTTCTACATCGGTCTGAACCCGCAAGGCGTCCAGATCTACGCGACCGCTGCCCTGTCGATCGGCGGTGTGCAGCTCGGCCAGGCGACCGGCCTGGTCATCATCTCCACGGGCGTCGGATCGAACGGCATCCCCGGCGTCGCCGGGCTACTGACCGTCGGCGGGACGGCGTCGCTCGGGCTTCCGGGCGTCGGCAGCCTGGTCAGCATCACGGGCAGCGCGACCGTGATGTTCAACACCACGCTCGAGAACCAGACCTTCCAGATTCCGGCCGAGTTCATCGCGCTGCAGGCACCCGGCGACCCGACGTCGATCACGGTTTACGGGGCACCGCCCGGGCTGAGCGGTCAGCCGAACCCGGGAGCGGCTCCGGCGGTGTACGCATCGGTCTCGATCAACGCGCAGATCACGATCGGCGGAGTGATCACGCTGACCGGCTTCGTCCAGATCGAGGCGGTGGCCGGCTCGCAGGGAGCCGAGCTCACGATCAACGGCGCAGTCAGTACAAACATCTCGTTCCTCGGCTCGCTCAGCGGTCAGATCAACCTGACGGTGTTCGTGGCGCCCACCCCGGGCATCGTCGGCCGCGTCCTGTTGACCCTGAACTCAAGCTCGATCCCGGGCGTCCAGCTCGACGGGCAGTTCCTGCTCGAGATCAACACATTCACCGCGTCGGATTGGGCCGCCGTCGATCCGTCCGGGACGATTCAGACGTACGCGCTGTTTGACACCAACGGCAACGAGTGCACCGACGCGAGCTCGGCGAGCCCGTGCGGGACCGCGACTCCCGCCGGGTTCAAGCTCAACGCCGCGGGCGCCCCGATCGTCACGAGTGTGGCGATCCCGGCGGGACCGTACTTCTCGCTGTACATGTTCGGGAACCTCACGCTGGCGAACCTCGTCACTGTGACGGGAACCGTCTCGTTCACGATCGATCTGGGCGGAAGTGACCCGAGCATCAGCCTCATCGTCAACGGCAGCGTTTCGCTCGGCCCGCTCGGGAGCCTGCAGCTGATCAACAGCGGGTTCAGGATCGACAACGAAGGCCTCGTCGCCAACCTCGACCTGTCGCTGAACGGCGGCTTCGGCGGCAATCTCGGTTTGTCGTTCAGCGGGCAAGCACTGATGTCGATCAACACGACGGGGCGGACGCAGACTCTCGGTACGAGCCAGATCGCGACCGGATTCAACCTCGACATCACGGGCTCGGTCACGTTCGCCGGCTTCGCGACGGCGAGCGGCTCGATCGACATCACGATCCAGTCCAACGAGTTCCAGCTCACGTTCGACGTCATGTTCGCGATCGGCCCGCTCCAGTTCGCGGCCAACGGTGGCGCGGGCATCTACAACAACGGCCCCAACGACACCGGGATCGCGCTCGCGCTCAACGTCAGCCTCTCGATCAAGGCGACCGTGTTCGACATCACCGCGTCGGGGATGCTCGAGATCAACACGACCGGGACGACCGAGCTCGGGATCCCCGGCAAGAGCTTCCTGCTCGCGCTCAACGGGCAGATATCGCTCCTCGACGTGCTCAAGTTCAACGCGTCAATCACTATCGCGGTATCGCCCACCACCCTGACGTCACTGCAAGTCGGCCCGGTCGCGATCGCGGCAGGGACCCCGACCGGCGGCTGGTACTTCGAGGCGAACGCGAACGTGAGCTTCTTCGGGATCGCCACGCTTTCCGGCGCGATCTTCCTCGACGCCGACGGCGACTTCACGGTCGCCCTCAACGGCGGCATCACGATCGGCTCGAGCAGCTTCGGCCTGTCGGGGAACTTCAGCTTCCTGATCTCCTCCCAGCACGACACGTTCGGTGGGTACAGGCTCGAGCTCAGCGGCAGCGCAAGCGTTTCGGTGAACGCGTTCGGGATCTCGCTCGCCGGCGTCGGCCTGAGCTTCAGCGTGTGCGCGTCGACCTCGAGCACTTACCAGTGCCCCGACGGCTACACGTCGGACGGCGCTAGCACGCCTCTCACGCTGACCCTTCACATCCACGTCCACATTCTGTTCATCACGATCTCAGGGACCGCGCACTTCACGCTCGGGTACATCCAGCTTCCGACGCCCGTCTACCTCGCCGGTGATGGGACTGGATCACCGGGTCAGGCTCAGCAGTGGACTCCGACCACGGGTACCGGGCAAACGCTCTACCTCAACGTCGGTGGCGCGCAGGGTTATCGGAACATCGCCACCGACGGAACCAATGACTCGTACAACATCACGCAGGTGGGCGGAACGGCGGGCGACGCGACGATTCAGGTCACCGCGTTCGGCCGCACCGAGCAGTTCACGGACGTCAGCTCGATCGTCGCCAACTGGACCGGCCAGGACTGCACCGGAGGGTGTCAGACCTTCGTCGACGTCGGACCGAGCGTCACCGTGCCCGTGACCATCACCGGCGGCCCGGGGACGAACATCATCGACTACGAGGGCAGCGACGGCTCGGGTAACACTAGGCTCAACGGCGGTACCGGGTTGAACATCATCACGGACTCGGGCACGGGTATCGCCACTATCGACGACAGCAACACGGGTCAGGCGGGCACGATCGACCACTCGGGCACCGGCATGGCCACGATCATCAGCGGCGACTTCGGCGACACCATCTTCGGCGGACCGAGCGGCACAGACGTGATCAGTGGCGGCGCCGGCAACGACGTGGTGTTCGGACCCGCGGCGACCATCGCCCTCGACGGCAACGGCAACCAGATCTTCCTCACCGCCGGCCAGACCGCGACGATCGCCGGCCAGTCGGGCACGACCGGCAACATCCTGACGATCACCGGCGCCCCCGGCGGCGACACCGTCTCGGGCACGACGCTCTCGGGCGGGTTCACCGCCAGCGTCGACGGCAAGACGGTCAAGGTGCAGAGCGGGATCCAGGAGCTCGTGTTCCAGGGCACGTCTGGAACCGAGTCCTTCAACAGTTTCAACGTCAGCGGGAGCAACGGGCTCTCGTCGATCGAAGTGACGGCGCCCGGCACGGTACAGATCCAGAGCTCGACTTTCGGGGCGCCGACGCTCACGATCGCGAGTACCGGATCATCGATCACGATCATCGGATCGACCGTGTCGGGGTCGTCGTCGCTGACGGCGACCGCCGCGTCCGCCATCACCGTACAGACATCCTCGACGGTGAGCGGCGGATCCGTCACGCTCACGGCGGGCGGCGGTCCGGCGACGGTCTCCGCCTCGACGGTCAGCGCGACGGCCGGCGGTGTGGCGGTAAGCGCCGCCGGCGGCCCCGTGACGGTCTCCGGCTCGGCCATCAGCGCGACGGGCGGCGGCGTGACGCTGACCGACACCGCCGGCGGAAGCGTCACCGTGAACTGCATCTCGAGCCAGGGTTCCTCGACCGTAACCTGCTCGTCGCTGACTGCGTCCGCCGCGATCTCTGTGAGCTCGCCCACCGGCTCCGTCCTGATCACCGGGTCAACACTCACCTCGAGTGGCGGCGCGGTGAGCGTGACCGCCAATCCGAATCCCGGACCGAGCCCGGCCGTGACGCTCACGGGAGCGACCCTGACGGGCGCCACATCGGTGACGGTGTCGGCCGGTGGCATCACCGTCAGCGCCGGCCAGGCGCCGTCGAAGCTGAAGGTGACAACCGGAACCGGGACGATCAGCCTCACGGCGCAAGCCGGGTCGCTGATCCTCACGAGCGCGATCCTGGATGCGTCGGTGATCGGTGGGACCGTTGCTCTGCAGGCGAGCGGCGGCAACGTGGTCCTCGACACGCCGACGCTGACGGCCGGCGGAAACGTGACGATCTCGGCGACGAACGGTGGCAGCGTGTCGGTCCGGAGCGGCACGCTCACCGCCACGGGCAGCGGCACAATCGCCCTGACCGGCGCCCAGAACGTCTCGGTCGGCGGGTCAACATTGACCGCGGCCGGCGCGGATACGTTCACCGCGACACTGGGAACGGTTGCGCTCGAGGCCGCCACCGTATCCGGAGGTTCGATCAGCGTCATCGCGAACTCGAGCGCAACGATCCTGTCCAGCTCCCTGTCCGCGCCCGGCGGGCCGATCACGCTCACCGCCTCGGGCGTGGGGGTGCCGGCCGGGTTCCCGAGCGTCCATCTCACCAGCACGGCCGTCCAGGGAAGCACGGTCAGCGGGCAGGCCACAGGAATTCTCCTGGTCGACGGCGGGACCAAAGTGACCGCGGGACAGGACGTCACGCTCACGGCGACGACAAGCGAGACCGTCTTCCAGTCCTCACTCACCGCCACCGGCGACGACGTCACGCTGACCGCGAACGGCGGGAATCTCACCTTGCAGGTCGCGACGGTGAGCGCCGGTAACACCATCATCGGCACCGCCTCCGCCAACGTGACAGTGGAGTCGACCTCGGCGCTGACCTCAACCAGCGGTTCGGTGGGCCTCACTGCCCGTGGCGGCGATCTCACGATCAGCGCCACGCATGTCTCCGCCGGAACCTCGGTGACCGGGCAAGCATCGCAAGACGTGGCCGTGAGCGGTTCCACGGTAACCGCCGGAACCACGGTTTCATTCACCGGCGCCGACAACGTAACCATCGATCCGTCCACGGTGGGCGCGGTCAGCACGGTCACCCTGACCGCAACGAACGAAGTACTGACTCTGACCGGGGCCACCGTCTCGGGCAGCGCGATCACCGGCACCGCCGGGACGAACCTGCTGATCGACGCCACGAGCTCGCTCACCGCCGGCACGATCACCACCCTCCAGGGCGGCTGGAAGAACCAGCCCGGCAGCCTGCTGACGCTGCTCGGGACGTTCACCTCACCGCTCGTCGAGATCTTTGGCGGCAGCGGCGGCGACACCTTCCGGCTTCAGCCGGTGGCGATCATCGGCTACACGCAGATGCGGGGCGGGACCGGCAACGACACGTTCACGCTCCAGCTGCCGACAATCGACCTGGCCGACAAGTTCGACAACAGCGTCTGCCCGGCCGGGCAGAGCACCTGCTCGGCCGCACTGGTCAACGGAACCGGCGAAGAGATGGCGCTGCCGGGCTATGCACGGGGGATCGCGGGCCAGAACCGCGGCTTCGACGGTCAGACCCTGTTCCCGGTCCGCAACATGGTCGACGTCGACGGCGCCGGCGGCAGCGACAACTACATCGTGAACCTGGCCGGCGGTGGCATCGACTACATCGTCAACATCCACGACAGCGGCGCTCCCACCGACTTCAACAACCTGACGATCAACGGCCCGTCGCAGAACAACGCCTTCCTGCTGCGTCAGGGATTTGTCGCGCTCCTCACCGCCGACCCGAACAGCCCCGGCAATTACCTGCCCGATTACGAGCGGATCAACTACGACAACACGATCAACCTGCTCCACGTCGTCGGCGGTCCGCACAACAACAACTTCTTCGTCGACGATAACAGTGCGATCACCGTGCTCGACGGCGGCGGCGGGGAGGCCAACTTCCAGTTCGGGCAGCTGTACGGCGCCGACCGCACCGTCACCTATCAGGCGACCGCGGGCGTGCGGCAGACGGTACAGCCGGGCGACGTCGTGCAGAAGAACGGCCAGAGCTACGAGTACACCGGCGGGGTCGCCTTGACCGCCGACCTCAGCACGGTCGACTACAGCAACGCGATGCAATGGGCGCCGGTCCCCTCGGGCGGCGTGGCGGCTGCCAACGACGTCGCCCCGGGTGATGAGATCGTCACTGTCGACACCACGGTCGGCTGGCTGAGCCGCGGGATCAGCTACGCGACCACCGCCTACGGCGGTCAGGGCGACTCCACCTTCACCGTCTACGGCAACCATGCCTCGCTGAAGCTGTTGGGCGAGGGCGGCAACGACACCTTCGTGGTGCGCGCCTTCCAGCTGGTCACTGGCAACGGGGTGGCGACCTCGAACACGACGATCCAGGGCGGTAGCGGCACCAACGACATCGAGTACAACGTCAACGCTCCCGTCGCGATCCAGGGCGGCCGGGGCTACAACTCGGTGGTCGTCGTCGGGACCGGGACGCTCGACAACTTCGTGATCACCAAGGACGGCGTGATGGGTGACGGCCTGTTCGTGCAATACACGGACGTGCAGAAGGTGGAGGTCGACGCCGGCGGTGGCACCGCCAACTTCTGGGTCCTCAGTACCGATCCGGACGTGGTCACCGTTCTCACCGGCGCCAACGGCCACAGCACCTTCAACGTCGCCGGCGACGTCACCGGCCAGGTGATCGCGCTCAACCCCAACGGCACGAGCACCGCCATCAACCAGTCGGTGGCCAGCAACGACCCGCTGTACCAGGGCGTGTTCGCGCCCGGCCTACCGTTCAGCGTGGCCGGAGCGAGCAGCGGGCAGGTCCAGCTGGGGGTCCCGAGCGGCGGGCTGACTCTGCTGCAGCCCGCCAACGGCGGTGCTCCGGCGGTGACCTCCTACACGCTGAACCTCGGGGTACCGCGGCCCGCACCCGGAGTCATCTGGTACATCTCGGTTGCCGCGGCGCCCGACTTCACCGGCGGGGCCGCGGGTTGCCAGCCGCCGGACGCCAACCCGACGACCTGCGGCTCGTCCCTCCTCCTATCCGACGACGGCGGCACAACCTGGTCATCGGATCTCGTTTTGACCTTCGACTCGAGCGCCGCGTCGGGGTCGCTCACCGACTGGCTCCGGACTCAGACCATCGAGGTAGAAGCGCCTCCGGGTGCGGTCGTGGGCGGCGACGCGACGGTCGAGATCATGCAGTCGCTCCTCAGCACGGTGCCGGTCACGAGCACCCTCGCCGGCTACGACACGGTCCCGATCTCGAACGTGGACGTGCACGTGATCGACGGCAACCTCCCGGGGACCGTCGTCTCGGCGCCCAGCGGCGGTCTCAACGTGATCGAGGGCGGGCTGACCGACGGCTACACGGTGGCGCTCACGCGCGCCCCAGCCGCGGACGAGCAGGTGCTGGTGACGCTTTCCTCGGACGACCCGCGGGTGCACTTCTCCTCGCCGACCCTCACCTTCACCGCGACCAACTGGGACGTGCCCCAGACGGTGACGGTGAGCGCCAGCGACGACGGGATCGTCGAGGGTGTGCGGCTGTCGCGGATCTTCTCGGTCGTCACCTCGCAGAGGCTCGGCGGCGGTGCCGCGCCCGGCGATGCCGTCTACGCGGCCGGCGTCGTCGACAACCCGACCGTTCTGGTCAACGTGAACGACGCCGACTCGGGTGGTGTGGTCGTGCTGGCCACCGGCCCGACGATCGTCTCTGCCAATAAGCCGACGAGCTACACGATCCAGCTCACGCGCGCGCCCGTGGCGCCGGCCGGCTCAGGCCGGGCGGCCTACGTTGATGTGAGCATCCTGACCGACGGGATGACGCTCGTCTCGTCGAGTGATACGCGGTTCCACTCGACCGGCGGAGTCAACAACTCGCCTTACGTGGAGTTCGACTCGGGCAACTGGAACCAGCCGATCACGATCGGCGTCTCGGTGAATCCCAACCCGCCCGCGGCGCCGCCGAGCAGCTCGGGCCAGCCGGTGCAGGTCTTCCCGGCGCAGCCGCACGTGACTAACGCGATCTATGGCCCGCTGATCATCGACGGCTCCACCACCGCTTCCCGACCGCTCGTGGAAGGGGTCGGACTCCCCAGCGAGACCGACGTGCCGCTCCCGCCACTGCCGGCTCCGACGCTGACCGGCCCTGCTGGAAGCGCTCGAATGGCCACGCTCAACATCTTCGACGACGGCGAGCCCACCGGTGACGTGGGCACGATGGGCGCGATCTCGGCCACCGAGTTCGCCGCCCTCCAGACGCTCTATTCCGGCGGATCCGCCGTCGGTCTGAACTCGTCCCAGTTCACCGAGATCGAGGGACTGAACATGGGCGGCTCGCTCACCCAGCGGCCCGCCGGCGCCCCGTCGCTGACCTTCGACGGCGGCATCGTCTATCGCAACATCGACGTTGTCAACGTGATGCTGGGCAACCGGTCCACGAGCGTTGCCACCGAGGGCCACTTCACAGTCAGTTACACGCCACTGAACACGGTCACGGTGATCCAGGGCGGCGGTGGCTACAAGGAGATCGATGCCACCGGTGGCGGCGGCTATACCTCGCCGCTGATCCTGTTGGGCAACACGACCCAGAACGGCAGCTTCTACAACTCAACCACGGCGAACATCACCGGCGAAGCCCGCCAGTATCTGAATCCGGGCAAGAGTGTGATCAACGCCAGCACCGATCCGAACTCGGTGATCATCTACGGCGGTGTCGGCGACTCGCAGATCTACGGCGGCGGCGGGGGCGACCAGATCGCCGGTGGGTCGGGCGCGGACGTGATCTATGCCGGCTCGGGCAACGACATCATCCGCGGTGACGACGGATTTAACCTCTACCTGTTGCAGCCGCTGTCGCAGGTGGTGGCGCGGAACCTCAGCGCACTGATCTTCACCAATTACCCGAGCCCGGCCGACTCGCCAGATAGCGACCCGCTCAACCCGACCTCGGACCAGATCTACGGCGGGCTCGGGCAAGACATCGTGTTCCTGGACCACGGCGTGGTCGACCAGCTGAGCAATCCAATTACGGGCACCGAGGGCGTGCTCGATGCCTACACCACCGACCCGATTACGTTCGGCCTCAGCTCGTTCTTCGGGGCATACAACGGCACCGCGATAGTGCTCGCAGGAACGGGCCAGCAGACGATCAACGTCGCCGGCACCAAGTACTCGAACGTCGTGATCAAGAACGGCTATGTGTACTTCTCCACGCCCGATGGGTGGATTTCGAAGCTCCTGAAGGTGGGTAGCACCGATCCGGGCGCCGGCGGCAACGACACGATCACGCTCGGCGACGGCAACGACATCGTGGTCGCCGGCACGGGTTACGACAAGATCACCGGCGGGAACGGCAACAAGATCATCCTCGGCGACGACGGCGAGATCACCTGGGTGGGGGGCGTCCTGAGCTCGATTGTCAGCCAGGATCCGGGCGTCTCGCTCAACAGCACCTCGGGCAACACGATCAGCCTGGGCAACGGCAACGACATCGTGTTCGGCGGATCGGGGACGAACACGATCACCCTCGGCAACGGCAACGACGTCGTCGCGGGCGCAGATGCGCAGCTGAACTACAACCTCAACGGGCAGCCGACCATCTTCCAGAGCATCTTCCCCACCGACGGCGGCCAGGACGCCATCACCGTCGGCAGTGGCGAGGGTGTGGTGATCGGCGGCCCGGGCAAGGACACGATCACCGCCGGCTCCGGCACCAACGTGATCCCGGGCGTCGGCGAGGCCTCCTACTCAGTGGCAACTCAGACCTGGTCGGTGGGCGCCCCGGCTACAACGCCGCCTCCGGTCATGACCCCGCCCCCCGTCGTGACTCCGCCACCGGTCGTGACCCCGCCTGCCTCGCCGCCGCCACCAACCCCACCGAGCCCGAAGCCACCGGTCAAGAAGCCGAAGCCCAAGCCGAAGCCGAAGCCCAAGCCCAAGCCGAAGCCCAAGCCCAAGCCGAAGCCCAAGCCGAAGCGTCACAAGCCGAAGCGTCACAAGCCGAAGCGTCACAAGCCGAAGAGCCGGGCCCGCGCGGGCACGAAGTCGAAGCCGAAGGCGCAAGATTGAGCCGGGCGAGAAGGATCCCGGCTGAGAGGGGCACGGACGCCCTGAGAGGAGGGGCTGCGGTCGGTCCCGAATTGGGGGGCGTCCGAGCCCTCCGTATCTGGGCGGCGTCGGACCCCGCAGCTTGGGGACGAGGGCCCTGTTCGTCCGAGGGGCGTCGGGCCCCGCAACTTGGGGGCGAGGGCCCCTGTGGATTCCTGGAGGTCAGATGAAGCTCAAATATCTCGCTTATGTCGCGGCGGTCGCCGGGGCTTGCTTACCGGTAGTGGCGTTAGTGGGCCTGCCTTGGGCCCAGGCCCGTCCAACCGCGCGGGTCGCCGATACCGGCGCCGGCGAGAAGCGGCTCCTGCAATGCGTGACGTTCGATTCCGGCGACCCACAGGTATGCGGGGTCCGCGTCCGAGGCGCGCGGGGGGCGCGCGGCCGTCGAGGCCCGACCGGTCCGGTCGGTCCGGTCGGTCCGATCGGCCCGGCGGGACCGCAGGGGATCCAGGGTCCGGTCGGCCCGGTAGGCCCGCAGGGGATCCAGGGGATCCAGGGGATCCAGGGGATGCAGGGCGCCCCCGGCCATACCGTGGTGGTTGCAGGAACGGTGGTGACCGAGAGTCCGTCGACCGTGCCCGATCCGCAGGGGATGCTGCTGAATCCCACCATCGCGCAGTGCCCGACCACCGGCCAGTTTCACTACGATCAGGAGGCGTACGGCGGCGGCGTACAGATTCAGAAGAGTGGGGCTGAGAGCGGCGGTGACGTGGTGACTGTGGCTCAGCACTTCCTGGGCACCTACGACAACTCCGGTCCGTCCCCGGTGGTAGATCCGCTGCCCGCGGGCACGACCCCGGGGACAGTCTCGACGCAGGCGGCGGACTCGTACGAGGCCCAGGCCGTCGTCACCGAGCTGGCGGCGGGCGATTCGGTGACGGTCCAGTCGTTCGTGGTCTGCGGGCCATGAGACTCAGGCAGCCATTACGTATCGGCGGGCTCGCCGCGCTGGCTCTGGCGGCGACGGCCTTTGCCGGGCTGCCATGGGCAGATGCCAACTCGCACGCGCCGACGGCGCAAGCGGCGGCGAAGGCGCCGGCGGCAAAGAAGGGACACACGTGCGGGATCCGCTACGACACCGATGACGTCCCGACCTGCCTGCGGGATGGCCCGGTCGGCCCGAAGGGATATAGGGGCCACCCCGGTCCGGCCGGCCCGCCGGGCGTCGTCGGCCCGGTCGGTCCGATTGGCCCGGTCGGCGCCGTTGGGCCCCAGGGTCTACAAGGGATCCAGGGGATCCAGGGAATCCAGGGAATCCAGGGCAACCCAGGGGCGTTCTACACCGCAACGCCTCCGGGCTCAGGTCCCAGCGGCTCGGATCCCGGCGGCAACACGGTGCTGGTGCTGGGGTCGAAGATCGGGCCGATTCCAATCCCATCTGGCCCGGCGACAGGAACCGAGCTGACCCCGAGCGTCGCGCGATGCCCGACCGCAGGCCCCGATCAGGAGGCCTACGACGGAGGCGCGACCATCATCACCTCTAATCCGAACAACACGACTCCGCCGATCCCGCCGACCGACGACGTGGTGGGGCTCGAGTCGAGCTTCCCGGGGTTGTACGCGGGCCCGACCGAGGTCGACCCGCTGCCGAGGGGAGCAACGCCAGGAGCGGTCTCGGGCCAGCCGGCCAATGCATATGAGGCCCAGGCGGTGATCACCAACATGCACAGCGGTGACAACGTCACGGTCCAGGCCTACGTGATCTGCGGTCCTTAGCGGACCGCAGATCGACTCACGGATCTCTGAGCTGCCGCCCCCGCCTTGGGGGCGGCAGCTCCGTCTCCCATACTGCGGGGCGCCGGACCTGTATAACCGCACTTAGCTTGTCTTCGCTTCGTCTCACCGGCAGGGTGGTTGTCGTCGCCGTCGTGCTCGCCGCGATGCTGGCCGGCACCGCGGGCGGCGCGGTCGCGACCCATCCGACGGCGGCCGGCAAGGCGCTCGCCCGTGGGACGTTGTTGCGGCGCTCGGACTTGGGCCGGGGCTGGAAGAGCACACCGGCACCGATGACGGTTGCCGGTCTCACCTGCCCGGGGTTCAGCCCCCCGCTCTCGGGCGTCGTGCAGACCGGCTCGGCGATCTCACCCACCTTTGAGGCCGGCTCGACCGGCCCGTTCGCGTCCCAGACTGCCTACGAATACGCCAGCGCCTCCGAGGAGGGGACCGTCTGGCGCGAGGTCGCGCGCCCACATCTGCTGACCTGCGTCGCCGCGAGTCTCGTCCATAGCACCGGCGGCGGCGTTCACTTCAAGGTTCACAGCAAGCGCCTCGTGGCGCTGCCGAGCCTGCCGGTGCACGCGATGGGCTACCGGGTCGTTGGCACCGCGTCGGTGCCCAACCAGACTGTGAACGTGTACCTCGACGTGGTCCTCCTCGGCGGTGGCACGGCGGTGACCGAGCTCAGCTTCTCGAGCTTCCTACGACCGCCGGAGCGGGCGTTCGAGTTACGGCTGGCGAGGATCGTGGCGGGGCGCGTGGCGGCCGGTTGAGCGCCCGGCCAGGGAGCCTTATCGAGCTTTCGTGAGTGATTCTCGGGCCGGCCTTCACGCGCCGATTCCGCCTGTCCGGCGTGTGTATGCTTCCGGCAACTTTGGGGGGTAGCAGTTGAAGGTTGGGGTTCTCTGTCTATTGATCTGTGCGGTCACGGTGTGCGCACCGGCGGCTGCGAGCGCTGACGAGTGGTTCCCCGATCCCGCCAACTCGCAATGGCAATATCTGTGGAGCGACAGCGTCTACAACCCCTTGGGAACGGTCGAGAACGTCGTCGTCCAACAGCAGCAGGGACCCAGCTTCACGCTCGCCTGGGCTGATCCGCAGGACCAGCCGCCGGCAGCCGGCGCCGCGTCGATCTCATGTTCGATGACGTCCGACGTCGGCACGATGTCGTTCCAGGACACCAACTCGGGTCTGATCAACACCGACTGGAACAGCTGCCCGGCACCCCCGAACATGCCGATTCTCTGCACTACCCCGAGCCCCTGCGCGAACAGTGTCTCGAGCACGCTTTACCAGCTGATATGGGGTAGCCGTGTGCCGGTGCTGTCAGAGCCGTTGCTGCAGGACACGACCTGGAACGCAACCGGCGGCGGCGATAACACCGTTGAGAGCTCCTCCCGGTACCTCGGGGTCCAGCTCGTGAAGGTGCCGGCGTTCCCGAGCGGAGTTCGCGCGGCGGTCGTGCGCACCAACATCGCGCAGTCGGGAGCTCTAGGCGATCCGTACGGCAGCGGCGTGCGAACGACCTGGTGGGTATACGGAGTCGGGCCGGTGAGGATCGTGTTTGACCACAGCGGTGGCAGCGGCGCACCGGTCACGACCGCCAGCCTCCTGTCGACGAACCTCAAACCGATGCCAGCGCCGCCGGACGCCGACTACTTCCCCCTCGTCCAGGGGATGACCAACAGGTACAAGTGGACCAACACGAAGCACCTGCCTCAGCCGGAGGTCGAGTTGCAGACGGTCAGCGCTGTCGTGGACGGTTCTGCCCGGCTTTCCGTCAAGAGCGTCTCGGGTCCGATCAGGGTCGTCGCTCAGTACGGATTCGATTCACGCATCGACGGTGTCACGAACCTCTGGGGCTCGGCCTCCGTCGCAACTCTCGCGAAGCTGCCGCCACTGGGGCACAAGCGCCACTTCTTCACGCCGATCGATCTGATGGTGTACGGCTATAACCCGGTGCTGCCCGGATATCCGAAGGCCGGCAACAGGTGGGGGAGCGGGAATCATGCCGACTTCGAGACGTTTGGCGTGACTGGGAGGACCAGGATCATCGGCATCCGCAAAGTCCACGTCCCCGCCGGCACGTTCTCGGCGCTCGAGGTACAGAGCACACTCACACAGCGCGGCTACCCGTTCGGTAGCGGCGTGCGTACGTGCTGGTTCGCCGCCGGTCGTGGGCTGGTCAAGCTCGTCTTCAAGCACCGCGACGGGTCCGTCTCCGTCGTGCAACTGATGAAGTGAGCACTCGCCGGCGCTCGGCGCTCGCTGTCATCCTCCTGGCACTACTCGCCGGCGGGTGCGGGCAGCAGTCGACCCAGCGCCCTGCCGTCGCCGGTTACGTCAAACAGGTAAACGCGATCGAGGCGTCCCTCGCGACACCGCTCGCCTCGGTCGCCTCGGCCGGGAACGCGTTCTCCCAGGAGCAGCGCTCCTCGGACGGCAACACGCCCTCGCCGAAGCAGCGGTCCGCGGGCATCCTCACGCTCGGCCCCTCTCCTGAGCAGACACTCCAGAAGGCGCTGGTCAAGATCGGAGCGCTCAGGACACGACTGGCCGCGATCAGTACTCCTCTCCCGGCCGAGCACCTGCGCGCGTTGCTACTCGAGCTGATCGACGATCAGGCGGCGATGACTCGCCAGGTCGCGGAGCTCGTGGCGTTCCTGCCGCGCTACTCCGTCGCGCTCCGCTCGCTCGCGCCCGCCACGAAGCAGCTCGAGACCGTCCTGAGTCAACGGTCGGCCAACGGCGCCGCCGCGGTCAGCACGGCGTTCGCGAGCAAGGCGGCCGCGCTGCGTCGATTCCAGGCGACGACCAGCGCGATGGTGGTGCAGCTGCGCCGGCTCCGGCCGCCCACCGTCTCAAAGCCGGGATTCAAGGCGCAGGTGATCGCGCTCCAGGGGATGGGCGCCAGCGCGGGCCGGCTGGCCGCCGCGCTCGCCTCGGGCGCGACTTCCAGCGTCGGACCCGTACTTACGCAGTTCGATCGCGCCGCCGCGAGCACCAACACGGTCGCGGTGCAGAAGGCGGAGATCGCGGCTGCGCACGCCTACGACGCGAGAGTCGCCGCACTCGACGCCCTGTCGCGGAAGGTGGAACTCGAGCGGCTGCGGCTGTCCAACGGCCTGCGTTGAGTGATGCCTCAGCTCTGCTCCACCCGCTCCTGCTCGCGCTGGCGGAGTTCGATCCGCCGGATCTTGCCCGTGAGGGTCTTGGGGAGCTCCGGGACGAACTCGATCACGCGCGGATACGCGTACGCGGAATGCCGGTCGCGGACGAACGTCTTGATCTCCTCGGCCAACTCGGCGGACGGGTCGTATCCCGACGCGATCACGACGAACGCCTTGACCACGTAGCCGCGCCGCTCGTCCGGTGAAGCGACCGCGGCCGCCTCGGCGACGGCCGGGTGCTCGAGGCAAGCCGACTCGACCTCGAACGGGCCGATCCGGTAGCCGGCCGAGATGATCACGTCGTCGGCGCGCCCCTCGTACCAGAAGTAGCCGTCGTCGTCGGCACGCGCGGCGTCCTTGGAGTGGAACCACTCGCCGCCGAACGCCTCCTCGGTGTCCTCCTCCGGGCGGTTCCAGTAGCCGAGCGGGTAGTGAGGGTTCGACCTCGCCTTGAGGCAGATCTCTCCGCGCTCGCCAGCGGGGACAGGCCGCTCATCCTCGTCGAGGATCGCCACCTCCCAGCCCGGCATCGGGCGACCCATCGAGCCCTCGCGCACCTCCATGAACGGATAGTTGGCGCACAGCGGATACGACTCGGTGAGGCCGTAGTAGTCGAGGACGGTGATCCCGTACTGCTCGCGGAACCAGCGGATCGCCTCGGGGTTGAGCGGCTCGCCGGCTGAGCACACGATCCGGAACTTCTGCGGATAGCGCGTGCCGGCATCGGAGATCGACATCATCGACCGGATCGCCGTCGGCGTCCCGAACACGTTGGTGACGCCATGGCGGCTCAGGAAATCGAGCTGCTTGTGGGGATCGAAGCCTCCCTCGCGCTGATAGACGGCCTGTACGGCGCCCAGCCGCCACGGTCCGATCAGCGGACAGATGCCCGCGGCCCACGCCCACTCTCCCATTCCGTGGAACACCTCGCCGTCGTGGAGGTCGTGGCAGTAGATGAACTCCTCGTGGGCCAGGATGTACCGGTGGGCGTGGAGGATGCCCTTCGCCAGCCCCGTCGTGCCCGACGAGTAGTAGAGCTGGGCTGGGTCGTCGGCGGCGGTGTCGACCGGCTCGAACGCGGTCGAGCCGCGCCCGAGCAGCTCGTCGTCGAGGATCAGCAGGTGCTCGACCACCGACCGGTCGATGCGTCCGGCGTTCGCCTCGTTCGTCAGGAGCACCTTGGGCCTCGAGTCGCTCACACGATGTCGGATGCCTTCATCGCCGTAGAGCACCGACATAGACAGCAGGATCGCGCCAGCCTTCCATACTCCGAAGAACGCGGCCGCGGTCTGCGGCGTCGGCGGTAGCAGCATCGCGACGCGATCGCCGGGCTCCACGCCGTGAGCCCGCAGAACGTTCGCGAACCGGTTCGAATCGTCCTGGAGCTCGCCCCAGCCGATCTCCTGAATCCTCCCATGGAAATCCTCGTGGATCATCGCGAGCTTCTCGCGCGGATGGCGATCGCACACGTCGACCGCGATGTTGTATCGGTTCGGCACTTCCCAGCGGTGCTGCTCGCATGCCTGCTCATAGGAGGAAAAGGTGGTGGTCGAGCTCATGCCCCCATCATGCCGCCCTCGACAGGCCCGCACAACCCGGTGCTGATAGGGCGCCCGCCCCGCTCGGCACATCGCGCCAACGTCAGCAAGCGAACAACACCGAGTAACAACCGCCACAAGCGCCGGTAACCTATTGAAGGCTCACCATGGATCTGGTTCTGGGCGTAGTACTAGGCATCGGGATCGCCGCAGCGCTCACCGCGGTGTGGAGAGCCGTGCGCCGCTCCCGCACGAGGGGGATACCGGAGGAAGCGATGCAGGCCGCGCTGCATGCCGCCACTGCCACCCTCCCGCACCTGCGGCGCGGTCTGAACAGCCGCACCGCCGAGCGAGCCGTCCCGAATCTCCGCGCGCTCACCGGCGCGGCGGCGATCGCGCTCGCGGACACGCGAGCGGTGCTGGCGATCGAAGGCGAGGGGCGCGAGCAGGTGAGGCCGGGCGATCTGCTCTCGCGCCTGCTCGGGCGCGCCCACGACAACCGCCTCCACATCGTCCCGCGGCTGGTGTCCTCAGATCCGACCTGTCCGCTCAAGTCGGCGGTGCTGGCGCCGCTGGTCGCCCAGGGCCAGCGCATCGGGACGCTGATCGCCTTCTATCGCTCGGTGGGACGTCCCAGTCATCACGAGCTGCGGGTCGTGCAGGAGGCCGCCAGCCTCGTGTCCGCGCAGGTCGAGCTGTCGCTGGTGGCGGCGCAGGAGGAGCGCCTCGCCCAGGCAGAACTGCGGGCGTTGCGGGCGCAGATCTCCCCACACTTCATCTACAACGCGCTGGCCGCGGTCGCGGGCGACATCCACGCTCGTCCCGAAGAGGCCCGCGACCTGTTGATCGACTTCGCGGAGTTCACGCGATACCTGTTCCGCGACGGCCGCTCGTACGTGACCCTCGGCGAGGAGATCGAGCACGTCGAGCGGTATCTCCGCCTCGAGCAGGCGCGGTTCCGCGAGAGCCTCCACGTGACGATCGACGTCCCCGAGTCGACCCACGGGACGGTCGTGCCGGCGATGTCGGTGCAGCCGCTGGTCGAAAACGCCGTGCGTCACGGGGTCGAGCGCGGCGCCGGGACGGGGCGGGTGACGATTTCCGCCCAGATCGTCGGCGGAGACGTCGAGCTGCGGGTGTCCGACGACGGGGCAGGGATCGAGCCCGAGCGACTCGAGGCGGTGCTGGCGGGCGCCGGCGGCGGCATCGGGGTGTCGAACGTAGACGCACGGCTCAGAGCCACGTTCGGTGAGCGCTACGCGCTCAGGATCGAATCCACCGTGCACGAGGGGACGACCGCGGTGATGTCCGTGCCGCATCTCCGGGGCGAGGTTCCCGATCCCGAGCTCGCCTGGTCTGCATGAGCTCAGACGGGCTGACGATCCTCGCCGTCGACGACGAGCACACACAGTTGGAAGACCTCGCCAGGCTGCTGCGGAGCTTCTCGAGCGTGCATGAGGTGGAGTGCGCGTTCGGCGGCCACGACGCCTTGCACAAGGCCTCGAGCCAGGCGTACGACGCGATCTTCCTCGACGTCCGGATGCCCGACCTCGACGGCGTCGAGCTTGGGCGTGTGCTCCGACGGTTCGCCTCGCCGCCCCAGCTCGTGTTCGTGAGCGCGCACGACGCCGCCGCGGTCGAGGCGTTCGAGCTTCGCGCGGTCGACTATCTGCGCAAGCCAGTCAGCCGGCACCGGCTCGAGGAGGCACTCGAGCGGGTCGCCTCCGCGGTCGAGGCGAGCGAGGAGCACTTCGACCGCAACGGACGTCGCGCGCGCTCCCAGTCCGCGGGAGAGAGCGAGATGATCGCGGTTTCCGGCGCGCGCGCCGGATCGACTCGGCTGATCAGCCGCGGCTCGATCCTATTCGTCCAATCGCACGGCGACTTCGTCCGCATCGTCACCGAGGACGGGCGCTACCTGCTGCGGACGACGCTCAACGACGTCGAGCACCGCTGGGAGCAGTTCGAATTCGTCCGGGTGCATCGCCAGTACGTCGCGAACCTCGCACGCGCGGTCGAGCTGCGGCCGCTGTTCGGCGGCACCGCCGAGCTTGGGTTCACCGGCGGCCACTCAATCCCGGTGGCGCGCCGCCATGTCGCGGACCTCAGCCGGCGGCTCGGGGTCTAACGGCTGTGTGAGACGCCTGAGATCCCGGTCGGAGCCCCTCGCGCCCGACCAGTAGACGTGCGATCCGGCCGATCGGCGCAGCGGGGGCTCCGAGTGGGAATTACGCGTCTTCTTGCTTCTGCTCTTCCTGGACCTTGCCTTCCAGCTGCTTCATCACATCCGGGTCGCGTAGCGTGGTGACGTCGCCCAGCGCGCGCCCCTCGGCGATATCCCGGAGCAGCCGGCGCATGATCTTGCCCGAGCGCGTCTTGGGCAGATCGTCGGCCCAGATGATCCGCCTCGGCCGAGCCAGCTTGCCAATCCGCTTGGCGACGGTGTCGTTGATGTCCGAGACCAGCTCATCCGACCCCTCGGTGTCATCGCCCTCGAGGGTCACGAACGCGCAGATCGACTGGCCGGTGTCCTCGTCCGCCTGCCCGATCACCGCTGCCTCGGCCACCTTGGGATGGGCGACGATCGCGGACTCCACCTCGGCGGTCGACATCCGGTGTCCCGACACGTTCACGACGTCGTCGATCCGTCCGATGATCCAGAAGTAGCCGTCCTTGTCCTTGCGCGCGGCGTCTCCGACCAGGTACGTCTCCTTGCCGAACCTGTCGAAGTACGTCTCGACGAACCGGTCGTCCTCCTTGTACAGCGTCCGGAGCATCGACGGCCACGGGCGCTTGATCACGAGCAATCCCTGGCCTTCGTCGAGCGCCTTGCCGTCTCGCTCATCGACCACGTCGGCCTCGATTCCCGGGAATGGCCGGGTGGCCGATCCGGGCTTGGTGGAAACGATCCCGGGGATCGGCGTGATCATGATCGCGCCGGTCTCCGTCTGCCACCAGGTGTCGACGATCGGACAGCGCTCGCCGCCGACGACCACGTGGTACCAGAGCCAGGCCTTCGGGTTGATCGGCTCGCCGACCGTGCCGAGCAGCTTCAGCTTGGACAGGTCGTGCTTCTCGACGTGCTCGACGCCCCACTTCATGCAGGCCCGGATCGCCGTCGGCGCGGTGTAGAACTTCGTCACCCCGTAGCGCTCGCACAGCTCCCACCAGATGCCCTTGTGGGGATAGTCGGGCGCGCCCTCGTACATCACGCTGGTCGCGCCGTTGAGCAACGGCCCGTACACGATGTACGAGTGGCCGGTGACCCAACCGACGTCGGCCGAGCACCAGTAGACGTCCTCGTCCGGGTGCAGGTCGAACACGAGACGGTGCGTCGACGCGACGCCCGTCAGGTAACCGCCGGTCGTGTGCAGCACGCCCTTTGGCTTGGCGGTCGATCCGCTCGTGTACAGCACGTACAGCGGATGCTCGGCGTCGAGCTCCTCGGCCGGACACTCGTCGTCGGCCTTGTCGAGGATCTCGTGGTACCAGACGTCGCGCTCGTCGTTCATGTCGCAGTCAGCGCCGGTTCGCTTGACCACGACGATGTGCTCGAGCGACTTCAGGTCGCTCATCTCCTCATCGACCGCCTGCTTGATGTTCGCGGTCTTGCCCTTCCGACGGGCGCCGTCGACGGTGATCAGCGCCTTGGCCTCGGAGAACTCCATCCGCTCGCGGACCGAACCGGCCGAGAAGCCGCCGAACACGACGTTGTGAGGCGCGCCGATCCGGGCGCAGGCCAGCATCGCGACCACGACCTCGGGGATCATCGGCAGGAAGATCCCCACGACGTCGCCTTTCTCGATTCCGAGGTCCTTCAGCGCGTTCGCGAACTTCTGAACGTCCCGATGCAGGTCGGCGTACGTGATGTCCTCTTCCTCGCCTTCCTCGCCGCGCCAGTGGAACGCGACGCGCTCACCGTTTCCGGCTTCGACGTGGCGATCCACGCAGTTGTAGGACGCGTTGATCTTGCCGTCCGCGAACCACTTGTAGAACGGCGCCTCTGACTCGTCGACGTCCTGGGAGGGCTCCTTGAACCAGTGGAGCTCCTTCGCCTGCGCCGTCCACCAGCCCTTCCAGTCGTTCTCGGCCTCGTCGTGGACCGAGGGGTCGTTCAGCAGCGCGTGCTTTGCGAGGTCCTTCGGCGGGTCGAACGTCTCAGTGTCGAGCATCTCCTCGAGCTTTGACTCGAGGGTCTGGTCGGACGTATGGGTTACCGTGTCTGCCACAGGCGTCTCTCCTTCCGCTCCTTGCGCGTTCTCTCACGGGTCTACTACCCGAGGGGCGCGCAGTCGAATATCCGAGACGACGCGCCCGGCCCACCGTGGGCCGGGCGCGCAGGTTGCAGACAGGCGGCCTACGGCTACTCCGCGTGCCCGTACGCGGCGATCTCGGCCTTCTCCTGCTCGGTGAGGTCACGCGGAACGTCGCCCTTTGCCGCCTTCTCGCTCTGCACGTGGTGGCGGATCTCCTCGACGATCTCGGGATTGGCGAGGGTCGACACGTCGCCGACATCGGAGAAGTTCGAGACGGCGGCGATCACGCGCCGCATGATCTTCCCCGAGCGGGTCTTGGGCATGTCCTTGACGATCCACACGTTCTTGGGGCGGGCGATCGCCCCGATCTCGGTGACGATCGCCTGGGAGACCTTCTTGTCGATCCCGGCGTCTAGGGGCACTCCGGGCTTCAGCGAGATGTACATCTCGACGATCTTCCCGCGCACCTCGTCCACGACCGGCACGGCGGCCGCCTCGGCCACCTCGTCGACGGTGATCGCGGCGGACTCGAGCTCCTTGGTCCCGAGCCGGTGTCCGGCGACGTTGATCACGTCGTCGATCCGGCCGAGGATGCGGAAGTAGCCGTCCGCGGCTTCGACGGCTCCATCGCCGCACATGAACGGCCAATCGCGCCAGTCGTTGCTGCCCGCCTTCGAGAACTTGGCGTAGTAGGTGTCGATGAAGCGCTGGTCCTGCCCCCACACGGTGAGCATCCGGCCTGGCCATGGATTGCGCACGCAGATGTAACCGGCCTTGCCGGAGCCACCCGGGATCTCCTCGCCGTTCTCGTCGAACACGACAAGCTGGATCCCGAGTGCCGCCGGCCCACAGCTGCCGGGTTTCATCGGCTGTAGCCCCGGCAGCGTGCTCCCGAGGAAGCCGCCGGTCTCGGTCATCCACCAGGTGTCGGTGATCGCCGCCTGGCCTTTGCCGACGAAGTGGTAGTACCACCGCCACACGTCGGGTTCGATCGGCTCGCCGACCGTGGTCATCGTCTTGAAGTGGTAGCTGTACTTCTCCGGCTCGCCGGGGCCGACCTTTCGCAGCATCCGGATCGTCGTCGGTGCGGTGTGGAAGATGTCCACGCCGAGCTTCTCGGCGATCCGCCACGGGCGACCCGGGTCGGGATACGTGGGCACTCCTTCGTACATCACGCTTGTCGTGCCGAGCGCCAGCGGCCCGTACACGATGTATGAGTGACCGGTGATCCACCCGATGTCGGCGAAGCACCAGTATGTGTCGTCGGGGTGGATGTCCTGGTAGTACTTCGAGGTGCCGGTCACGTAGCTGAGGTAACCGCCGATTGAATGCTGGGCACCCTTGGGGCGGCCCGTCGTGCCACTCGTGTACATCAGGAACAACGTGTCGTCGGCGGCCAGCGACTCGGGCTCGACGTGCTGGCCCTGGTAGTCCGCGAGCAGTTCGTCGACGAAGTAGTCACGCCCCTCAACCATCGGGCTCTCGGAGTGGTACTCGCCCGGGACCCTCCGCCAGACGAGGATCTTCTCGACCTCGATCCCCTCCTTGCGCGCCTCCTCGACCGCCTGATCGGCCTTCACCTTGTGATCGATCAGATCGCCGTTGCGGTAATAGCCGTCGATCGTGACCAGCACGGTGCTCTTCGCGTCGGCCATGCGCTGACCGCACGCGGCGCCGCTGAAGCCGCCGAACACCTCCGAGTGGATCACGCCGAGCCGGGCGCAGGCGAGCATCGCCACCGGCAGCTCGGGCACCATCGGCAGGTGGAAGGTGACACGGTCGCCGGCCTTGACGCCAGCGAAGTCACGGAGCAGCGCGGCAAACTCGTTCACGCGGCGATGTAGCTCCGAGTACGTGATCTCGACGGGCTCCACGTCCTCGGGCTCGGGCACCCAGATCAACGCGTTCTTGTCGCCGCGGGCCTCGAGGTGCCTGTCGACGCAGTTGACCGACGCGTTCAGCCGCCCGCCGACGAACCACTTGAAGAAGGGCGGGTTGCTGGTGTCCAGCAGCGTGTCCCACTTGCGGTCCCAGGTGAGCATGTCCGCGTACTCGATGAAGCAATCCGGGAAGCGCTCGGGGCTGAAGCGCTCGAGGATCGCCGGATCGCTTGCGTTTGCCTGAGCGGCGAACGCCGCCGGCGGCTCGAAGTACTCCTCCTCCCGCCAGTGAACTGCGATCTGCGCCTCGGAGACCCCCTCTGCGGTCTCTTGCTGAGCGGACGCTGGCTTGGTCGTCTCGGCCATCTGAATCTCTCCTTCCGCGCGCAACCGGCTTCTAGACAGCCCAGAGCGCCGGCGTCGCCGCCGGCGCTCGTGGTTGTTCGATGTTTCGCTAATTCTGTCGCTAGTTCTACTGGAGAGCGGCGTTTTGGTGGGCTTTTCTCCGGTTAGCGACTCAATGGAACGACCGGCGCGACAACTCGCCCGAAGGTCGAGTTGACGACCGCGGCGAACGACGCGTACCACGCGACGATCGCGGTGGCGATCCCGACCCAGCCGCCGAGCTTGATCGTGCCGTTGGTGACGCTGGTCGTGCCGGCGAGCGCCGAATTGCCGATACCGAGGATGAAGAACGTGATCGCCAGTAGCAGGAACACCAGCGCGACCGCGCCGGTCGTCCGCAGCGACGCGATGAACATGTAGGCGGTGAAGATCCCCCACATCCACAGGTACAGACCGAGGCCGCTGAAGATCTCGCCGGCGCCCTTGGCCGCGACCACGCCCGGCACGCCGAGCTGGACGATCAGGAAGAACGAGATCCAGAACGCCCCGTAGGAGCAGAACGCCACCGCCCCGAATGTGTTACCGGTCCGGAACTCCCACAGGCCGGCCACGAACTGAGCGAGACCGCCATAGGCGAGCGCCAGGCCCGCGACCATCGGCAGCAGACCGCCACCGACCAGGCTCTTGTCGCCGACCAGCCCGGCGTTGATAAGGCTGAGCATGAACGTCGTTCCGGCGAACGCCGCCAGGCCGAGCGGGCCCGGGTCGGCTGGGGTCCAGCCCGCCATCCGACCGCCGGTCGGATCAGCCGGCGCGACATCCGCTTCGCGCGCACCACCGATGTTTGCGGCTTCCATCTAGTCCTCCTCTGAGGGTTGACAGTCGGCGCGAACGTTTGCACCCGCCCGGCGCTTCTCAAGTGGCGGATCGGTGAGCGGCGCGGTTGTCGCCACGAACGGTCGGCGGAGCACGATGAACGGTGACCGCCGGACGGCGTTTGGCCGCCCGGCGATCACCAACTCGAGCCCGCACAGCTCGGATCCGGGCTCCCGACGCCCCAGGCGAGGTGCCCCAGGACCGGACCAGAGCTGAGTGTGTTGACGCCCCTCCAGATACGGCTGGCGAAGCGAGCCTGCCCCGGCCCCCGGCGTGGACAGGAGCCGGGACAGCTAGATGCATGATCGGCAATGGACCTACCGGCTGCGTCTGGGCAGCTCGGTTGCGGACGGATGTCTGATACGTCCCCGGACCCGCTATTTCCGGCGCTTGCGCTTGCGCTTGGGGGTCGTCGCGCGAGTGCTTCCGGGCGACTGCGCCCCCACCGGCTCGGGCGAGGGCTCCGGCGCCGGCCTGCCGCGGCCCCGGCCGAGCAGCGGCTCGCGAGCCGGACGTTCCCGCTGCGTCTTCGGCCACGGTTCCGAGCGGCCGCTGGCCCACGCCGGCGGCACGCCACTAGGCCAGCGCCCGCTGAACAGGTACGCCAACGCAAGCAGGAAATAGGCCTCGACGATCGGAATCGGCACGATCGGGATGATCGTGAGGACGCCCGCGATGATCCCCAGATAGCCCAGGAAGCGTGTGAGCAAGCCGATCCGCATCGCGTTCAGCGACACCATGACAAGCGCGACGGCGACGAACAACGCGCCCAGATACACGGTGACGTTCGGGACCACCACCCAGACCCTGTGCAGCAATGCGTTGGCTTCCGGATAGGTCTGGAGGCCGTGGGTCACGAACTTGTGGGCGGCGACGGTGGAAGCGACCGCCGACCCGACCGCGCTCAGCGCCGCGATCACGCCGCCTGCGATCGCAAGGTACCCGACGAAGGTCGGCCGCACGTTCGGTTCGCGCGCCTTGGTGCATCCCCACAGATACCAGAGGGTCCAGGCCAGCGCGAGCGATCCGAGCGCGCTCAGGAACGCGCCGGTCAGATCGAGCCCAACCCGCTTGCTCGCGGTGACCAGCCCCAGCGTCTGCTCGTTCACGTTCACGTGCGGCCCGGCGATCTGCACCAGTACGGCGGCCATCACGAGGATGCCCGCGGCGGCGGCGATCACGACCTGCCTCGTGCGCACGCGAGACTCGTATGCGACCCGCTCTTCGGCCTTCATTCCTCGCCAGTCTATGAGGTCCTCGGCGCCGTGGAGTCCACCCGACTACTCGCGCCGGGTACCATTGAGTCCATGGAAGGAAGTGGATTCGGAGGCCTATTCGGAGACCCCGACGAGCTGCAGCGCCGGCTGGGCGAGTTCGCCGAGCAGATGCAGGGCGCTCAGCGTCTTGCCTGGGCCGACAACGCGATCAAGCTCGCAGTCGACCTGACCGTCGCCGCGATGAATCGCATCAACATCCAGGGGACGACCGAGCAGCAGGCCGAGCAGCTTCGGACCGTGATGGCGCACATCTTCCCCGAGGCCGTGACACTCGTGCGCGAGGCGCGCGAGGGCCTTCAGTAGACCGGAGGCGCGCTCACGAACCGGCCAGCGCGCCGAGCACCAGCTCGTCGTGCTGATCGGGCTTCACGCTCCGGAACACGTCGCGAATCGTCCCGTCGGGGCCGATCACGAACGTGGTGCGCTCGTTGCCCATGTACGTGCGGCCGTAGCGATTCTTCTCGACCCACACCCCGTAGGCCTCGGCCACCGAATGATCCTCGTCTGAGAGCAGCGGAAAGCCCAGTCCGTACTTCTCGTCGAATTTGGCGATCGGTTTGACCGGGTCCGGCGAGACGCCGAGCACCACCGTGTTGGCGTTCGCGTAGTCGGCCGCGTGGTCGCGCACGCCACACGCCTGCGTCGTGCAGCCGGGGGTGTCGGCCTTCGGATAGAAGTACAGGACGACGGTCTTCCCTCTCAGGTCCGACAGCTTCACCGAATTGCCGTGCTGGTCGGGGAGATCGAAGTTGGGGGCCTTGTCGCCGGGATCGAGTGCCAATGACGCGCCGATCCTAACTGACAGGCGTGGTCGGCGGCGGGCGTCACCGCCGTGCCGACCTGCAACGGCTGTCAACGGAACTCGAAGCCCGAGACCGAGACAGGTCGCGCATGTCCCAGATGCACCAGATGCCACGGTCGGCCGGAATCGCACCGAACGGCGGGTTTCGCAGGTCGCCGGCACCAGCGCGCCAACAGCCCGGCAGTCTGGCCGCCGACGCGAAATCTGGGCGCGCTGGTACCGCTGAGAGACGGCTCCTAGCCGAAGCTCACGTGGCCCGTGCCGGTGACCGAGTTGAACTGTGCCAGGGGTTTTGCCTTCTGGCTCATATTGCACTTTCCATTCTTCAGCCGCGGTCCGACCTCGGCGAACGTCCCCGTCACCCTCAGGGTGCCGGTGATACCCGCGTAGTTGCCCGTGCCCTGGGACAGCGTGGCGGGTCCGGACGCGCCAAACGTACCCGAGCAGGTCGACGCGGCGAACGAGAACTTCGCGTGATTGAGCGCGTTGAAGAAGCCCGTAGCGTCGGCGACGAACGTCCCGTGCTTCAGCGTGAACTTGACGAAGTCCCCGTTTGCATTCGGCGACCCACTCGCGGTTTCCCGCTGGGTGGACCCGTAGTCACCGATCGCGCCGGTGAACATGAAGGCGCCGCCCGCTCCCTTGGGCGTCCCGAACATCCTGACGCTGCCCCCGCTACTCCCGGCTGCTAAGGCGCCGGAGACGACCGCGAGCAGGCTCGCGATCACCGCGAGCACCGCGGTCAGCTCAAGTGCCCGCTTCCTCCCATGCTTTGCGACGGCAGCGTGAATCGCCGTATTTGCGCGCATGAAGTCCCTCCTATCCTCTGGTGGCCGGACCGGCCCGGCCACACGCGAGGCAATCCTCTCAGGCGCGCCGCGGTCGTGCAATACCAGCCAAGGGCTCATAGAAGCGGGCCAAACCTCCTCCGTGTGCCAGCTCGGTCACGAACGGCGCCAGACCGATCGAACAAGCAGCTGGAATGTGTCGGCGTGCTCCGGCGCTTGAGCGCTCTACGCCGCGGGGACGGCGCTACTTCAGCAGCCGCGACAGCCGGCGGTCCTTGAGCAGCTTCCCCTCGGTCTGACACGTCGGGCAGTAGCACATGACGTAGTCCTCGTAGAACACCGCCTCGAGCTGATCCCCGCAGCGGGGGCAGGGCTCGCCATTGCGGCGGTGGACCGTGAGGGGCATCGGCAGCTTGTCCGGGATCGGGAGCGACAACGTCGACTCGTAGTGGGCGACCGCATCGCCGAGGACGCGTACCGTCGTCTCGCGAAGTTTGTCCGCCTCGTCCTGATCGAGGTCCGACCCGCGCTTGAACGGCGAGATCATTGCCGTATGGAGGATCTCGTCGACCCACGACCGCCCGATGCCGGCGATCACGTGCTGATCGCGGAGCAGCGCGTACAGCGGCCGCGGCTGGTCGAGCAGCTCGGCGAACGGCGGCGGGTCGGGCCACGCCTCGGAGCCGAGCTCCGCGATCGTCTCCTCCTCGTCCACGTCGGCGGCGCGGAGCACCTTCACCCACGCACGCTGGCGCGTGCCGAACTCGCGCAGACGGAGCTCGCGACCGTCCTTCAGGCGGACGAGGAACCGGGATGTCCGGTCGCGCAGCGACGCGCGCGCGTCGAACAGCTGCAGGCGGCCCGCCGACATCAGGTGTATCTCGAGCGCCAGATCGCCGTCGAGCTCGATCACGAACAGCTTGCCGCGGCGCCCGATCCGCTCAAACCGGCGCCCCTCGAGCGCCGTCAGCGGCGGATCGAACGTCTTCAGCGCATTGATGCCCGGCGCCAGCGCAGACTCGATCTCGGCGCCGGCGACAGCGGCCCCGATCAGACGCGCGGTGATCTCTACTTCGGGTAGCTCAGGCATCGATGTTTCCCGAAATCGAGAGTAGCTGCCCACCGGTACCCTGCCTGACTCCATGCCTGTGTCGCTCGCGCCCGACGACATCGTCGCGACCCACGCCGCGGCGGCGGCCAACGAACGCGAGCCGCTGCTCGTGCTCGAGCCGCTGATCGAGTTCCTCAGCGCGCACGGCCTCGACGCGCCCGCGGACCTGACCGCGTCGCCGATCGGCGACGGCCATTCGAACGTGACGTTCGTGCTGTCGACCGGGCCGGTCGTGCGTCGACCGCCTCGCGGGCCATTGCCGCCGAGCGCCCACGACGTGCTCCGGGAGGCCCGGCTGCTAGGTGCGCTCGCTTCGACCCCTGTGCGCGCGCCGAAGGTGCTCGCGGTGTGCGACGACACCGACGTGATCGGCGCCCCGTTCTATGTGATGGAGCAGGTCGCCGGCGACGTGATCACGGACTCGGTTCCCGATCAGCTCGACACTCCCGACCAGCGCCGGCGCGTCGCCGACGAGCTGATCGACGCGCTGGTCGAGCTGCATGCCACGGACTGGGAGGGCGCCGGCCTCGAGGGCTTCGGCAAACCGACCGGTTACCTCGAGCGCCAGCTGCGTCGCTTCAACGGGCTGTGGCAGCACAACCGCACGCGCGAGTTGCCCCAGGTCGAGGAGGTCGGCGCGTGGCTCGCTTCGAGCGTCCCGGAGTCACCGCCCGCAACGATCGTGCACGGTGACTACCGGCTCGGGAACACGATGTTCGCCCCCGGCGCTCCGGCGCGACTGATCGCGATACTCGACTGGGAGATGGCGACGATCGGCGA
>Ga0335076_10000856_pt1 | contig 28973 bp, 27 predicted proteins | sample Lox_Sample_25_FD_206717 | JGI IMG/M metagenome (GOLD analysis project Ga0335076, IMG submission 206717) | Soil microbial communities from Loxahatchee National Wildlife Refuge, Florida, United States - Lox_Sample_2.5 | ecosystem: Environmental > Terrestrial > Soil > Wetlands | place: USA... | reverse complement strand
GCGAGCGAGAGCGCACGGCGGACCAAAGGCATTCGGAGCAATCCTCCCGGGCCGCACAGGGTAGCAGGCCGCCTGCGCGGACTTGGGTCGGCGCTCTTATACCGCGGTTCCGTCCCTCCCGCTCACGGCGCTCGACATCACCGTCTCGTACTCGCGCTGCCGGAGCGGCTGCGGCAGCACGTCGGTGCGCGGCGGCAGCGCGCTGATCACGGCCGTGCCCAGCGACGCCAGATACGGCAGCGATTGCACGCCGAGCAGCGCGATCCAGAGCTGCGCCTCGACGTCCTGCGAGCCGTAGCGGAAGCCGATGGCCAGCGCGCCCAGCAGCAGGAGCGCCAGGATCGTGCTCTCCTCGCGCGACGCGAGCACCCCGCGCACGAGCGCCGGCTGGTCTTCGCACTTCGGCGTGCGCATGAACGGCCGGTCCGACGTGAAGAGGCCCGAGAACATCGCCTTGCCGATCGTGTGCGTGAGCGACAGGCCGGCGAGCGCCGCCGACAGGTTCTCGTCCGCGCTGGCGTGCACGCGCGCCGCGTACAGCCAGAGCGTCTTGCCGACCTTCAGCGCGAAGAAGCCGAGCGCCGCGGTGAGGAAGAAGCGCAGCGGGAACTCGAACAGCTTGGGCAGCGCCACCAGACCCGCCGTCCACACGAGCGCGAGCACCGTCACGGCCGTGTTCAGCGCGTCGGCGAACCACGGCAGCCAGCCCGCGATGAAGTGGTAGCGCTGCGCGGGCGACAGCTTCGACTCGCGCAGGCCTACGAGCTCGCGCCAGTGCCGCTTCAGGATCTGCACGGCGCCGTACGCCCAGCGGAAGCGCTGCTTCTGATAGGCGGTGTACGTGTCCGGCATGAGGCCGCGGCCGTACGAGTGGTTCACGTACGCGGTGTCGTAGCCCTTTTCCATGACGCGCAGGCCGAGCTCCGCGTCCTCGCAGATGCACCACGTGGCCCAGCCGCCGAGCGAGTCGAGCACCGAGCGGCGCACGAGGGTCATGGTGCCGTGCTGGATGATCGCGTTGCGCTCGTTGCGGTGGACCATGCCGATGTCGAAGAAGCCGGCGTACTCCCAGCCGCACATCTCCTTGAAGAAGCTCTGCGCGCCGTCGCGGTAGTCCTGCGGCGCCTGCACGATGGCGAGGTTCGGGTCGGCGAAGTACGGCGCCAGGTTGCGCAGCCAGTCGGGCCGCACCACGTAGTCGCTGTCGATCACCGCGATGATCTCGGCCGCGGGGTCGGTCTCGGCGAGCATCAGGTTCAGCGCGCCGGCCTTGAAGCCCGCGACCTTGTCGAAGTGGAAGAACTTGAAGCGCGGGCCGAGGATCTCGCACGCGTCGGCGACGGGCTTCCACAGGCCCGGGTCGGTGGTGTTGTTGTCGACGACGAGGACCTCGAGCTCCGGATAGTCCAACGCCGCGAGCGAGTTCAGCGTCTCGCGCACCATGTCGGGAGGCTCGTTGCACAGGGGCAGGTGCAGCGAGACTTTGGGCCAGTGCGTGAGCTGCTTCGCGTCGGCCACCGGGCGGAAGCGGCGCGCGAGCTTGCGGTGCCACAGGAGCTCCGTGAGCTCGAACGCCTCCGTGATGCCGATCGAGAGCAGGAGCGCGAGCGCGCCGAGCAGCACGAGCCACGCCGACGCCGAGTACACCGTGTGGTACTGAGCGGCCGTCCAGTAGCAGATCCACACGAACAGCGAGCACGCCGCCTGCACGAGGCCCGCGAAGAACACGCGGCCGCGGGTGCGGTAGCGCTCGAAGCGGTTCAGGAACCAGAGGAGCGGCAGCGCGGGCACGAGCGTCGCCAGCGCGTACAGCCACGGCCAGCTCGGTGTGCCGACGACGGGCCCGACCCAGGCGAACTTCGGCGCGCGCGCCGCGTCGAAGATCCCCCAGTAGGCGCCGACGCCGCCTTCGACGGGAATCTTCCACGGCTGGTCGAACGCCTCCATGACGAAGTAGTCGACCCCGCGCGACTTCGCGGCGTTCAGGAACTCGCGCAGGAACGCGGCCTGGTTCTCGAGCGAAGGCACGGCGCCCTTGCGGATGCGCCCGTTACTCGGCCAGCCGACCTCGCCGATCAGCACGGGCTTGTTCGGGAAGCGCTTCTTCACTTCCGCGAGCCGGTCGAGCACGAACTCGACGGCGTGGTCCGCCGGCACGCCTTCCCAGTAGGGCAGCAGGTGCACCGCGATGAAGTCGACGTCGCGGGCGAGCTCCGGGTGCTTCAGCCACACGTGCCACGGCTCGGCGGTGCCGACGGGCACGTTGAGCTGCGCGCGCGCGCGGCGCAGGTAGCCGGCGAGGCGCGAGGGCGTCATCTCGCCGCGCAGCAGCACTTCGTTGCCCACGATCACGCGGTTCACGTTGCCGTTCGCCGCGACGCTGGCGACGAGATTGCGAAGCTCGCGCTCGTTCTTCTTTCGGTCGCCGTCGAGCCAGGCGCCGGCCGTGACTTCCAGCCCGAACTCGTTCGCGAGCCGCGGAATCTGGTCCATGCCGTCGAGCGAGGTGTACGTGCGCACGGCGCGCACGTGCGGCGCCAGGGTGCGCAGGTCGGAGCGGATCTCGTCCTCCGACGGGAAGACCTTTTCGACGGGGCTCTGCCCCGAGCGGTAGGGGCTGAACGACGCGCCGGCGATCACATCGTCCCAGGGAGGCGGATCGACCGGTCGGTTCAGCAGTGCGAAAACGGCGAGATTTGCGAGGCCGACGAGGACCAGGATCGAGAGGCTGGAGCGACGCATACGGTTCCGCCCCGCTCGCGGACCACGCTCTAGGAGCGCCGGCAACTCCGGTCGCTGGGCACAGGTGCGGCGCCAAGAACTCGCGCGTCGACCCTGTTTCAGCGCCCGGCGAGGCGCTCCTTCGAGCTAGGGGAGGCGAGGGTTGTTTTGGCGGTCTCTTGACCAGTCCAAACACTGGCTTGCGGAGGGAATCGGCGTCTCGGAGTGCCGCTCCTGCTGCACCGCGCAGCGGGCTCGGCGACGCCAAAATTGGCTCCGCACGGGGCGCGATTATATACGCCGGCCGACCCCTGTCTATTCGATCCATCACACTCCCGGACCGCCGCGCTTTGCTGCAGCCTCGCGCGCTTGACAGCGCCGATTTCCGACGGTGTGGCGGGGACGTGCGCGCGCGGTAGCGTGTGCGCGCGCATGCCGAAGACGCGCCGAACCGCACGCGCCGCGCAGCTGTCCGGGAGCGCGCGCCACGGCGAGCCGAAGCTCGCCCGAGCGCTCGAGTCCGCCCTGGCGGAAACGGGCGGCGGCGACGCGCGCTACACAAATATGTTTCACACGTACCCGGCTGCGCTGCACGCCGACGCGGCGCGCGCGCTGCTCGAGCTGTTCCCGAGCCGCTCGGTGCTCGATCCGTTCTGCGGCGGCGGCACGGTTCTGGTCGAAGCGCGGGCGCTCGGGCGGATCGCGCTCGGCTGCGACGTGTCGCCGATCGCCGTGCGCGTCGCCCGCGCGCGCACGGCCACGCCCGATGACGCGGCTCTCGCCAAGCTGCGTTCGCGCGCGCGTGCCCTCGCCGCGTCCGCGCGCGCCGCCTCGGCGCGCGGTGAGCTGCCGCCCGCCCCGCTGCTGCGCGCGGTGGAATCGTGGTACGCGCCGCACGTGCTGCGCGAGCTCGAAGTGCTGCGCCGCGGCATCGCGGAGTCGGAGCACGACGTGCGCGGTATCCTCGAAGCGGTCTTCGCCTCGATCCTCGTGAAGGTGAGCTGGCGCGCTTCCGACACCAAGGCGGCGCGCGAGAAGCACCACCGCCCGCCCGGCACGACGGCGGTGCTCTTCCACAAGCGAACGCGCGAGCTCGCCCGGCAGATGCTCGAGCTCCGCGCCGCCGTGCCCGCGGGCACGCCCGACGCCGACGTCTGGCTCGGCGACGCGCGCGAGCTCGCGCTGCGCGAGCCCGTCGACCTGGTGCTCACGTCGCCGCCCTACCCGTCGACGTACGACTACCTGCCGATGCAGCACCTGCGCCACGTGTGGCTCGGCGAGCGCCCCGATCCCGAGCGCGAGATCGGCGCGCGCCGCTCGTTCCGCAAAGGCGAGCGCGCCGCGCGCGACGCGTGGAAGCGCGACACGGAGGCGTGGAGCGCCGCCGCGGCGCGCGCGCTCGCACCGGGCGGCCGGCTCGTCCTGATCGTCGGCGACGGCTGGGTGCCGAGTGGCCCGATCGACTCGGCCGTGCCGAGCATCGCGGCGCTCGAGCGCGCCGGGCTGGCGCTGCTCGCCGGCGCCTCGCTCGAGCGCCCGGCGCTGGGCGGCCGCCGGGTCCTGCACGAGCACGCGCTCGCGTTCTCGAAGCAGCTCTGACGCCGGCGCGCGCGCGCGCAACTGCGGGCGCGATCTGCCGACACGGTTCGGTGTTCCGCCCGTACACGCCGCCACGCGCTCCGACCGGGCTGGACGATTCAAGTCATAGAGAGAAAAGCCCGCTCAAAAGAGTCGGTATGAGGCGCGTCTGGATCGCTCTTCTGCTCCTCGCCGTGAGCGGGGCGGCTCGTGCCGACCTGCGCAATCCGGCGTGGCTCGATCCGACGTGGCACTACCGAGTCCCGGTGGTACTGCCGGCGGCGTCGGCGGTCAGCAGCATGAACGTCGTCGACGTCGACTTCTCGGCGCTGCTGACCCAGCTCGGCATCAGCGGCACGTTCGACGCGAATTCGCCGCGCATGACGCGCGCCGACGGCACGACGCTCCTGACGTCGTACGAGTGGACCGACGACAAGTACGGCGGCGCCACCGACGCGACCGGCGACGCCAAGGGCGAGCTGCGCTTCATCGCGCAGGACGCCGGCGCGGTCACCTATTACCTCTACTTCGACATCACGCAGAACGGTGCGAAGGCCGCGCTCGCGCTCGCCACGAACATCAACGGCAACTTCGAGCACTCGAACGGCACCACGGCCACGAACTGGACCACGTCGTCCACGGGCGCCAAAGGCGCGCAGAACGACGAGGTGCACTCGTCGCCGGCCGAGGCCGCCACCTTCACCACGGGCAACAACTGCAGCGACAACGTCACCACCGTCGCGAACACCGCGAACACCGGCATCTCGTTCTTCATCGACGGCTACCGGAACAACTGCGAGGACGGCAACAACGGCACGAACGAGCTGGTGCGCGTCGCACGCACGTTCGCCGTGCCCGCGGGCGCCGCCGCGGGGAACCTGGTGTTCCAGTTCCGGATCATGGCGTTCGACTCGCTGCAGGACGCGACGCACTACGACTACATGATCCTCGACGTGAACGGCACCGCCGTGAACCACACCGCGCTGGGGATCACGAACCCGGCGAACGACCTCAGCATCCAGACCTTCGGCATCGGCCGCAACCCGACCTACAGCGCCACGATCCTCGACGCCGGCTGGCGCACGGCCACGCTCAGCCTCGCGCCCTACGCGGGCACGACGATCACGATCCGCTTCACCATGCGGTCGTACACCGACAACATCCACAAGACCTGGGTCTACCTGGACGACGTGGAGTGGAGCAAGCAGACCGCGACGGTCACGGCCGCCCAGGCGCAGGCGTTCGGCGTGAACATCACGCTGCCCAACGACACGTCCGTGAGCGCGCCGACGGTCTATCAGGTGCAGCAGACGCTCTCGATCCGCGCGCAGGTGAACGTGTCGTCGAGCACCGTGCGCGCCGACGTGATCAACCCGAGCGGCACCACCGTGGCGACGAACGTCATCCTCTACGACGACGGCACGCACGGCGACACCACGGCGGGCGACCGCATCTACAACAACAACGGCACCGTCGTCGCGAACCCGACCTACACGTTCAGCTCCGTCGACGCGGAGAGCACGGCCTGGCTGGTGCGCGTCTACGCGCGCGATGCGTCGACCAGCACCACCGGCGCGACCAACGGCACCGTGCACATCTCGGGTCAGCCGAACTCGCCGCAGAGCCAAGCCGACTACTGGAACGTCGACGACCAGGTCTTCTCGCTCATCAAGGTGAACCTGGTCATCGTGAAGACGGTGCAGACGATCTCCGACCCCGTGAACGGCACCACGAACCCGAAGGCGATCCCCGGCGCGATCATGCAGTACACCGTCGTGGTCACGAACCAGGGCAAGGGCACGTCGGACGCGAACACCGTGAACGTCGTGGACGCGATCCCCGCGAACCTCGAGATGGTCGTCACGGACATCGGCGGCGCGGGCAGCGGCCCCGTGCTGTTCACGCAGGGCTCGCCGACCAGCGGGCTGACCTACACGTTCACGTCGCTCGCCAGCCTCGCCGACTCGCTCGACTTCTCGAACACGAACAACACCACCTGGACCTACGTGCCGACCGCGAATGGCAACGGCACGGATCCGAACGTGAAGTTCATCCGCGTCTTCCCGTCGGGCACCTTCGCCGCGAACGCGGGCACCGCGCCGAGCTTCACGCTGCAGTTCCGCATGCGCGTGAAGTAGCCAGCGCCTAGCGGCAGACCCGGTTGCGGCCGGCGCGCTTCGCGCGGTAGAGCGCCTCGTCGGCGCGCTGCAGCAGGTGGTCGGGCGTGGCGAGCTCGGGCCCGAGCTCGGCGACGCCGATGCTGATCGTCGTCGCCACGCGCGCGCCGTCGCGCACGAATTCGTGGCCCGCGACGCGCGCGCGAATGAGCTCGCCCAGCGCTTCCGCGGCAGCGGCGCCCTGGCCCTCGAGGAACGCGATGAACTCGTCGCCGCCGTAGCGGCAGGCGCGGCCGGTGTCGCGAATCTCCTGGCGGATCATCGCGCCGACCTCAGCGATGCACAGCGAGCCCATCTGGTGCCCGCGGTGGTCGTTGATCGACTTCAGCCCGTCGAGGTCCATCATCAACAGGCAAAGCGGCGCAGCGGCGCGCTGCGCGGCGTCGAACGCGCGGGCGAGCTCGAGGTCGAAGGCGCGCTTCACGAGCAGGCCCGTCAGCGCGTCGACGTTCATGAGCACGTCGATGCGGTCGTGGAACTGCTCCTCGATCTCGTCCTGCAGCGAGAAGCGCAGCACGGTCTCGCCGACGAAGATCTTGTCGCCGTCTGCGAGCGTCCTCTCGGCGACTTTCTCGCCGTTCACGAACGTGCCGTTGCGGCTGCCGAGGTCGCTCACCTTGAAGACGCCCCGCGCGCCCGCGGCCTCCACCACGCAGTGTCGGGCCGACACCGCGGGGTCGACGAGCACGAGGCCAGCGCCCGTCGGATCGCGCCCGATCACGAGCCCGCCCGCGGGCAGCGCATGGCGCTTGCCGATGTCGGCGCCCGCGACGACCACGAGCCCCGGCAAGCGCCGTTTGGGTTCGGGGACGTCGAGGGCGACCCGCACGACCGTCTGGTTCTTCGGGTCGCTCAGAGGGCACTCCTCCGCCCCGACTCTTCGACCGCCGCCGCCCGCGGCTAGAGGCGCGCGCGCCTCAGGGCGCCCAGACGCCCGCGTCGTTGTCGCGGTAGCCGAGCGCCCGGTAGGCCGCATCGACGAGCGACTGGCCGCGCTCGTTCAAGAGGATCCCCGGCCCCATCCGGTTCATGGAGTAGCCGAACGACACGCCGAGCACGGGGTCGGCGAAGCCGATGCTGCCGCCGGCGCCCACGTGGCCGAACGCCGCGGACGAGAGCACGGCCGAGTCGCGGTCCCCGTGCGCGCGGCGCCGGTTGTCCATCGACTTCATGAAGCCCAGCGCGAAGCGCGACGGGATGCCCAGCGTGGCGTCCTCGTTCGTCGCGACCGAGACCTCGCCCATGCGCGCGAGCGTGTTGCGATCCACGAGCCGCACGCCCCCGAGCCCGCCGCCGCACGCCAGCGGCGCGTAGATGCCCGCGAGGCCGCGCGCGTTCGAGATCCCGCCGGCGCCGCCGATCTCGGCCGCGTGGCACTCGAGCGAGTTCGGGTCGAAGCCGCCGGCGTTCAACAGCGAGAGCGCCTGGATGGACTTCGGCTCGGTCATCACGCGCTTCATGAACTCGGGGAGCGGCGCGCCCGGCTGCGGCATGTGCATGAGCACCGGCGCGACGCGCGGTTCGACCGCTTCCGGCGTGCCGATGTGGAACTCTACACCAAGCGGTGTCGCGATCTCCTCGCGGAAGAACGTGCCAAGCGACTTGCCCGACACGCGGCGCACCAGCTCGCCGACGGTCCAGCCGAAGTTGATCATGTGGTAGCCGTTGCGCGTGCCCGGCTCCCAGAACGGCGGCTCGTCGGCCAGCATCTCGACCATGTAGCTCCAATCGTTCACGCCGCCGTGGCGCAGCGGCGTGGCGAACGCGGGCAGGCCGACGGAGTGGTCGAGCATCATGCGGACCGTCGCCTTCTCCTTGCCCTTGCGCGCGAACTCGGGCCAGTACTCCGCGACGGGCGCCTCGACGTCGAGCTTGCCGCGGCTCGCGAGCACGTGCGCGCAGATCGCGGTCGCTCCCTTCGTGCACGAGAACACGATCGAGACCGTGTCGCGCAGCCACGGCACGTCGCCGTCCGCGCGCGCGATTCCGCCCCACAGGTCGACCACGGTGCGGCCTTCGAGCGTGAGGCAGACCGAGGCGCCGAGCTCGCCGCGCTCCTTGAAATTGCGTTCGAACTCGTCGGCGACGGCGAGGAAGCGCGCGTCGCAGACGCCCTCGATCTTGCCCTTGGCCACGTCACGCTTGATCGTCTCCATGTGTCGAGTCTACCCGAGACGCGGAGCCGCCTGCCGGAGGTGTCCGCGCAGAAGCGGCGCGAGATCCTCGCGCTCGAGCCCACGCCCGAGCGCCACGCGGCGCTCCTGCTCTCGCTCGGCTTCGCGGCGGCGGTCGAGCGCGTGGGCGCCGAGCCGGCCCGCCCCGCGCCCGGCACGGCGCCCCTCCGCGCCGTCGCCTGGAACGCACAGCGCTGCGCGGACCCGGCGCGCGCCGCCGAGTTCCTGCGCGCGAGCGGCGCCGACGTGTTCCTGTTGTCGGAGCTCGACGTGGGCATGGCGCGCTCGGGCCAGCTGCACACCGCGCGCGAGCTCGCCGACCGGCTCGGCTGCGCCGGTGCCTACGCGGTCGAGTTCCTCGAGCTCGGCCTCGGCGACGCCGACGAACAGGCCCGCCACGCGGGCGCGGAGAACGCGCTCGGCTTCCACGGCAGCGCGGTGCTGGCGCGGCGGCCGCTCGCCGCGCCGGAGGTGCTGCGCGTCGAGCGCGGCGGCCGCTGGTTCGACGGCCGGCTCGGCGAGCGCCGCGTCGGCTCGCGCATCGCAGTTCTGTGTAGGGTCGCGTTCGGCGACGGCGAGCTCGCGCTCGCGGCGGTCCACCTGGAGAACCACGCCGATCCCGAGGAGCGCGCGGCGCAGCTCGAGGCCGTGCTCGACCGGCTCGACGCGTTCGCGCCCGGCCTGCCCGCGCTCGTCGGAGGCGACGTCAACACGCATTCGCTCGGGCGCGCCGAGCTCGAGAACCCCGCGCGCCTGCGCGACGCGCTCGCCAGCGCGCCCGGGCGCTTGCTCGATCCGGTGCCGCACGAGCCGCTCTTCGCGCTCGCGGAACGCCGGGGCTTCGAGTGGCGCACCGCGAACCTGCGCCGCACGCCCACGCACCGGCTGCGCGGGCGACCGGTGCTGCAGCTCGACTGGTTCTTCGCGCGCGGGCTGGCGCTAACCGAGCCGGCCGTGCTGTCGTGCGGCGAGCTCTCGGACCACGACGCCGTCGCGCTGACCGTCCGGCCACTCGGCGCCGGGTGATAGAGTGTCGTCCGTGGGCGCGGACGACGTGGACCTCTTCGACGCCAAGAGCTTCGAGGCCGCAGTGCCACACGCGTTCTTCGCGCGCCTGCGCGCGCAGCCGGGCCTGCACTGGAATCCCGGCCGGCCCGGGCGCGAGCTCATGCCCGGCCGCGTGGAGCCCCATCAGCACGGCTTCTGGGTGGTGGCGCGGCACGAGGACGTCGTCGCGGTGTCGCGCGACCACGAGCTGTTCTCGTCGGAGCGCGGCAGCGCGGTGAACGCCGACATGCCGCCCGAAGAGCTCATGCTCTTCCGGCAGCAGATGATCCACATGGATCCCCCGCGCCACACCAAGCTGCGCAAGCTCGTGAACCGCGGCTTCACGCCGCGCGTGATCGGCCGGCTCGAGGACCACGTGCGCGGCCACGCGCGTGCCATCGTCGACAAGATCGCGCGCAAGGGCGAGTGCGACTTCGTCACCGAGGTCGCCGCCGAGCTGCCGCTGCTCGTGATCGCCGAGCTGCTCGGCGTGCCGAGCGCGGACCGCTGGAAGCTCTTCCACTGGAGCAACCGCCTGATTGGCGCCGAAGACCCGGAGTACGGCTCGCCCGTCGACGCCCAGCTCGCGGTGATGGAGATGTTCCAGTACGCGGGCTGGCTCGCCGACCAGCGGCGCGCCGAGCCGCAGGAGGACATCGTGTCGGCGCTCGTGCACGCCGACGTCGACGGCGAGAGGCTCGGCGGGCTCGACTTCAACATGTTCTTCTTCCTGCTCGTCGTCGCCGGAAACGAGACCACGCGGAACGCGATCTCGGGCGGCATGCAGGCGCTGTGCGCGTTCCCCGCCGAGCGCGAGCGGCTCGTGCGCGATCGCGCGCTGCTGAGCACGGCCGTCGACGAGATCGTGCGCTGGGTCTCGCCCGTCATGCAGTTCCGCCGCACCGCGCAGCGCGACACCGAGCTCGCCGGCCAAGCGATCCGCGAGGGCGAGAAGGTCGTGCTGTACTACGGCGCGGCGAACCGCGACGAGCGCGTGTTCGCCGACGCAGGCCGCTTCGACGTCGCGCGCGACCCGAACCCGCATCTGGGCTTCGGCATCGGCGTGCACTTCTGCCTGGGCGCGAGCCTCGCGCGCATGGAGATGCGGCTCATGTTCGACGAGCTGTTGAGGCGCGTGCCCGACCTGGAGCTTGCCGGCGCGCCGAAGCGGCTGCGCTCGAACTTCATCAACGGCACCAAGTCGATGCCGGTGCGATTCACGCCGGAGACGTGAGCGTTGCGCTGGGTCGCGCTCGCGGGCGGGCTCTTCCTCGCCGCGTGCGCCGGCTTCCTGACCTGGCTCGGGGCGTTCCGCCACGTGGAGATCCAGGAGCGCCCGATCGGACCCTACACGTTCGCCTACCGCGAGCTGCCGGACGCGACGCCCGCCGACATGGGCCGCGTGGCCGCGAGCCTGGTCACCGAGCTGTCGGACGCCGGCGCCACGCGGCTGCGCCCGCTGGGCGTGTATTCGCCCGACGGCTCGGCACAGATCGGTGTCGCCGTCGGCGGCGGCGCCGAGAAGCTCGCGCCGCTCGGCGACGTGAAGCTGCGCGAGCTCGCCGCCGAGCGCGGCATGGTGGCCGAGTTCCCGTGGCGAATGGCGCTCTCGTTCGTCGTGTCGTACGTACGGGTGAACCCCGCGTTCGAGCGCTACCGCGAGAGCAAGGGCTACGAGATCGCGCCCGCGTGGGTGCTGCTCGACGGCGACGTGATCGTCAACATGATGCCCATCGAGAGGAGAACGCCATGAGCGAAGAGGTCCGCGGCCGCGAAGTCACGATCCACTTCGACGGGAAGAAGTGCATCCACTCGCGCAACTGCGTGCTGGGCCGCCCCGACGTGTTCGTGCCCAACGTGAAGGGCGAGTGGATCCATCCGGACCGCGCGACGCCGGCCGACGTCGCGCACCTGGCGCTCGCCTGCCCGTCGGGCGCGATCACGTGGAGCCGCAACGACGGCGCGCCGGCCGAGGCGGCCCCGCTCGTCAACACCGTGCACGTGCGCGAGAACGGCCCGCTCGCGTTCCGCGGCGAGCTCCGGATCGCGGGTCAGCCCGCGGGCTACCGCGCGACCTTGTGCCGCTGCGGCGCGTCGAAGAACAAGCCCTTCTGCGACGGCAGCCACAACGGCGCCGGCTTCGCCGCGAGCGGCGAGCCTGCGACCGCGAAGTCCGAGGCGCTGCCCGTGCGCAACGGCGCGCTCGCGGTGACTCCCGCACCGAACGGGCCGCTGCGCGTGTCGGGCCCACACGAGCTCGTCACGGGCACGGGCCGGACGATCAACCGCGCGAGTGAAACATATCTGTGTCGCTGCGGAGGCTCCGCGAACAAGCCGTACTGCGACGGCTCGCACAAGCGGAACGGCTTCGTCGGCTAGCGGCGCGCGCTCAGGCGCTCTTCGAGGCCGGTGAGCTCCTGTGCGAGCTCGCGCGGCAGGCGGTCGCCGAAGGCGGCGTAGTGCTCGCGAATCATCGGCAGCTCCGCCCGCCAGCCCGCCACGTCGACGCCGAGCAGCACCGACAGATCCTCGGGATCGAGGTCGAGGCCCGACGTGTCGAGCTCGGCTTCCGTCGGCAGGATGCCGATCGGCGTCTCGACGCCCTTCGCGTCGCCCACGCAGCGCTCGAAGACCCACTTGAGCACGCGGCTGTTCTCGCCGTAGCCGGGCCACAGGAACTCGCCGTTCGGGCCCTTCCGGAACCAGTTCACCCAGAAGATCTTGGGCAGGCGCGCGCCGTCGCTCTTGCCGATGCGCAGCCAGTGCGCCCAGTAGTCGGCCATGTTGTAGCCGCAGAAGGGCAGCATGGCCATCGGATCGCGGCGCAGCTCGCCGATCGTGCCGGCGGCAGCCGCGGTCTTCTCGCTGCCGATGATCGAGCCGAAGAACGTGCCCTGGTTCCAGTCGCGCGCCTCGTTCACGAGCGGCACGACGGTCGCGCGGCGGCCGCCGAACAGGATCGCGCTGATCGGCACGCCGCGCGGATCGGTCCACTCGGGCGCGATGACGGGGCACTGCGAAGCGGGCGCCGTGAAGCGCGCGTTCGGGTGCGCGGCGGGCGTCTTCGAGGCGGGCGTCCACGGCTGGCCGCGCCAGTCGATGAGGTGCGCCGGCGGCTCGGGCGTCATGTCCTCCCACCACACGTCGCCCTCGGGCGTGCGCGCGCAGTTGGTGAACACGCAGTTCTCGGCGACGGTGCGCATGGCGTTCGGGTTCGACTTCTCGCTCGTGCCGGGCGCGACGCCGAAGAAGCCGGCCTCCGGGTTGATCGCGTAGAGCTGGCCGTCGGCGTGGAACTTCATCCAGGCGATGTCGTCGCCGATGCACTCGACCTTCCAGCCGGGCAGGCTCGGCTGCATCATCGCCAGGTTGGTCTTGCCGCACGCGCTCGGGAACGCGGCCGCCAGGTAGCGATGGCGACCGTCGGGCGCGGTGAGCTTGAGGATCAGCATGTGCTCGGCGAGCCAGCCGTCGTCGCGCGCCATGGTCGACGCGATGCGCAGCGCGAAGCACTTCTTGCCGAGCAGCGCGTTGCCGCCGTAGCCCGAGCCGTACGACCAGATCTCGCGCGTCTCGGGGAAGTGCACGATGTATTTCTGCTGCGAGTCACACGGCCACGGCACGTCTTTCTGACCGGGCGCGAGCGGCGCGCCGACCGAGTGCAGGCACGGCACGAACGGGCCGTCGCCCAGTACGTCGAGCGCGCCCTTCCCCATGCGCGTCATGGTGCGCATGCTCGCGACGACGTACGGCGAGTCGGTGAGCTCGACGCCGATGTGCGCGATGTGCGAGCCGAGCGGGCCCATCGAGAACGGCACCACGTACATGGTGCGGCCGCGCATCGACCCCGCGAAGAGTCCGCGCAGGGTGCGGCGCATCTCGTCGGGCTCGCGCCAGTTGTTGTTGGGGCCCGCGTCGTCGCGTTTCGCGCTGCAGATGAACGTGCGGTCTTCCACCCGCGCGACGTCGCCGGGATCGGAGCGCACGAGATAGCTGTTGGGGCGCAGCTTCGGGTCGAGCGGCTCGGCGGTGCCGGTCTCGACCAGGAGCCGCATGATCTCTGCGAGCTCCTCGGGCGAGCCGTCGCAGACGTGGATGCGCTCGGGCTGGCACAGGTCCGCCATTTCGCGGACCCACTTCACGAGCGCGCGGTTCTGGATCGCAAGCGTCATTCCCAACGTTCTCCCGTGCCTTCCAGGCGGCTTGGTGGCGCGCCGAAGCTCGCAAAGCCCATGCCGCCGTGAGGGGGCTCACAAGAAGCTGGCGGGCGCTCTTCCAAGCGGGAAGTGTAGATCCCGACCCCTTTTCAGGTGAAGGGCCTACTTTCGCTGCCGGTCGCTTGCCGGCGGCCTGCGCGCAACTCGTTGTTGCAGGCCCTACAGGCCCTTTTCGAGCGCGCTGCGCAGGGGCTCGGGCAAGGCCTGCTTCCGGCCCAGGGCGTCCGTGGCGACCACCACGATCTTGCCGGCGATGCAGAGCTCGCCCGCGGGGTTCCGGATCTCGTAGGCGTAGCTGGCCGACGTGTTGCCCACGTGTGCGACGCGCGCGCTGCACGTGAACTCGTCCGGGTAGCGGAGCGCGAGCTTGTAGTCGGCCTCGACGTGCACGCGCGGCAGCCCGAAGCCGGTCGAGCCGGGCGCTGCGCCCTGCATCAGCCGGCGCATCAGCCCGTGCTCGGCGATCTCGAAGTAGCGCAGCGCGGCGGTGTAGTGGATGCGGCCGCTCGCGTCCGTGTCGACCCAGTTCACGCGCAGCTTCTCTTCGTGGACGATCGCCATGGCGCCGGAAGTCTGACCGGCGTGCGTGATAGCCTGCAACTCGATGAGCGAAATCAGACAGCACCGCGTGAAGACGAACGGGATCGAGCTGCACGTAGCCGAAGCGGGCGAAGGGCCGCTCGTGCTCCTGTGTCACGGCTTTCCCGAATCCTGGTACTCGTGGCGGCACCAGCTGCCGGCGCTGGCCGCGGCCGGCTATCGCGCGGTCGCGCCCGACATGCGCGGCTACGGCAAGAGCGACGCGCCGAAGGAGATCGACCGGTACACGATCTTCCACCTGGTCGGTGACATGATCGGGCTCGTCGACGCGCTCGGCGCGCGCGACTTCACGATCGTCGGCCACGACTGGGGCTCGATCGTCGCGTGGACCGCTGCGCTCATCCGCCCCGACCGCGTGCGCGGCGTGGTCGGCGTCTCGGTGCCGTTCTTCCCGCGCGGGCCCCTGCCGCCGACGCAGATGTTCAAGGCGCTCGCCGGCGACAACTTCATGTACATCCTCTACTTCCAGGAGCCGGGCAAAGCCGAGCGCGAGCTCGACCGCGATCCCGCGCGGACGATGCGCACGCTCTTGTACAGCGCGTCGGGCTCGCTGCCCCGCGAGGCGCTCGCGCGCGCGCCGCTGCCGAAGACGGCCGGCTTCCTCGACGCGATGGTCGAGCCGCCGAAGCTGCCGAGCTGGCTCAGCCAGGCGGACCTCGACTTCTACACCGCCGAGTTCGCACGCGCGGGCTTCCGCGGCGGGCTCAACTGGTATCGCAACTTCGACCGCAACTGGGAGCTGCTCGCGCCGTTCGCCGACTCGAAGGTGACCGTGCCGTCCGCGTTCATCGGCGGGCTGCGCGACGTCGTGGTGACGGGCCCCGACGGCAAGGAGCCCGGCCCGATGGTGCAGATGCTGCCGAGCTTCTGCACCGACTTCCGCGGCAGCGTGTTCCTGCCCGACGCGGGTCACTGGACGCAGCAGGAGGAGCCGGCGGGCACGAACAAGGCGCTGCTCGAGTTCCTAGCGTCGCTCGGCCTGCGCAAGTAACTCGCGCACGCGCGCGGCGAGCGGCGCGAGCGCGTGCTCGAGCGCGCCGCCGTTGTCGAGCCACAGCGCCGCGTGCGCGCGGCTCGGCGCCACGAAGGCGGCGTGCATGGGCGCGACGGTGGTCTCGAGCTGTGCGCGCACGGACGCGCGGCTGCGGCCGCGCTCGGCGACGTCGCGCGCGATGCGGCGCTCGCGGCGCAGCGGCTCGGGCGCGTCGACGAATACCGCGAGGTCGAAGCAAGCGCGGAGCGAGGGATCGGCGAGCACGAGGATGCCGTCCACGAGCACGAGCGGGCGCGGCTCGGCGTGCAGCGTCTGCGCGGCGCGCCGGTGACGCGAGAAGTCGTAGACGGGCACCTCGACGGCGCGGCCCGCCCGCAGCTCGCCGAGGTGCGCGACGAGGAGCTCGGTCTCGAGCGCGTCCGGATGATCGAAGTTCAGCGCGGCGAGAGCGTCCGAGGAAAGGCGCTCGTGGTCGCGGTAGTACGCGTCGTGCGCGATGCGCAGCACGCGTTCGGCGCCGACGGCGCGCGCCAGCGCGTCCGCGAGCGAGGTCTTGCCCGCGCCGGTGCCCCCCGCCAGCCCGACGCAGATCGGCGCGGCCATGGCCGATTCTCCCCGGGCAGCGCCCAGCCGACAAGGCTAGACTCCGCCACCCCAAAACCGAAGGAACGCCTCCATGGCCCTACGCCGTCTCCAGTCGCGCGCCGTCCCCGCGGCGCTTCTCGCCGCCGCGCTCGCGTGCGGCAGGCACGACGCAGCGAACGCGCCGGCCGGCGGCGCGGCAGCCACCGCGAGCGGAAACGAGGCCGTCGCGACCCTGAACGGCAAGAACATCACGGCAGCCGATCTCGAGGCGTGGATGAAGGACGACCTCTACAAGCGCGAGGTCGGCGACAAGCCCGCGGGCGAGGTGTACGACACCAAGGTGCAGGCGATCGACTCGATGGTCGACGACCGCCTGCTCGCGGATGCGGCGACCAAGGCCGGCACCATGCCCGAGCAATATCTCAACGACCAGGTGAAGAAGCTCGGTCCGGTCAGCGACGACGAGGTCAAGAAGTTCTTCGACGACAACCGCGCGCGCCTGCCCGGCGACGCCACGCTCGAGAGCTACGCGGCGAGAATTCGCACGCACCTGGAGTCACAGCGCCCCGACAAGGTGCGCGAAGAGCTGCGCAAGGAAGCGCGGGTCACGGTGCTGATGCAGCCGCCGCGCACGCCGATCGACGCCACCGGCCCCTCGCGCGGGCCCGCCGACGCGGTCGTGACCATGGTCGAGTTCAGCGACTACCAGTGCCCGTTCTGCAAGCGGGCGGAGCCCGTCGTGGTGGCGCTCATGCAGAAGTACCCGACGCAGCTGCGGCTCGTCTACCGGCACATGCCGCTCGACGCGCTGCACCCGCGCGCACGCGCGGCCGCGATCGCCGCAGTGTGCGCCGACCAGCAGGGCAAGTTCTGGGAGTACCACGACGCGCTGTTCAAGAACCAGAACGCGCTCGCGGACTCCGACCTCGAGAAGTACGCCTCCGACCTCGGCATGGACGCGGCCGCGTTCAAGACGTGCCGCGCCGATCCCAAGTCCGAGGAGCGCGTCAACGTCGACGCCAACGCCGCGCGCGCCGCCGGCCTGAACGGCACGCCCGCCTTCTTCGTGAACGGCATCCTGGTGTCGGGCGCGCGCCCGATCGAGGACTTCACGCGCTGGATCGATCAGGAGATCGCGGCGAAGGGTGGCAGCGGCGCGGCCGCCGCTGCCGCTTCGCCTAAGTCTTAGCGCTGATCGGCGCGAGGGCGGCCTCGCGGCCTGCGCCTTCGCTCGCCTCCGGCTCGCTGCGCGCGGCTTCGCCGCTTGCACGCCTCAGCGCTCAACGCCGCGAGGGCGGCCTCGCCCCGGCGCCTTCGCTCGCCTTCGGCTCGCTGCGCGCGGCTCCGCCGCTTTGCCCGGACCGGAGGCGCTCAGCTCAAGAGCGGGAACTGAGCGATCACGTCCGCGAGCCACTCGCGGACGAGGGGCTGCTGCTCGGCGGTGGAGTCGCCCAGCCGCACGGCGACGACGTCGCGCGCGGGCGCGACGAAGACGTACTGGCCGCGGTAGCCGTTGGCGGAGAACATCCCCTCGCCGCGAAGCGGCAGCCACCAGTGGGCGCCGTACTCGCCGGCGGAGCCTGGCGTCTCGCGGCGCGCGTGCTCGACCCAGCCCACCGGCAGGATCCGCTCGCCCTCCCAGACGCCGTCGCGCAGGTACAGCTGCCCGAAGCGCGCGAAGTCGCGCGCCGTCGCGAACACGAACGAGGAGCCGATCCACGTGCCCGCCGCGTCGCAGCGCACGGTCGCGCTGGCCATGCCGATGCGCGCGAAGAGCTCGCGGCGCAGGAAGGCGGCGCACGCATCGCCACCGCCGCCGATCGCACGGCCGGCCAGCGAGGCCACCAGGTTGCTCGTGCCGCTGGAGTAACACCAGGTGGTGTCGGGCGAGCTCGCCAGCGGGAGCTCCGCCGCGAAGGCCGCCACGTCGTCCTTGCCGCGCCCGAACAGCATCTCGATCACGTCGGACTGCTGCGCGTCGACGTAGTCCTCGCGCCAGGCGAGCCCGCTCCTCATGCGCAGGAGCTGCTCGAGCGTGATCGCGCCGCGCGGATCGCCGGCGCCTCGCCACGCGGGCACGTCGGCGCGCGCCGCGGGGTCGAGCTTGCCATCGCGTACGAGCACGCCCACGAGCGCGTGCAGCACGCTCTTCGCGACCGACCACGAGATGTGCGGGGTCGCTGGACCGTGCTCCGGCCCGTAGCGCTCCAGCACGACCCGGCCGCGCCAACAGAGCACCAGTGCGTGCGTCGCGCCGAACTCGGGCGCGTCGGGCAGCCGGAAGCCGCGCGGCGGCTCGCCGAGCGGCCAGTCGTGGGTGGGCCAGTCGAGGCCCGCGGGCTGCGGCGGCAGCGGCACCCGAGCGCTCAAGGTGCTTCGCGCCGCGCCAGGCGGTTCAGGTCGGCGCGCAGGAGCGCCACCTCCTGCGCCAGGTTCTTGATGAGCAGGTTCGCGCGCGACAGGCGCACGGCGTAGTTCAAGCAGATCGCCACGAGGAAGATCTCGCCCAGAAAGAAGACGGTCGAGCTCGGCGTCCACGCGCCGATCCAGCGCGTCAGCACGCGCAGCGACTCCACGTCGATCGACACGAACACGAGCGACACCGAGACCAACACCCAGATCGGCGTGTACTCCTCGCGCAGCTGCCGGCGCCGCACGAGCCACAGCACCGACGCGATCAGGACGAGCGAGATCGACAGCGCGAGCCAGCGCGTGGCTTCGAGGTCGGTGTTGTCGAGGAAGAGCTCACGCAGGTGCGCGAGCGTCTGGGCGTCGTTCATTCGGTCCTCCGCCCGACGCGGCCCACACCGCGAGGAGCATCTTGTACAGGTACCAGATCGAGCGCAGGCCCCCGTGCAGCGTCGACTTGCGCGGCGAGGCATGCATCTCGACGGAGCACTCGCGCACCTCCAAGCCGTGCCGGTGCGCCGTGAGCAGCACGTCCACGTCGGGGTAGTCGCTAGGGAACGCGTCGCCGACGTACAACGCGAGCACGCGCTTGCCGAGCGCCTGGAACCCCGAGGTCGGGTCAGTGACTCGAATGCCGAAGCTCCGCGCGAGTCCCACGAAGAAGCGGCGGCCGAGCGTGCGCAGGAAGCCCATCTCGTAGCCCGTGGGCGCGAGGAAGCGCGAGCCGATCACCAGGTCGCACTCGCCCCGCTCCAACGGCTCGAGCAGCCGCGCGATGTCGCGCGGATCGTGCTGGCCGTCCGCGTCCATCTGCACGACGAAGCGCGCGTCCGTGGCGACGGCGTACTTGTAGCCCGTCTGCAAGCCCGCGCCGTAGCCCAGGTTGAACGGATGGCGCAGCACGGTCGCGCCTGCTTGCGCGGCGATCTGCGCCGTGGCGTCGCGCGAGCCGTCGTCCACCACAACGACTTCGAGCGCCGGCTGTTCCACGCGTATGCGCTCGAGCAGGGTCGCCAGGCGCGGCGCCTCGTTGAAGGCCGGAATGACAAGCACGCCGCGAGCGGCGTTCGGGGCGTTTGCGGCCATCCGGTCATTCTCGCGCAAATGCGCCGGGGTTGCGCGAGACGGGGCACTACCGCTACGAATCGCGCCAGCCCGAGCGTCGTCTCAGCTCGCGGCGAGGGAGTTCCGATAGCGCCCCCGTGGCGCGGGACGAGAGCGAATCCGTGTTGGACCGTGTGGCGAAGCTGCTGCGCTGGGGCGCCGTGTTCGTTGCGGGCGCTGGACTGCTAGGTGTGCGCGCAGTTCGCCAACCCGACGCTCCCGATCCGACCGGACCGATCGAGGTCGCGATCACGGTCGACGACCTGCCGCGCCCGCCGTTCCCGCAGGACGGCGTCTCGTCGCAGGTGCTGCTCACGAAGCTCGCCGCGGCGTTCGCACGCCACCATCTGCCGCCCGTCACGGGCTTCGTGAACGGGCGCCGGCTCGAGGACCACCCGGAGGACCGCGCGGCGCTCGCGAGCTGGGTGCGCGCCGGCAACCTGCTGGGCAATCACACTTACTCGCACATGGACGCCGCGAAGGTCAGCCTGCCGCAGTATTTCGCGGACATCGAGAGGAACGAAGCGATCCTCGAGTCCGTGCAGGGCAAGCCGAAGCCCGGCCGCGACTGGCACGTGTTCCGCTACCCGTATCTGCAGGAGGGCTCGAGCCAGGCCACGCGCGACGGGCTGCGCAACTACCTGTTCGGGCGCGGCTATCGCATCGCCGAGGTCACGGTGGACTTCGAGGACTGGCAGTGGTTCCCGATCTTCGCGCGCTGCTCGGGCGACGGCGACGAGCGTTCGATCGACAAGCTGCGCGTGCGCTACCGCCGCGCTGCTCGCGACACGCTGCTCGACGCGGACCGCCTGGCGCGCGACTTGTTCGGCCGCCGCATCCGCCAGGTGCTGCTGCTGCACGCCGGCAACTTCACGGCCGAGATGATCGAGGATCTGCTCGACGAGTACGAGGCGATGGGCGTCCGCTTCATCTCGCTCGACGAAGCCCTACACGATTCTGTGTACCAGCTCGACCCGCGCTTCGCGCGCAGCTGGGGCAGCCCGTTCCTGTACCAGGTCGAGTCCGCGCTGCAGGGCGAGGACCCCAAGGGCACCTGGCCGCCCTACCCCGAGCTCGCTTCGCTCTGCCGCTAGCTCAGGGGTCGCCGAAGCACGCTTCGACGCGGAACTCGCGGAAGTCCGGCCCCGCCCAGAAGATCCCGTTCGGGTTCACGTTGCAGACGCGCACAGGCTCGGGCTTGGGCGCCGCGCGCTGGGCCGCCCAGAACGCCTTCGCGGCCTCGGGCGCGAGCTCCGCGGGCGCGCGCGCGTCGTATGCGAAAGGGTGCACGACCACGAGCACGACTGCCGCGGCCAACACCAGCGCGGCCCGCATGCCCCGCTGCGAGCCGAGCTCGGGCGCCGCGAGCGCACGCGCGGTCGCGACCGCCAGCAACAGCGGGATGAACAGCCAGTAACGCAGCTCGTGACTCTGCGGCAGCACGGCCACGGCGAGCACCGCGGGCGCGAACGCGGCGAGCGCCGCGCGCGGCACGAGCCCCGCGCGCAGGGCGCGAGCGGCGCCGAACGAGAGCGCGAGGAACGTCCACCAGAACCAGCCACCCATGCGGTGGTGCGGGCTGCGCACGGGGTCCGCCTGCGCGCTCTGGTCGAGCGTCCATGCGAAGCGGTCGCCGTCGAAGAAGCGGTTCAGCTCGAGCGCCGACGCGACGAAGCGCACCGGCCGCGGCTCGTCGGCGAGCCAGGACGGCATGTTGTAGATGCCGGAGTCCGCGTCGACGACCGCGTTGGGGAAGAGCCTCGGCGCGAGCGGGAACACGACCGGGTACACAGGATTGTGGAACTGGACGAGGTTGCGGATCGGCCAGGCGCCGAGCCCGAGCGCGAGCGCCGCCACGAGCCCGAGCGCCGCCCGCCGCGACACCACGCCCCCGCGCGCGAGCGCCGCGAGCCGCCACAGCGCGAAGCCCGCCACGAGCGCGGCGATCGGCCAGGCCTGGAACTTCGAGAGCTGGGCGGCCGTGAGCGAAGCGACGAGCAGCACGGCGGTCGCACGCGGGCGCGCCGCACCCGCCTCGAGCCCGCCGAGCGAGGCGAGCGCGAGCGCGACGCCGCAGGCCGTGAACAGGTCCACGTAGCCCGAGATCGCGTGCAGCACGACGAGCGGGATCCCCAGCAGACACGTGAGGAACCAGCGCACCGAGAAGCTGCGCCCGTACAGCCAATACGACCCCGCGACGAGCCCCCCTACACCGATCAGGTTCAACAGGCACGCCGCGGAGAAGCGGCCCGTGAGCAGCACCAGGCCGCCTTCGATCGCGCGCGGCAGCGGCGGAAAGCCCTGGATCACCGCAGCCAGCCGCGGCTCGGGCGTGTACGTGGTGAGCCCGTACGCCGCGAGCGCGCCCGGGAAGTGGTACGCGAGGAAATCCCAATCCGTCGGGAAGCGCAGCGCGGCGACCTCGGCGAAGCGCCCCCACACCAGCGCGAGCGCCGCCCAGTGCAGAGCCGCGAACGCGGCGGCCAGACGCTTCCGGGGCATGCGGCGCGGACTCTAGCGCAGGGCGCGCGTGCGCCTCACATTTCCCCACGCCGGCGCACACCGGCGAAGGGGAGACACAGAATGGCGACACCGATCACGGCGCTCTGGGCCGGGCTGCTCGGACTCCTGATGCTGTTCCTGGCGACGCGCGTGGTCCAGCTGCGCGCCTCGCAGAACATCATCTTCGGCGACGGCGGCAACGCGGTCATGCTCCAGCGCATCCGGGTGCACGGGAACTTCACCGAGTACGTGCCGATGATCCTCCTGCTCATGCTGTTGCTCGAGCTGAACGGCGCGTCCGCGCTGCTCCTGCACGTGCTCGGCGGCGGCCTGTTCGTCGCGCGGCTCTTGCACGCGTTCGGCCTGTCGCAGTCCACCGGTACGACGTTCGGCCGCTTCGTCGGCGCCGTCGCGACGTTCGTGCTGCTGCTCAGCGCCTCGGTGCTCGCCATCTACGAGTTCTACGCGAAGGCAGGCTGATCAGAACGGCGCGAGCATGAAGCGGCGTCGCTCGGTCGACGCCGCGAGCTCGCGCCAGATCAGCTCTTCGACCGCGCGCGCCCACGGCGCGCTCTGCGCCTCGACGTGCGCGTGCAGGTCGATGAGCAGCGCGCGCAGCGACGTGTTCGCGGTCTCGAGCGCCGACACGCGGTAGCTCTCGTCGCGCGACGACGCCGCCGCCTCGAGGCGCTTGCGCAGCTCGGCGTCGGCGACGCTCGGCGCCGCGCTCGCGAAGATCGTGCGCAGCGCGGAGTTCTCCTCCACGCGTCGAGCCGCGGCGCGGTCCCACTCCTCGCGCACCATGCCGAGCAACAGCGCCGTGAGCAGCACGGACGACTGCCGGTAGCTCGGTTGCACGTTCGGCGCGATCTCCACCATGAGCTTGCCGGCGATCGTCTCGAGCAGCTTCTCGGGCTCGGGCTTCACGACAGCTTCCCCATCGTCTCGAGCATGGCACGGTCCTGCGAGTTCGTGAGCCACACGCTCGACAGCGCGAGGATCGGGTCCTTGTTCGCGCCGTCGGTGTACTCGCGGCCGCTCGAGATCCAGATCGCCTGCGCCTTCACGCTCGAGAACAGCTCCCACCAGCGCAGCGCCTCGGGATCGGCGCGCAGCCCGCTCGCCGCTTCCCAGATCGCGATTGCTCTCTCCTTGGAGACGAGCCCGCCCACGCGGCCGTCGCGCGCCCAGCACCACGTTCGGTTGAGGCTCCACGCCAGGTCTTCGAGCGGATCCCCCAGGTGCGCCATCTCCCAGTCGAGGATGCCGCGGATCGAGCCGTCCTTGTCGTACAGGAAATTCCCCGTGCGGTAGTCGCCGTGCACGACGTGCAGCCGGCGAGGCGGCGGCGGCGGACTGCGGCGCAGCCGGCGGATCGCCGCGCGGATGATCGGCTGCGGGGCGAGCTCGTCTTCGTCGATCACGTGCGTCCAGTAGTCGACCTCCCGGCGCCACGCGTCGGCGGGCGCGACGACGGGCAGCGCGCGCGTGAGTCCCAGCTTCTCGGGATCGGCGCTGGCGATCGCGCCGAGGATCGTCCACTTCTCGCGCGCGGTGCGCTCCGCGTGCTCCGCGTACGGCGGCATCACGATCGCCTGCGGCGACGCCTCGAAGCCGACCAGCTCCTCCATCACGAAGAACGGATAGTCGAGCCAGCGCGGGTCGCTCTCGAGCCATACGGCTTCCGGCACGGGCACCGCGCTGCCGTGGAAGGCGCGGTATGCGGCGAATTCCGCGGCCCGGTCGGTCTCGATCAAGCTGCCGGGCGGATCGCGGCGCAGGATGAGCCGCCGCTCGACTTCGCGCGCGCCTTCGCGGAAGCGCAGCTTGAAGCGGTACGTCTCGCGCGATGCGCCGCCCGCGATGCGCTCGACGTCGAATGCAGTGACGTCCCGCGCGCCCGGCAATTTCTCGGCGGCGTACGCGGCGATGCGCGGTGCGAGCTCTTCCATCGCGCGATTCTCGCACAGCGGGCGGGCGCGCACGGGCGCGCGGGCCGCGCGCTATCTTCCGGCCATGCCCCCCGTCGCACGCGCGCTCGTCGTCACCGGCGCCCTGTTGGTCGCGCTCGGACTGCTCGCGTGGCTCGCGCCCTCGCTCGGGCTCGGCTGGCTGGGCCGCCTGCCGGGCGATCTGCGCATCGAGCGACCCGGGTTGCGCATCTACGTACCCTTCATGAGCTCGATTCTCGCCTCGGTCGCGCTGACGCTCCTGTTCTGGCTGCTCTCGCGGCTGCGCTAAAGGCGCGCGCGCCCGGTTTCGATCTGCCTCTCGTGCGCGTCTGCATCCTCACCCTGGGCTCGCGCGGCGACGTGCAGCCGTACGTCGCGCTGGCGCGCGGACTCTCGAAAGCGGGATACGACGTAGCACTCCTCACGGACCCGTCGTTCCGCGGCTTCGTGCAGGCGCACGGCGTCGAGTGGCGCAGCTTCGACACGGGCGACCCGCGCGCGCTCATTCACTCACCCGAGGGCCGCGCACTGGTCGCGGGCATGGCGAATCCCGTCACGCTGGTGCGCGAGCTCTCGAAGCTGCTCGAGCCCATGCTCGAGAAGGGCTACACCGAAGCGCGTCAGAACACGACGGACGCCGACGCGCTGCTGGTGGCGCCTACCGTGCTGCCCCTCGCACAGACGTTGCACCAGAAGTCGGGCGTGCCGTTCGCGGGCGCCTTCCTGCAGCCCTCGCACGCGACGCGCGCGTTCGCGAGCTGGATCTTCCCCGACCCGCCGGCCTGGCTGCCGTTCCGCGGCGCGCTGTGCAAGTGGTCGGCGCGCTTCGGCTGGGAGCTGCTGTTCCGCGTGGCGGGCCGCGCGTTCGACCGAGCGCGCGAGCGCGTGTTCGGCCTGCCGCCCGCGGGGAATCCGTACCGAATGCTCGAGCGCGAGCGCTGGCCGGCGCTCTACGGCTTCAGCACGGCCGTGGTGCCGCGTCCCGCCGATTGGGGCCCGCACATCGAGATCACCGGCTACTGGTTCCTGGAGCGCGACCCGCGCTGGCGGCCATCGGCCGAGCTCGAAGCGTTCCTCGCCGACGGCCCGCCACCGATCTGTGTCGGCTTCGGCAGCATGCCGTCGGGCGACCCGGCCGCGCTCGCACGCGAGGTCGTGCGCGCGCTCGAGCTCGCGGGCTGTCGCGGGCTGCTGCTGTCGGGCTGGGGCGCGCTCGCGCAGGTCGAGCTGCCGAAGTCGGTGTTCGCGCTCGAAGCGGCGCCGCACGATTGGCTGTTCCCGCGCGTCGCCGCGGTGGTGCACCACGGCGGTGCCGGTACGACCGCGGCTGCGCTGCGCGCCGGCGTGCCGTCGCTGGTGGTGCCGTTCATCGCCGACCAGCGCTTCTGGGGCGAGCGCATCGCCAACCTGGGCGCCGGCCCGCGGCCGTTCTCGCGCAAGAAGCTCAGGGCCGAGCGCTTCGCGCTGGCGCTGCGCGAGCTCGTGCTGACCCCGCGCTTCTCCGACGGCGCCGCGCGCGCCGCCGACGCGCTCGCACGCGAAGACGGGCTCGCCCGAGCCGCCGCCGCGCTGCCTTTCTGAGCGCCACGGCGCGCTCGACAGGCGTATCCTGCTCGGGTTGGCGAGCTACCGGTACGAGCTGCTCTCGCCGCAGGACGCGGCGTTCCTGGCCGCGGAAGGTCCGTCGACGCCCATGCACATCGGCGCGGCCTTCGTGGCCGACGCCGGCCCGCTGGCAACTCCCGACGGAGGCATCGACGTACAGCGCGTGCGCGAGTTCATCTCGGCCCGGCTCCACCGCGTGCCGCGTTACCGGCAGCGGCTGGCCTACACACCACTGCGTAAGCGCCCCATCTGGATCGACGACCAGCACTTCCAGATCGAGTACCACGTTCGGCACACCGCGCTGCCGCGCCCGGGCGACGCCGCGCAGCTGAAGCGCCTGATCGCGCGAGTCGCGGCGCAGCCGCTCGACCGCAGGCGGCCGCTGTGGGAGCTGTGGGTCGCGGAGGGGCTCGAGGGCGGCAAGCGCTTCGCGCTCATCTCGAAGGTGCACCACTGCATGGTCGACGGCGTCGCGGGTACGGAGCTGCTCACGGTGCTGATGAGCGCGCGTCCCGACGAAACGCCGGAGCCCGCGCCGCCCTTCGTCGCGCGGCCCGCGCCGAGCGCCCTCGAGCTCGCGCGCGACGAGGTCGTGTCGGGCGCGCTCGCGCCGTTCGAAGCCGTGCGCAGCCTCGAGCACGCGCTCGCGCCCGACCGCCGCGCCGAGCTCGCGCGCGCGCTGCGCGGCGCCGGCGAGCTCGCGTTGTGGACGCTCCTGCCCGCCTCGCGCACGCCGCTGAACCACCCGATCGGCCCGCACCGCCGCTTCGAATTCCTGGCGCTCGACCTCGCCGCCGCGAAACACGTGAAGGACGCGCTCGGCGGCACCTTGAACGACGTGGTGCTCGCGGCCGTCACGGGCGCGATGCGCCGCTTCCTGCAGGGCAGGCTCGTCGACGTGGCGCAGCTCGACTTCCGCATCTCGGCGCCCGTGTCGGTGCGCAGCAGCGGCGAGCGCGGCGGCGTGCTCGGCAACCGCGTGTCCGCATGGATCGTGCGCGCGCCGGTGGGCGAGCCGGACCCGCTGCGCCGGCTCGAAGCGATCAAGGCCGCGACGCGGCGCCTGAAGGAGTCGAACCAGGCGCTCGGCGCCGACCTGCTGTCGGCCGTGACCGAGTGGACCGGCACGACGCTCCTGTCGATCGGCACCGCGTTCCAGAACTTCGGCCGGCCGCAGAACCTGATCGTGACGAACGTGCCCGGTCCGCAGCTGCGCCTGTATCTCGTCGGCGCGCCGCTCGTCGAGGCGTATCCGATCGCGCCGCTCTGGCGCAACCAGGCCGTGATCGTCGCGCTGTTCAGCTACGACGGGCGGCTCTTCTTCGGGCTGAACGCCGACGCCGGGCTCATGCCCGACCTGGCGGACCTGCGCGACGATCTCACCCACGCGTTCGACGAGCTGCGGGAGCTTGCGGCAGTCTAGTCGCGTGGAGCTCGGCGAGCGGCGCTTCTGGATCTTCGACATGGACGGCACGCTGACCGTGGCGGTGCACGACTTCGCGGCGATCCGCGCCGAGCTCGGCCTTCAGCCTGCGCTGCCGATCCTGGAGCAGATCGCCCGGCTGCCGCCGGCGCGCGCGGGCGAGGTCATGGCACGGCTCGACGCGATCGAGCTCGAGCTCGCCGCGCAGGCACGCGCCGCGGAAGGCGCGGTCGAGCTGCTCGAGCGCCTCGCGTCGCGCGGCGCGCGCGTGGGCATCGTCACGCGCAACAGCTTCGCGAACGCGCAGGCGACGCTGCGCGCGTGCGCGCTCGAGGACTTCTTCGCGCCCGGGTGCGTGCTCGGGCGCGAGGCCGCAGCTCCGAAGCCCGATCCTTCGGGCATCGCGCGGCTGCTCGCGCACTGGGGCGGCGCACCGCACGAAGCGGTCATGGTGGGCGACTACCGCTGGGACCTGCTCGCGGGCCGCGCGGCCGGCGCGCTCACGGTGTACGTCGATCCCGAGCGCGAGTTTCCGTTCGCGGAGCTCGCGGACCTGTCGGTCGACTCGCTCGCCGCGCTCGCGCAGCGCCTCGTTTGAGCTTGGGCTAGGCTCGCGGCCCCGATGTCGACCGATCCCAAGCACAGCTTCCACTCGCTGCGCGTCGCGGAGGTGATCCAGGAGACGTCCGACGCGCGCTCGTTCGTGTTCGAGGTGCCGCCGCCGCTCGAGGCGCTCTTCCGCTACATCGCGGGGCAGTTCCTGACGTTCGAGATCCCGTTCGAGTCGATGCGTCTGCACCGCTGCTACTCGCTGTCGAGCGCGCCCGAGTGCGACGCGCAGCCGAAGGTCACGGTGAAGCGCGTCGACCGCGGCCGCGTGTCGAACTGGTTCAACGACGTGCCGGCTGCGGGCGGGTCCATCGACGTGAAGCCGCCCGAGGGTCTGTTCGTGCTGCGCCGGGAAGAAGCAGACCGGCCGCTCGTCATGTTCGGCGGCGGCAGCGGCATCACGCCGATCCTCTCGCTCGTGAAGTCGGCGCTGCTCACTACGCGGCGCGCGATCACGCTCGTGTACGCGAACCGCGATCGCGACTCGATCATCTTCCGCGACGAGCTCGAGCGCTGGCGCGCGCGCTTCCCCGAGCGCCTGCGCGTGACTCACCACCTGGACGCCGAGTCGGGCTTCATGCACGCCGCGAACGTGAAGGATCACTTCCGAGGGCTCGAGCACGCGGACTTCTACATCTGCGGGCCCGGGCCGTTCATGGACATCGTCGAGGGCGCCCTCGAAGAACGCCGCGTGGGTGGCGGCGGCCACGTGTTCATCGAGCGGTTCGTGTCGCCGACCGATCCCGACCGCGCGCCGCAAGTGCCCGCGGGCGCGCCGGCACCCCCCGCGGCTGCCGGGAGCAAGTTCGTCTGCACGCTGGACGGCGCGCGCCACGAAGTATCCGTGGCGCCCGGCGAGAGCCTGCTCGCGGCCGCGCGCCGCGCCGGGCTCGAGCCGTCGTTCTCCTGCGAAGAGGGCTACTGCGGCTCGTGCATGGCGCAGCTCCGCAGCGGCAAGGTGCAGATGCGCGTGCACGACGCGCTCACTGCGAAGGACCTCGCGAAGGGCTGGATCCTGGCGTGCCAGGCGCGGCTGGAAGGCGCCGAGCCCGTCGAGATCGATTTCGACGCCCGATATTAGCTTCGCTCGGCTTCGCCTCGCTGCGCGCGCCTGCGGCGCTTGCCGCTCCGCGCGAGGCCGGCCTCGCGCTCCGCGCGCAGTCGCGACCCGTGGGCTCGGGAAGAAACGGAAGCTCCAGCTCCGGCATTGGCTTCGCTCGGCTTCGCCTCGCTGCGCGCGCCTGCGGCGCTTGCCGCTCCGCGCGAGGCCGGCCTC
>Ga0335076_10000855_pt1 | contig 28974 bp, 30 predicted proteins | sample Lox_Sample_25_FD_206717 | JGI IMG/M metagenome (GOLD analysis project Ga0335076, IMG submission 206717) | Soil microbial communities from Loxahatchee National Wildlife Refuge, Florida, United States - Lox_Sample_2.5 | ecosystem: Environmental > Terrestrial > Soil > Wetlands | place: USA... | reverse complement strand
GATGGACAGTGGCTCAGCCAAAAGTAGGAGATCTCCGGCTTGACGCCACGCCCGCAGATCTACTATCCTATGTAGGAGATCGATCTCGAAGCCTCCGGCTCGGGTCGGCGCGCGTACGCTCCCAGACGCGCGCCGGCCCGTCGGAGGACGGATCAGCGTCGCTGCCGGCTCATGGCCAGCGTGGCCAGCACGGCGCTGAGCGCGACGATCGCGAGGGTTTCGGTGGCGATTGCGGTCACGATCGCGACGCGATACCCGTGCTCCATGAAGCCGAACAGCGGCGTTCGCTCGCTGATCAGAAGCGCCACCAGCGCGCCGGCCGCGACCCCGAGGCCGCCCCGGGGCGGCCGTCGCGTCGATGAGCTGCCCCAGCCGCGGGCTGATCGAGCCGAGCGGAGCGAGCAACGCCAGGCCGAACACGGTGGCAGCGGCGAAGTTGACCAGGAACAGCGACCCGATCGTCGGGACCGCCGAATAGTGACCGACCGCGTACTGCTCGAGATGGACCGCACCGACCGCGAGCAGCGCGACGACGGCCAACCTACGATACGACGTAGTAGACATGTACGTCTAGACGCCGTCGGCGGGACAACCCTTCCGCGTCGGCTGGCGCGATCGCAGGCGCCGGCGCAGCCGGAGAGCGCCCAGGCCGAGCCCCGACGGAATGGCGGCGAGCACGACCACGCACGGCTTAGTGGACAAGAACGGCGGGGCGAGCGAGGTGGCACCGGTGGCCAGCTGCCCGGCGAGCACCCCCGCTGCGGCCAGCAGGGCGATTAGCGCCAGCCCGGCGACGACCAGCGAGATCGGGAACCGCCAGCTCGGTGGCTCGCCGAGGAGATAGTCGACGCGTTCGGGGTCGATGCCGACGACCTCGTCCGGGCTCGCTTCCTCAGAGAAGCTCAACATCGCCCGTGCGAGCGCTGATCGGTTCTCCGGCGCGCCGGCGACCGCACTCTCGTCGGCGCTCAGCTCTGCGAGCGCCTCCTGCCGGCGGGCCACCTCACCGAGACCCGGCACGATAAACAGCGCCGTAGCGATCACGCGGCCGGCGGCGAGCCGCAGCGGGTCGCGCCGCGCAAGGTGGTGCCGCTCGTGGGCCAGCACCGCGTGGAGCGCGGCCTCGTCGAGCACCGCCACCGCGCCCGAGGAGACGTAGACGCGCGGTCTGAACAGGCCGGCGCAGAATGCCCGGGGACGCTCGTCGGCGAGAACCCACGCATCGCCGAGCCGCCTCGGGCGGCATGCGCGGGCTGCCCGGGCAAAGCGCCGGGCGGCGACGAACTCGCGTACGACGCCGAGGACGGTCATCGCAGTTACCGCGAGTCCGAGGGCCGCCAGCGCGACGACCACCACGGCGGCCAGATTGGCGGCCGGGTAGCTCAACTTCTGCCCGACGATCGAGATCTCGTGCGAGGTCGTGGCCGGCGTGACCCGCCAGGACGCGATCAGGCGCGAGACGGCGAACACGGACGATGCGAGGCCCATCGTCGCGAGCATCCCGCCGGCGCGGGCGACCCTAGCCGCCGCCAGCGCGGCCGGCTGCCGGGGCGACAGCGCGCAGGGCGGCCTCGGGGGGTCGACGAGCATCCTGGACATTCAGACGCAAGATTAGACCCAAATCTTCCACCTGCTAGGGTGCGTCGTAGATGGCAGCCCGCTCCACCAAGCGCGACCGGGCGCCGGCGCCACCGCCGCCGCTTCACGAGCTCGAGTCCGAGGTCATGGAGGCGCTATGGGCGAGCGGGGAGGCATCGGTGCGGTCCGTGATGGACACCCTCAACGCCCGAGCCGAGAAGGACCGGGCCTACACGACGTACATGACGATCATGGCCCGGTTGCACAAGAAGGGCCTGCTCCGCCGGCGGCGAGAGGGCAAGACCGACTACTACGCACCTGCCTACGCGCGCGACGAGTACATGGCGCTACGGGCGAAAGCCGAGGTCGAAGGTCTCGTCTCCCAGTACGGCGACGTCGCACTCAGTCACTTCGCCGAGCAGATGGCGAAGCTCGACCCGGCGCGCCGTCGGGCACTCCAGCGCCTGGCCCGCAAGAGCTGATCGGTTTTCACCTCCGTGATGGAAGGATTCGGCTCTGGAAGCCGTCTAACCGATCATGCATCGCAAGCGCTCCTTCACCGCGAGCCCGATCTCGGACCTGATCGATGCGGTCATGGACGGCTACGTCACCTGGCGCGAGGAGAGCGCGGCCGTTGAGGCCGCCTACCGCACTTGGCGCCGCGCGTCCAGCGACCGGCGTACGGTCGCGTTCGAGGACTACTTCGCCGCGCTAGATCGCGAGGAGCGGGCCGCCTCCGAGTACCGGCGTTTGGTCGAGTTGGCGGAAGCGGCCTAATGCCCGCCGCCGCGCCGAACGGCGGCCCATTGCCGCCGGCGCCGTCATCGCCTGGGTGGCGATCTCGCCGTGGGTTTGGGGCTTCGCCAACAGCCGCCCGGCGGTCGCGAACCACGTTTTCCTCGTCCTCGCGTTCGGCCCCCTGGCCTTGATGATCGCGGTCCTCCGTCCTGCCGCCGTGGTCACGATCCTCGGCGGCATCTGGCTCGCGCTGAGTCCGTGGGTACTCGGCTACGCGGGTGACCACGCCGCGTGGTTGAACGAGCTCGTTGCGGGTGCCCTGCTGGCGGTATTGGGCGCGGCCGCCGCCGGGACCCGAGCCCCGCTCGGGTCCCGTTTGCGGGACCTGCGCCGCCGGCGGACGGGCGCCGGCGGCGCAGCCACGCTAGGCGCTGCTCGATCGGATCAGTAGCCGTAGGTCGAGCTGGTGTTCTGGCTCGTCGAGGCTCCACGCAAGGTGATCGCTGCGCCCGACGCCGACAGCACGTACCAACGGGCCCCGAACTGATTCAGGCCCTGGCCGGTCGTCTGCCCTGACTGCTGATCTCCGACGTAGTAGTACAGAGGGTGACCTTTGTAGGTGACCTGGCCCGACCCTGGGATCGTGCCGATCAGGGCGGCGTCGGCCGCGCCCATGGCGGCCGGCTTCGCCTTCGAGGTGAACGGCGGCCAGATTGCCTGGCCGGCGGCCGACAGCGTGCTGACGTTCGGCCTGTCACCTTCGAACAGGTACAGGGTGCGTCCGTTCGCATCGACGAGGACAGAGCCGAGCGAGGTGCTCTTTAGTGACACGGCCGAGCTCGAGGACGGGGCCGCGTTCGTCGTCCCCCCGCTAGTCGCCACGAACACGGCGACAATTGCGGCGATCACGACGATCGCAACGATGGGAACGGTCAGGCGTGCGCGATTCATCAGGGTTACTCCTTAGGGCGTCGTTTAGTCACACGACGCCCTGCCCTGACTGAACCTTCCCAGATCTACGATGCTAAGTCGTAGACGCAGCCTGGTCACCGGGGTCCGAGGCGGTCCTCTTCCTCGATCGTTCGCTCGGCGGTCGGGCGAGCTTCGAGCCGCGCGTCCGGGATCGGCTCGCCGCTCTCGACCGAAAGTCCGTACGTTCCCGCGGCGAGCCGCGCTTCGGCACGCTCGACTGCGTCCAACTCGCGCTGCAGGTCCTCGGCACGGGTGGCGTTGAACTCATCCTGGTACAGGTCCTCGGAGTCCACGTCGCCGGGCTCGACGCGAGTGTCGCCCTCGAGCGGGCCGTCGCGCCCGAGCGCAGCTAGCGCCTCCTCGATCCGGGTGCGTTCCTGGGCAAGTAATTCCCGAGCGCGTTCGGGCTCCATGCACGACAGGCTACTGCCCCTGGTCGAACGCAGGCGTTCCGGTCGCCGCCGGGACGGTGCGCAGATCGCCCGCGCCCGCCGTATCAGCCGGTCGGGCGGTGGGCTGCGCGGGGAGCCAGGCCAGGGCGATCAACGTGCCGACCGCCGCGACGCCGGCCGCGACAAGATTGGCGGTGCTGAAGCCGTGGAAGAAGGCCGACGTAGCGGCCCCGTGGACCGAGATCCCGAGTGCTGCGTGCCCGGCGTGATGAAGAGCGCTCGCGACCCCGAGCGCCGCGCCGACCGACGCGTGCGCGGTCCGTGTGGCCGCCGCCGGCAACCCGGACGGGAGCGCCGCGGTGAGCCGGCTCGCGTACAGCGACACGTACACGCTCCCGATCACGGCGACGCCGAGCGTCCCGCCCAGCAGCCGCGTGGCGTCGTTGACCGCCGAGCCGACGCCGGCCTTGGCCGCCGGGACGACGCCCATGATCGCCTCCGTCGCCGGCGCCGCCGTGAGCCCGAGGCCGGTTCCCGCCAGGATCATTTGCGCGGCGATCGTGCCGTATCCGGTGCTCGCCGATCCGGTCGAGACCCACGCGTAGAAGACGGTCATCGCCAGCAGCCCCGACGCCACGACGAGCTTCGTGCCGAAGCGGACCGCGAGCTTTGTCCCGAGCACCGAGGAGATCGCCACTGACATAGCCACCGGCAGCAAACGCACGCCGGTCGACAGTGGGCCGTAGTTCTTCAGAAACTGGAAGTACTGGGTGATCAGGAAGATGAACCCGGACAGCGCGAAGAACGAGATCGCGACCGACCCGCTGGCGGCGGTGAAGCGCGGGTTCCGGAACAGCGTCACGTCGAGCATCGGCTCCTTCGAGCGCCGCTCCCAGGTGACGAAGGCGGCCAGGACCAACGCCGTGATCGCGAAACCGGCGAGCGTCCTCACGCTTCCCCAGCCGTGGTCCGGCGCCTCGATGATCGTGTAGACCAGCAGTCCGATCGCGGCCGTCGAGAGCACGAACCCGCCCTTGTCGATCCGCGGCGCATCGGGATCGCGCGAGGTCGGCACGTACCGGGCCACCAGCAAGCCGCCGATCGCGGCGGCCGGGGCCATCGCGAAGAAGATGCTCGTCCAGTCGAATGCCTGGAGCAGCCAGCCGCCGAAGATCGGCCCGAGCGCGATCGCGGCGCCGGTTGTGGCCCCCCACAGGCCGATCGCCCGGGCGCGCTCCCGGCGCTCTGTGAACACGTTGGAGATCAGCGACAACGTCGCTGGGAACACCATCGCGGCGCCGAGGCCCATCACGCACCGCGCCACGATCAACTGCCCCGGGCTCGACGTCAGCCCGCCCGCGACGGTGGCCAGGCCAAACACGGCGAGCCCGCCCAGCAACATCCCCTTGCGGCCGAAGCGGTCGCTGAGGCTGCCTGCGGCCAGCAACGAGGCCGCGAATACGAGGTTGTAGGCGTCGACTACCCACTGGAGTTGGGTGTTCGACGCGTGCAGCTCGCGCACGAGCGTCGGCAGCGCGACGTTGACGATCGTCGTGTCGAGGTTGATGACGAACGCTGCGAGCAGCAGCGAGACGAGGATGAGCGGTTTACGTTGCATCGACTGTCCTCCTGGGCGTTTCCTCCGGTCGAGGACATAGTTGTAAACCATCAAGACAAGCAAATCAAGTAGCTAGACAAATAGTTCAAGCGGTGGCTACAATAAGTCCATGCGCTCCTACGGCGAGTACTGCTCCCTGGCCAAGGCGCTCGACGTCGTCGGTGACCGCTGGACGCTGCTGATCGTCCGCGAGCTGACGATTCAGGGACCGTGCCGGTACACCGACTTGCGCAGAGGGCTCCCCGGGATCGCCACTAACCTGCTCGCCGACCGGCTCCGCGAGCTCGAGCAGGCCGGCCTCGTCCGCCGCGAGGAGGCGCCGCCGCCGATCGCCACCACGCTAGTCAGCCTCACCGAGCGCGGCGAGGAGCTGAAGCCCGCGGTCGAAGAGCTGACCAGGTGGGGCCTGCCGCTGATGAGCGAGCAACGGCCCGAGGACGCCGTTCGGAGCCACTGGCTGATCGCGGCGATCGACCTGATGCTGACCGACCGGACGCCGGAGCGTCCGCCGGTGACGATCGAGCTCCGCACCGGCGACGAGCCGATCGTGGTCGAGACCGTCGACGGCGCCGTCCGCGCCCGCCGCGGGACGGCGACCGACCCCGACCTCACGCTCACCGGTGAGGCCAGGCCGGTGCTCGGGACCGTGCTCGGAATGATCCCGTTCGAGGGCGCGAGCGCGCAGGGGCTCACCTACGACGGCGACCCGAAGATCCTGGACCGGGTACGCCCGCTCGGTTAACGTGGCACCGTGAGCTCCGCCGAAGGATTCGAATCGATCACGTTGACCTCCGCCGACGGCGGCACCGTCGCGGAGTTCGTGCCCGATGCGAACCTGTTGTGCTGCTCGTTCACCGTCGACGGACACGAGCTGCTCGACCGCCGGCGCGGGGTGCGGGCCTACGCCGAGCAGGGCAAGACGATGGGCATTCCGCTGCTGTACCCGTGGGCGAACCGGCTGGCACGGTTCGGGTATCGAGCCGCCGGGTCGGACTTGACACTTTCCGAGGACGATCCGCGGATCCCGCGTGACGGCAACGGGCTGCCGATCCACGGCGTCCTACCCGGTCTGCTCCGCTGGGAGCTCGAGGACGGCGGCGCGCCCGACTCACTCGCGGCCGTCCTTCGGTGGCGCTCGGACGAGCTGCTCGAGCTGTTCCCGTTCGTACACGAGGTTCGCGTCGGGGCGACCGTCGGGCCCGGTGAGATGCGGATTACGACGACCGTAACGGCGGCCGCCGACGGCTCGGTCCCGGTGTCGTTCGGATACCACCCGTACACGCGCGTTCCCGCCGGGTCGCGCGACGACTGGCTGGTCACGCTCGGCGCTTCCGACCGGATCGTGCTCGATGACCGTTCGATCCCGACCGGGGAGCGGACCGCGATCGACCGCGAGCCCTTCCAGCTCGACGGAACGAGCCTGGACGATGCGTTCGACGCGCCGACGGACGGCGCGGCCTTCGAGGCGACCGCCGGCGGCGCGACGCTCACCGTCACGTTCCTCGCCGGCTACCCGTATGCGCAGGTGTTCGCTCCCGCCGGTGAGGAGTTCATCTGCTTCGAGCCGATGACCGCGCCGACCAACGCGCTGAACAGCGGGGACGGGCTGACCGTCGTCGAGCCGGGCAAGTCGTACCGCGCCGCGTTCAGGATCGCGCTGTCGCGGGGTGCGTGATGCCGTCCGGAGTGCGGGTCGCGAGTTGCCAGATCGCTCCCGAGGTCGGGCGTCCCGAGCACAACGCGGAGCTGGCGATCGCCGCGATCGCCGCCGCGGTCGACGCCGGCGCCCAGATCGTGGTGCTCCCCGAGCTCGTCAACAGCGGATACGTGTTCAACTCGCTCGAGGAGGCGCGGGCGGCGGCGATCCCGCCCGACGGCGAGCTGCTGGCTGACTGGGCCCGCGAGGCGGCGCGCGGCGACGCCGTGGTGGTCGGGGGCTTCTGCGAACTGGGTCCCGACGGACAGCTTCACAACAGCAGCGCGCTCGTCGACGGCGGCGGCGTTCGGGCCGTCTACCGCAAGCTCCATCTGTGGGGCGATGAGCCCCGATGGTTTGCCGCGGGCGATCAGCCGGCGCCGGTGATCGAGACCCGCCACGGCCGGATCGGCCTCGGGGTCTGCTACGACATCGAGTTCCCCGAGCTCACGCGTGGGCTTGCGCTCGCCGGCGCGGATCTGATCACGCTGCCGGCGAACTGGCCGCTGGACCCGCTTCCCGGCGGCGAGCGCCCGATCCTCCACTCGCTCGCGATGATGACCGCCTATCTCAGCAAGGTGTACGTGGCCGTCTGCGACCGATGCGGCACCGAGCGCGGGCTCGAGTTCCAGGGCGGCAGCGTGATCGCGGGCCCCGACGGCTGGCTCCGCGCCGGCCCGGTGGCGGACCGCGGCGTCGAGACCCTGATCGCGGAGTGCGATCTCGCCGGGACTCGGGAGAAGCGCAACGGCGAGCACAACGACGCGTTCGGCGACCGCCGGCCCGCCTACTACGCACAAGCCCTCGCGGATCGCGGCTAACCGGTAACTCGCCGCCGCCGCCCGGCCGAGTTACCGTTTCGGCGCCCTTACGGCCCCGAATCGGGATCTCGACCACCGCGTGCAGGCGAGATCCCAGTTCGCCGCCACACAAATGGCGAGGGGTTCCCGTTCGTGGGGTGACGGGAACCCCTCGCCTTGCGCCCCCTTGCCCCCGGTCCCAAACGGGGGAAGATCCGGTGCTCAGCCGTGGCTGAGCACGAGCCCCTGGTCGCCGCTGCCGACGCCGACCGCCCACTCGTTGCTCGCGCCCGGGAACGTCGCCGCCGCGGCCAGCGAGCCGCCGAACGCGCCGCTCGAGTCGACCGACCAGGCGCTTCCGTTCCAGCGCAGGATCATCGCCTGCTCCGGTCCGCCGTTGATGCTTGGCAGGTTGGTCCCGACCGCGTAGACATCGGTGGCGGAGCGGCCCGCGACGCCGCTGAGCGACGGGTAAGCGCCAGGGGTTGGGCTCGGCACGACGCTCCACGCGGAACCGTTCCAGTGCTCGATCAGCGTGCTCCCGCCGATCGCGCTGCCGGCGCCGCTGGCCTCGCCGACCGCCCAGGCGTTACCGGGCGCGAGTGCCGTAACCGCGCTCAGGGTGCCGCTCGACTGGCTCGGCTGGGGCACGGCGACGACGGTCCATGCCGTGCCGTTGAAGTGCAGCGCCTCCGGAACCGACGTCTCGGTCGCGGCGTTGATCGTGGTACCGACGACCCAGATGTCGCTCGCCGAGTCCGCCGAGATCGCATTGCCCGTGGCGGGCGTGAAGCTCGGGTCAGGCAGCGTGACGACGTTCCATGCGCTGCCGTTCCACTGCTCGATCAGCCCGCCGGTCGCGCCCTCGCCGACGGCCCACACGTTTGTCGGGCTCAGGTCGACGACAGCGGTGAGGCGCGCCGCGAACCCACTGATCGCGTCGACCGAGTTCGCCGACCAGGCGGACCCGTTCCAGTGCTCGATCAGCGTCCCGTAGTCGTGGCGCCGAATCATCGTGAACCCGACCGCCCAGGCGTCCGTCGCACTGCTCGCGCTAACTCCGTCGAGCGCGCCGTACTCGCCCAGGTTCGGAGTCGGCGTCAGCGACCACGCCGTCCCGCTCCAGTGATACGCGACGGCGGGCGCCTGCGGCTGGCCCGCCGCGACGAACTGCTGACCGACGGCCCACGCATCCGAGTTCGTCCGCGCGGAAGCTCCCAACAGCGACACATTGTTGCCGGTCGACGGCACGCTCACCGACGTCCAGCCGCCGGCTGCGAACGCCGACGGCGCGAACGCCACCGCAGCGACCAGCGCCACCGTTACGGCAAGGCCCAGCTTCTTCATCGTGTGCTCCCCGGTTGAAGGTTTCCCGTGTCCCAGCCCAGGACTCCCGCGCTCCCGCGATCCTTCCTCAGCGATCTGGCAACCCTCAAAAAAGTCACAACTACGCTTGGCCGGGTGCACGCCCGATCCGGACTCCCATCGTTGTTGGCGATTGCGGCCCTAGCGTCGGGTTGCGGGTCGAGTGGCGGCTCGCAGCGCGCGAGCGGCGCCTCGCTCTTTGCCGAGGATTGCGCGATGTGCCACTCCCTCACCGGACGGCCGTTGCCCCGCCGGCAGGGTGGGGATCTGCTCGCGCTGCACACGACCCGGGCCGAGATGGTCGAGTTCGTGCGCGAGATGCCCGTCCCGCACCGGATGACACAAGCGCAGCAACAGGCCGTCGCCGACTACGTCCGGGCCATCGAGGCGCGCGGGCCCTAGGACGAGCGGGCCGGCACGAGCTCACCAACGCCGGCGACGGTGCTCGTCGGCGCCAGCCCGCCGGCGACGAGGATCCCTCCGCCGATCGACAACGACGCCGTGTCCGACAGCGGCTGTGGCAGCCGGCCCGCGCGCCGGACGGCGCCGGTGCGGGGATCGATCGACATCACGTCCGCGGTCTGTGAGCCCAGATCGTTCCCGCGACCGCCAACCAGGTAAACGAACGAGCCCAGCGTCGCCGCCGAGGCGTGCGTGATCGGCTGCGGAAGCCTGCCGATCTCGCTGACCCGCCCGGTGACCGGATCGAAGCGGTAGACGGCGTCGCTCGCGCCGTTGGGCGTCGAGCCGCCGATGATCAGGATCCGGCCGGCGACCGCGCTCGCCGCGGCGTAGCGAAGCCCCACCGGCAGGTGCCCCGCGACCCGCGTCGGCGACCCCGGCCGCCAGGCGAGGATCGTGTTCAGCCAGTTGGTGCCGTCGTAGCCGCCGACCACGTATGCGGTCCCGCCGGCCGCGGCCACCGCGACGTCGGACTGCGCCTGCGGCAGCGCGCCGACGGTGCTCACCACCCTGGCGGCGGGATCGAAGCTGATGATGTGGTCGAGCTCGGTCGCCGAGCCGCCGCCGAACACGTACACCTTGCCGCCCAGCTCCGCGCCCTGCGCGTCGTGCTGGGCCAGCGGCAGACTCGCGCTGCCCCGCACGCCGCCCAAGTCTCCGACCTCGATCGACGCGCTCGAGACCTCGGACGAATCGAGCCCTCCCAGCAGCGCGAAGCGCCCCGCGCCGAGCACCGCGAAGGCGGGATCCTTGATCGGCGCGGGGAGCATGTACCGCGAGCGGTAGACGAGCGTCATCGGACGGGCCGGGGCGGCATCCGAGGCGCGGGCGCGCGACGCCGGCGCGTGACCGCTCGTCGATCCCGAAGCGGTCGTGCTCGTCGTCGTCTTGCCGCTGCCCCCGCATGCGGACACGGCCGACGTGGCCAGGAGCATGGCCAAAGTCAGTTGACGGCGGATGCCGGCGATCCTAGCCAGCGAAGTCAGCCCGGCCGTCCGGCGCGCGGCCTCCGTGTGGAAAGTCTCACCGCCCACTTAGGTGCATCCGACGGGTAGTACCCAGACTCGTGACCTTGTCTCCTACCGTCCCGATATATCGGGGCCGGCTGCCGCGTGTCGCCGTCCTCTTTTGCGCGCTCGCACTGCTGATGCTCGCCGGATGCGGGTCGAGCCGTCATGCGAACAGCTCGTCGAGCACCGCCACTTCGACGCTGAGCCTTGGCCCATCGCCGGCGCCGAACTCCGGCCGCCGCCGCGACGCCGTGAACGTTTACGCCTACGCCGCTGCCGGCGACCTGAGCCCGGTCGTGCGAGGCGATCCGGCGCTCGTGTACGTGCCCAACAGCCTCAGCAACACCGTCGACGTGATCAGCCAGCGAACGCTGAAAGTCGTCGCGCAGTTCCCGGTCGGGGCGCTGCCGCAGCACGTCACGCCGTCGTACGACCTGCGGACGCTGTACGTGGACAACGATCTCGGCAACAGCCTCACGCCGATCGACCCCCGCACCGCGAAGCCCGGACGCCCGATCCCGGTCGAGGATCCGTATAACCTGTATTTCACACCCGACGGCCGGTTCGCGATCGTCGTGGCGGAGCGCCTCCAGCGTCTCGACTTCCGCGATCCGAACACGATGCGCCTCATCCGCTCGCTGCCGGTGCCCGAGTGCCGCGGCGTCGATCACATCGACTTCTCGGCGGACGGGCGCTATGCGTACGCGAGCTGCGAGTTCGCCGGCCGGATGATCGAGATCGACCTCGCCACGCAGCGAGTGATCCGCACGCTCGTGATCAACAACGGCGTCGCGAGCCCGCAGGACGTGAAGCTGTCCCCCGACGGCCGCACTCTGTACACGGCCGATCAGCAGAACGGTGGCGTCTGGGAGATCGACCCGTCCACGTTCCGCGTGATCGGGTTCCTGAAGACGGGCGCCGGCGCCCACGGCCTGTACCCAAGCCGGAACGCCGAGTTCATGTACGTCGCCAACCGCCAGGCGGGCTCGATCTCGGTCGTCAGCTTCCGGACGCGGCGCGTCGTGAAGACATGGCAGCTGCCGCTCCCCGCAAGCCCCGACATGGGAGGTGTGTCGGCCGACGGCAACACGCTCTGGCTGAGCGGCCGCTACAACGGTGCCGTCTACGCGATCGACACTCGCAGCGGACATCTGCGCGCCGCGATACCCGTCGGCGACGGGCCGCACGGATTGTGCGTATGGCCGCAGCCCGGGCGCTACTCGCTAGGGCACACCGGGATCCTGCGTTAGACCTCAGACATCGATGAACTACTAGCCGCCGGGCTTCGACGCCGGCCCCGGCGGCGGATACAGCGGCAGGATCAATGGCGGCAACGGCGCCTGGTTGAAGTTGAAGTCCGTGGTGAAGTCGCCGAGCTGCGGGTTGTCCTCACGCACGTCCGGGCGCGGATCAGGGCGGCCGTCGGTCGCCGGGTCGAGGCGCTGGCCACCCAGGAAGTCGTCCTCGATGAACTTGTTGATCGCGTCGAAGCTGAGCGTCTGGTGGTCGATGAACCCGGGACGCGCGTATGGGCTGATCACCAGCGACGGCACCCGGAATCCGTATCCGTTCTGGTCGGCCACCGGCGGGAGGACGTGGTCGTAGAAGCCGCCCCAGTCGTCCCACACGAGGAAGATCGCGGTCGAGTCCCAGTCAGGTCCCTCCATGATCGTGTTGATCAGGTTGGTGACGTACGCCTGGCCGTGTGCGATGTTCGCCGGCGGGTGATCGGAGTGCTGTTGGTCGGGGACGACCCACGAGACCTCGGGCAGGTTGCCGGTCGTGGCGTCCCGCAGGAAGCGCGAGACGTTCTGGATGTTGCCGAGCTGATCATCCTGCTGGACGTCGGTGAACGACGGGAGCGGATTCCAGATGTCCGGGGTGCCGACGCTGAACGGCGACGTCGGTGAGCAGTTGGCGTTGCCCCCCTCGCAGTCGGGCTCGCCGCCCGGAGTGACGAAGTAGCCCCAGCTGACGGCGTCCTTGTGCAGCAGGTACGTGATGTCCGTCCACGCGTAGTTGTAGGTGGTCGAAACCTCCCGCGCGATCGTTGCGCGGCGCTTGGCCAGCTGGTCGTTGACGTGGCGACGACACTGCGCCACCGCTGTGCGATACCGCGTGCTCGTGCCGATCGGAGCGCCGCCCCCCGGCGATGTGGGCAGCTGCACGAACCGGCATCTCCGCAGTCGTAGCCGCGCGGTGCGCAGCAGCTGTCCCACTCGCTTGGCCGCCTGGGTGCCGCGCACCCCGACGCCGATGATGTCCGACGTCTGGTAGCCCCCGAGTTCGTCGTCGTTGACGCAGCTCGCGGCGTTTCCGGGCCGGGAGCACCGGGCCGACCACTCGGACACCTCGTACAGGTGAGCGGGAAGGCTCCACGATGCGTCCGACTGGAACATGTGGTCGTCGAGCACGAAGTTCTCGGCGTACGCCCAGTAGTTCGGGATCTCGCGCGCGTCGTGATAACCCATCACGTCCGACGGTGCGAGCGGGCTGCAAACCCCAGAGAACCCACCGCATCCGCGGCCGCCGACGGTCTCGGACTCGCGAACGAATCCGTCCATCAGACCGCCGTCGACGTCCGCGTCGACCGAGTCCTCACCGTGCGGACCGCCGCCGTTGACCAGCGACGAGTCGTGGAACGGGCGGTCGCAGCCACCGGTCGCGGGGTCGGGAAGGCAGACCGTGAAGTGCCCGTCGCTGGCGGGAATCCCGTCCGCGCCCGGATAGGTGCCGAAGTATGAGTCGAACGAGCGGTTCTCCTGGATGATCATCACCACATGGCGGATCTTGTGGATCCCGACGTCGGACGCGTCCACGGACGCCGGCCGCGTCGCGGGGCCCGCCACCAACACACCGGGTTGGCCCGCGACGCCACAGCCGGTGAGCGCGACCGTGCCGGCGCAGAGCGAGGCGAGCAGCGCGCACACGATCGCGCGCCGGCGATGAGCCGCGCTTCGACGTGTGGACGCCGTCGCCGGCGGGTTTGCAGGTCTCGACTCCAAGCCCGCGGGAATCTTGACCGTAAACGCGGTCGGCAGCTACCCCGCCGGCGCCGTCTTGACACGACGTACACACAACGATCACAGAGCGTTGTTCTCGGCTTCGCCGAGACCGAGGCGGCGACCTAACCCACCTCCACTATCCTTGCGGCAGGCGATGAAGCTCGCCTTGGACCGCGCCTCCTGGCGCTGATGGCTTCTAGGGCCGGCCCATGCGGGCCGCCCGCCCGCAACCAGGAGGGGTAATTGAGTCCGCTGAAATCTCGGAGACGCACCGGGCCCGAGGGCCCTGACGGCGAGGCACCCGCCGGTCCGCCGCCGGAGCGCGCGGCTCGGCCGCACGTCGTCTCGGAGCTCGAGCGGCTCCTCCGCGAGCCCGGATGTCCGGCTTGCGGGTACGTCGACGAAGCCGAACGGAGCTTCTTCTCCTGGCTCCAGATCGAGAGCTTCAGCGTGGCCGAGGTGCAGGCGCGCATTCGCGCCGGCATGGGCATGTGCCCCGTCCACTCGCGCCGGCTCGTCGAGGAGGTCGGCGGCGGCCACATGATGACGATCGTCATGCGAGAGGCGCTGGCCGGCGCCCGCCGGCGGGTGCGGGACGAGCTCGAGCCCGGACCGTGCCCCGCATGCGAGGCGGTCGCGTTCGGCACGCAACGGGCGCGGCAGATGGTGCTGGACGGGCTGAGCAATCCGGGCCAGGCGCGCCTGTACTTCGAGCACGATGGCATCTGCCTCGAGCATTTCCTCGACGCCGCGCCGTCACTCGATCGCGCCACGCTCGGGGCGCTGTCGGAGCGCTTGCACAGAACCCTGGCCGACCTCTCGGACTCCGCACTGGTGACATCGCTTGGCGGGGCCGATCACGATGCGCGTCGGCGCGCCCACTGGCGCGAACGCCTCCCCGCGCCGCCGGCGGCCGGCACCACCCTCGAACAGGTCTGCGCCCGCTTCGGGGTGGAGGCCTGCCCCGTTTGTTTGCCAACCGGTCTGGTGGAACGCGACTACGTTCGGTGGCAGCTCGAGCGGACCGCGCAGAACGACCCGTCACTGCGGAACGACCCCGGCGAGCTGTGCGCCGTCCACCTCCACGACCTGGCGCTCGCCGACCCAACGCTTGCCGCCCAGGCGATTGAACACAAACGCGCGGCGAGGATGGCCAGGCTCACGCGGCTGCTGGCACGGCTCGGCCAGATCCCCGAGCCGGCGCGTCGCGGACGCGGGGCGGCCGACGACGAGCTCGACACGGTGCGACAGGAGCTGATCACCGCTCCGTACTGCCCCGCGTGCAACGCGCGTGACGGAATCGAGCGCTCGCAGCTCGATCTTGTGGTCGCGACGCTGGCGCTGTCGGGCGGGCGCGAGCGATACGAGCGGAGCCATGGATTGTGCGTGCATCACGCGCTCCAGGTATCCGACGGGCAGACCGCGAGGCTGGCACGGCGCCACCTGGACGGGCGACTCGGGATACTGGCGTGGGAAGTGGGCGAAACCGCTCGCAAGTACGCCTGGGCCTACCGGCACGAGGCAGCCGGACACGAGCAGAGTGCGTGGGTGCGCGCTCTCGCCCAGATCGATGGGCGCGTGTTCGAGGGTGGTCCCGCCCCAGCCGGCGCCCCCGCCGCCGATTCGGAGCGGGCGTGACCGACACCTCAGAGGGACTCGGGCTGGCCGCCGTCGCCGCGCGCGCGGGCCAAGTGCTCGACGAGGTCGAGCGCGCCGTCATCGGAAAGCGGCCCGCGCTCGAGCTGGTGCTCTGCGCGCTGTTGGCGGACGGCCACGTTCTGATCGAGGATTACCCGGGTCTCGCCAAGACGCTGATCGCGCGGTCGTTCGCGACCGTGACCGGCACTGGGTTTTCGCGCGTCCAGTTCACGCCGGACCTGATGCCCTCGGACGTGACCGGCGCATCGATCTTCAACCAGCGCACGGCCGAGTTCGAGTTCCGTCCCGGACCCGTGTTCAGCAACGTGCTGCTCGCCGACGAGATCAACCGCGCCCCGCCGAAGACCCAGGCGGCGTTGCTCGAGGCGATGGCCGAGCGCCAGGTGACCACCGAGGACCGCACACGGGCGCTCGAGCGGCCGTTCCTCGTGCTGGCCACGCAGAACCCGATCGAGTACGAAGGGACTTATCCCCTGCCCGAGGCGCAGCTGGACCGGTTCCTGATCCGCATGCAGGTTGGCTATCCCTCGGCCGACGACGAGTGGGAAATGCTCGAGCGGCGAATCGACCGGCGCGAGGACGAGGCCGAGCTGCGGCCGGTCGTCGACCGCGGCGAGCTGATCGCGATGCAGCGCGCGGTCGAGGACGTGCATGTGTCAGAAGCGGTCGGCCGTTACATCGTGGCGCTCGTCGCCGCCACCCGAGAGAGCCCGAGCGTGCAGGTCGGCGCGAGCCCGCGCGGCTCGCTCGCGCTGATGAAGCTGAGCCGCGTTACCGCCGCGCTCGACGGCCGCGACTTCGTCGTGCCCGATGACGTCAAGGCGGTCGCGGTGCCGGCCCTGGCACACCGCCTCGCGCTGAGACCCGAGCTGTGGGTTCAGCGCGTCCAGGCCGAGGACGTGGTGCGGGAGTGCCTTGCCGCGGTGCCGGTGCCGGTGCCGGCCGCCGAGCCCGAGCGCCGCTGACGCTCAGCCGAGGCGCGGCGCCACGAGCAGCAGCGCGACGAACGCGAGCAACAGGTACAGCAGATACAGGCCGAGCGGCCCCGCCTGGATGTTGCGGACGGCCTCGGCCGCCTTGGTGAACGCCACCGTAATCGGTCGATACAGCCAACCCGGATCGAACAGGCGCGGTTCGGCCCGCATCATGCTGAGCCGCTCGGGGAAACGCTGATCGCCGATTGTCCGCAGTTGCGTCCGGACGCGGTACACGACGTTGAAGATCACCCGGACCATGTTCGCGTAGCCGATCGCCGTGTACTGGGCCCGGCGGCCGGAAACCGCCACGCCCGACGCCCACACCGGCACGCGCCTGCCTCGGCGCAGGCTCGCGAGCCTGCGAATGCATGCGGCGCCGAGGGCGAACCCGGTCAGCGTGAGCGCGAGCACGGTCGGGCTGATGCTCGCGAAGCCCGCGTACCCGGGCTCGACGAGCCAGCCGAGCTGGCTGATGTGGCCGATTGCGGTGGCCCCGCCCACGGGTACCAGCCCCTGCTCGAGCACCTTCACGACCCACGGCGCCGCGACGCCGATCGCCAGCGATCCGAGCGCAAGGAGAACCATCCCCCAGCGCGCCGGACGCGACTCCGGCCGCGGCTCGATCGATCTATCGCGCGGCATTCCGAAGAACGTCATCCCGGTGGCGCGCACGAACGCGAGCGCGGCGAGCCCGGCGGTGAGCGCGACGAGGGCGCCCGCCAGCGCGATCGCCAGATGAGATCCGGTGCCGCTGACGCGGAATCCCTGCATCAGCGCCTCGAGCCCCAGCCATTCCGATACGAACCCGCTGAACGGCGGGAGCGCGGCGAGCGCGGCGCCACCGGCCAGCGTCGCGATCGCGGCGGCGGGGAGCCGGCGGTAGAGGCCGCCGAGGCGCTCCATGTCGCTCGTGCCGGTGCTGTGCTCGACGGCCGCGACCGACGCGAACAGCCCGCCCTTGGCCACGCTGTGCGCGGTTATCTGAAATGCCGCCGCGATCAGGCCCACTCCGATCAGTCCGGGGCGGTGCTGTGCCTTGCCCATCAGCGCGAGCCCCAGGTCGGTGACGATCAGGCCCGAGTTCTCGATCGACGAGTACGCGACGAACAACCGGAACTCGCGCTGGAGGATGCCGCCGAGGATCCCGATCAGCGCGGTCAGCGCGCCGACGATCAGCGCCAGCACCGCCCACCACACGGCGGGGTGGCCGAGGAACCCGAACCAGGTGCGCAGCATCGCGTAAAACGCGACGTTCAGCGACACGGCCGCGACGAAGCCCGAGCTGTCGGCGTCCGCGCCGCCATAGGCGCCGGGCAACCACGTCTGGAGCGGGATCAGCGCCGCCTTCACGGCGAACCCTCCGAACAGGAGCACAAAGCAGACGCCTCGAACTGACGTCGAAAGGTGCGGGCCGCTGAGGGCCAGTTGTTCGAACGAGAAGCTGCCGGCGTCGACCCCCAGCAGCACGAGGCCGGCGAGCACCGCGCCTCCGCCGAGCTTCGCCAGCGTCAGGGTGAGCTCGGCGGCGCGCCGGGCGTCCGGATCGTAGTAGCGGATGCTGATCAGCGCGTAGATCGCGACCACGGTGAGCTCGAACACGACCAGGAACTCGAACACGTTGTCGACCACGATCACCCCGACCACGCAGAGCACAAGGCATGGGCGCAGCACGCGGGCCGAACCGGGCCCGTCCGTCGAGGCAGCCAGGAACAGCAGCGCCGAGACGAGGCCGGTCAGGATCAGGAACAGGCCGGCGAGCTGATCGACGTGCACACCCCCGCGCCCGAGGCCGAACCAGTGGAACGGCTGCCACAGCAACTGCTCGGAGAACACGGCAACGAACCCGGCCGCGGCCAGCGCCAGCGAACTCGCGACCGCGACGCCGACGCCGAGTCGGGACGCCGTGAAGCCGCAGGACAGCACGAGGCCACCGCAGCCGGCGATCATCAGGATCGCGAGGGCGCTCACGCCGCGGCCCCCTCGTTGCTCGCCGCGCGCTTCGCGCGCGGTGCGGGCGCCTCGGGCACGCGCCCGGCGGCGAGCAGAAGCCCGTGCAACAGCCCAATCGGGCTGGGCGGATCACCCGGGATGTAGACGTCGACCGGGAGCACCCGGTCGACCCCGCCGAGGACCTCCGGGGCGGTCCAGATGCTCCCGCTGCAGGCGTCGGTGCCCGCGGCCACCACGACGCGCGGCTCGGGCATCCCCTCGTATGTGCGGCGAAGCGGCTCCTCCATCGGGCGCGTGACCGGACCAGTCACGAGCAGCACGTCGGCGTGGCGCGGCGTCGCGGTGAAGAACAAGCCGAGCCTGTGCAAGTCGTAGTAGGGGTTCAGCAGCGCCGCGATCTCCTGCTCGACGGCGCCGTCCGACCCCGTGTCGACGTGGCGAATGTGCAGCGAGCGCCGAAACGGACCGGCCAGCGTCGACGGCGCCATCTCAACTTCCGGAGAGGCCTCGCCGACGACGAGTCGCTCACGGCTCCGCGTGGCGAGCTCGTAGCCCGGGTCCATCCTCACCGCACCGTGTCGGCTCCCATCCACGCACAGCCCGCAGGCGATGCAGCGGCTGCCGTCGAGTCGCAGGTTCCCGCCGCCGTTGACCGCCAGCGCACCGGGCAGGCATGCCGCGGCGAGCGTCGCCGCGTCGCGGTCGTCGAGCGCGTCCGGATTGAGCAGCGCCCGCGCCCGGAACCCCGAGGGCGGCGGCTCCTCTCCTCGCGGGTAGCACGTCGTCACCCGAGAGCGTGACACGCCGCGCAGAAACCACCGGATCATGCGTCGCACCCGGCGGGCGAGAGCCCGAGGCTGTGCTCGATGAACGAGAAGTCGGTCAGCACCTGCGAGTCGAACACGCGATTGAAAACGCCGAAGTTGACGAACGACGCGGCCCGCAACTTGCAAGACCTCACGCTGCGCTCTCCGCCGGCCTCGAGCCAGTAGAGCGTCTCACCCCGGGCTGACTCGGAGGCGCCCAGCGCCGTGTCGCGGGTGAACGGGCCGGTCGCGATTCGGATGGGCCCCGGGGCGAGCGACCCGACGGCCTCCCGGATCAGCTCGAGCGAGGCGTCCACTTCCTGGAAGCGCACCTCCATGCGCGCCATCGCGTCCCCTTCAGAATGGCCCGCAGCCTTGAAGTCCGGGTAGCCGTCGTAGGGGAGGTCGCGGCGCGTGTCGACGTCGACGCCGGATCCGCGGGCGACCGGTCCCACGCAGCCGAAGTCACGCGCGTCCTGCTCCGAGAGCGGGCCGGTGCTGACAAGGCGGTCGAGGAACGAATCGGTGCGCAGCAGGATCGACAGGACACGCCGCCACTCGCGCTCCCATCCGGCCAGGGTCGAGCCGATCAGGTCGACCGCGCCCGTGTCAAGATCGATCCGCGTGCCGCCGGGCACGACCGCCCCGCGCAGGTAGCGATTGCCGATCGTCGCGCCGGCCAGCCTGTGCAGCCGTTCCTTGAGCACCGCGAACTGGGCCTGGCCGACAGCCAGCGACGCGTCCTCGCACTCGCGGACCGTGGCCTCGAGGTGGTTGTAGAGCCGTTCGAGCTCGGCCAAGATCCGCCTGATCGCCTGCGCCCGCGGCGGAACCTCGGTCTGGGCCAGCGATTCCACGGCGTGCGAGAACGCGAGCGCGTGGGCGACACTCGAGGTCCCCGACACGCGCTCGGCGACCAGTACGGCCTGACCAAGTGGGACCTCGCAGATCCGGCGCTCGGCGCCACGGCGTTTGAAGAACAGCCGCTGAGCGCAGTAGGCAACATCCTCGCCCCCGGTCTGCACGAGGAACTGCGACGCTTCGAACACGCCCGAGCGGACCGGGCCATACGGGATCACGAACACGCCCGGACCGGCGAGCCGCTCCGCGCCACGGTGCTCGAGGCGCACGTCCTCCTCCTCGGGAAGCTTCACCTCGCCCTCGTCGGCGGGATGCCGGACGAGCGGCTCGAGTCGAGGGTGTCCCGCGGGGACGATCGCGAACAGGTCGTGGATCTCCCGCTCGAACCAATGCGCCGCCGGGACCCTGGGGGTGACGGCCGGATACACGTTCCCGTGCAGGGGCGCGCGCACCATGATCACGTCGTCACCCGAGCGTACGATCGCACGCAGTTGGCGGTGGTCGCCGAGACCACCGGCGACGAACAGCATCATCAGCCGACCGCCCAAGTGCTCGAGCTCCGAGGCCAGCGCGCCGGCGTCGACGGTTCGTTCCGCCGACACGATCACACCCGGCCTCCAATCACGGTTGCAGCCGCGTGGAGGAGCCGGTTCAACGGGCTCGGAATCCACACGCCGAGCACCAGGACAACCGCCAGGCTCGCGATCATCGCGACCGCCATCAGGGGCTGCTCGGGTCGGCTCAGCCGAGTCCTGTCTCGGGGCGTTGGCTCTCCCGGAGATATCACCATCCGGTGAAACAGCTGATAGACGCCGACGAACGCGACGTTCACGAACACCACCAGCAGGCCGGCGAGCGCGTACTTGGACTGCGCGAACCCCCCGGTGACGATCAAGAGCTCGGAGCGAAAGATCCCGAACGGCGGGACGCCGGTGATCGCGAGCGCCCCGAGTAACACCATCGCACCGGTAAACGGAGCGAGCCGGATCACGCCTCGAACATCGTCGGCGTCGCGCGTCTCGTACCGGCTCAGCAGGTCGCCGGCGCCGAAGAACGCGAGCGTCTTGGCGGCCGCGTGGACGATCACGTGAAAGAAGGCGCCGTAGGCGGCGATCGGACCGCCGATGCCGATGCCGAGCGACACGATGCCCATGTGCTCGATCGACGAGTACGCGAGCAGCCGCTTGTAGTTGGTCTGCCGGAGCGTGAAGAACGCTGCGAGCAGCAGTGACAGGCCTCCGAACACCAGCAGCAGCACGTGGACATAGGACGGCCCGACGGCTCGTTGCGTGATCGCGCCGATGCGCAGAACCGCGTAGAGGGCGGCGGCCAGCAACGCGCCCGAAAGCATCGCGCTAACGGGGCTCGGACCTTCGGAATGGGCGTCCGGAAGCCACGCGTGCATCGGCACCAAGCCAACCTTGGTCCCGAACCCGACCAGAGCGAACGCGAACCCGGTGCGAACCAGCGACCCGTTCAGATGCGGCGCGGCGTGCGCAAGCGTCGAGTAAGTCGGCGTGTAGTGGACGCCGAGGCTCGGCACGCCGGCGGCGTAGATCAGCACGATCCCGAACAGCCCGATCGCCAGACCTGCGGATCCGATCACGATGTACTTCCATCCCGCCTCGAGTGACTCGTCCGAGCCCTCGGCGGTCACCAACAGTGCACTCACCACGGTCGTCAACTCGACTGCGACCCACAGAACCCCGAGGTTCGCGACAACCGGCGTGGCCAGCAACGCGAACCCGAACACGTCGAGCAACGGCCAGTACCACCGCCGAAGGCGAATGTGGCCGATCCCCGGACGAAGATAACCGATGGAGTAGACCGCGACGACCGCGTACACGAACGCCACAGCGATCAGGAACACCCCGCTCAGGCCGTCGAGGAAGAACGTGTTGCCGAACGCGTGTCGGCCGCGGACGGCATGGTCGGCGAACACCGCGACCAGCGCGGCGGCGAACGAGGCCGCCGCCGCCACGGCGGACAGCCGGCCGCTGGCGGGTCGGTCGCCGAGCAATACCCCGGCGGCGGCCGCCGCCAACGGCAGCGCGAGCATGATCACGAGCCAGATCGCCATCAGCCGCGCAGCACCGCCATGTCCTCGATGCTCGTGGTCTTCGCGCGCGCCGCGATCAGTCGCGCGAACACGCCGTAGAACACGACCGCGGGCAGCAGATCGAGGAGGAGCAGGAACCCGATCGCGAACGGGAGCCCCGGCGCGATCGCCACCGTCGCGATGAACACCCCGTTCTCGAGCGTGAGCAGGCCGACGATCTGGCTGATCACGTTCTGGCGGGTGATCATGAAGAAGAACCCGATCAGCACGAGCGAGAGCGGCATGCCGAGCGCGGGCATCGGGAGCAACGCGCCGTGAGTCGGAAGCGCGGAGGCCGACCAGTAGGCGAGCCCGGCGAGTGTCACGCCGATCAGCAGTGACATCGGCACCTGGACCACGAGCGGGACCTCGTGCTCGGATACCCGCCTGGTTACCGCACGGTCGATCATGATCGGGATCACGACCACTTTGATCAGGGCCGTCCAGACCGCGAGCACGATCAACGCCGCGTCAACGCGGTTCACGCCGACCAGGAGCGTGTACGCCGCCGCGCACACTGACTGCACCGCATACACGCGGACTTGCTCGTGAACTTGCTTGACCAGCAGCAGTGACAGGCCGCTGAGCAGCGCCAGGATCGCAATGATCGCCGCGGTGGCGTGCACGAAGTCGTAATGGGGCGCGGCGGGCACGAGCTCAGCCGTTCGCCAGGTAGAACACGAGGATCGCCAGCACGGACAAGACAAACCCCGCGCCCATGAAGTCGGGGATCCGGAACAGCCTCAGCTTCGCGAAGCTCGACTCGATGGTCACCATCACGAGGCCGAGCCCGATCATCTTCACGAGCAGCCAGCCGAGCGCGATCGCGACCGACCCGACGGTGCGGCTGCTCGCCAGACCCCACGGCACGACCAGGACGTTCAGGAACACGACGTAAAGCAGGAACTGCTTCATCGTCGACGCCCACCGGAACAGCGCCATCGACGGGCCCGAGTGCTCGAATAGCCGCGCCTCGTCGATCATCCCGAACTCGAGCGTCGATCCCTGGCTCTCGATCGGCACCCGGCCGGTGTCGACGAGCAGCATCGCGAAGAAGGCGGCGGCCGCGAGCAGGTGGCTGGGGCGGAAGTACTCCGACGATGAGTGCGACAGAGTCGCGTTGAGCGCATACGGGAGATCGGTCCCGGTGACCAGGGCCACCGTGAAGAACACGAAGATCAGGGTCGGCTCAACGAGCGTCGCGACCGACTGGGTGCGGCTCGAGCCGAGCGCGGCGTATACCGAGCCCGAGTCGACGCCCGCGAGCGCGGTCACGAACCCGGCCAGGCCGAACAGCAGAGCGCCGCCGAGGATGTCGCCGGCGGTGCCGAGCGGCAGCGGGAAGTTCGTCAACACGGGGATCAGCAGCGCGATCGAGCAGTACGACGCGAACGCGATCAGCGGCGCCAGCTCGAAGAACGGCGACGCCGTCTGCGGCCGCACCGACTCCTTGCGAAAGAACTTCCATATGTCGTAGTACGGCTGGAAGATCGACGGCCCGGTGCGCCACTGGACGCGCGCCTCGGCCTTCGCGATCGCGCCGCTGATCACCGGCGCGAACACGAGCAGGGCCAGCACCTGGCAGACCTGGACTCCCCATGGCGGCAGCATGATTCGGTGAAGCCGAACTCCTACGCGGGCGGTTGAACGCTTTATGCGTAGGAGCCATTAGCCCGAAGGCGGTTCGGCCGCACGACCCGGCGAACTCCATCGCCGCACTGCAAGCGAGGACGCAATATAGCGATGCTCAAGGAAGTGCTCGCTGAGCCACTTCCCGCACCATGAACGACTCGCTGTGCGTCAGCTGCTCGAGCCAGTCACGTAGCCCCTCGCTCCCCGCGATCGCGATCGCGCTTCGCAGGGCCGCGACCGCGAGGTACGGATCCCGGTCCTCCTCGACTGCTCTCCGGAGCGCCGGAAGCGCCCCCCGGACCTGTCGCGCGCCCAGCGTCTGGGCGGCAAGCACCGCCCTGTCGCCGTCCGGGTGGCCCAGCGCCCACACCAGCTGGTCGTCAAAGCTGAGCCCGGGCGGCCCCTCGACCGGCCGTCCACAGCGAACGCACGGTCCGCTCGAGCGAGCGTTCACCCCGTAGCAGAAGTGACACCAGTGCACGGCTAGTGCCGCAGCGTCGCGGACAGCGCCTTCGGGTCGAGGAGCAGGTCGAGCGCGTCGGTCGCGGACGCGCATACGACGTCGGCGGAGCGCAGCGCAGCGGCGCTCGCGCCCTCCGGCCCGATGACGGCAAACCCGACCGCGGCCGCCTCGAGCGCCAGCGCGTCGTTGGACCCGTTGCCGATCACCGCGCAGCGCCCGCGGCCCAGTTCGTCGAGCAACCGCAGCTTGTCCTTGCCGGTCGACACTCGGGCGGCGCTGACGTTCATGCGCGCGGCGATCGTGTCGAGCGTCCCGAACGTGTCCGCCGAGACCAGGCGGATGTCGAGGCTATGCCTCAGGCGACCGAGCCGCGCCTCGACGCCGTCCAGGAGCTGGCCGCGGTTCGTCAACGTCCCGTTGACGTCCATGAGCAGGTGCTCGAGGCGAAGCTCGGCGACTCCCGGGATCGAAACGGACAACGTCACCTGGACATCGGGCGGAAGCCTACCCTCGCTGTATCGTGGGCCTCATGACCAGCGGTAGCTGGCCATACCTCCCCGAGCAATGCCCCGGGTGCTACTACTTCGAGGCGGAGTCACCGCCGTTCGTGGACGACTCCGGATACGAGATCCTCGGGTTCTGCCGCCACCCGCGGATCGGCATGGAGTTGTTCCAGCCCCAAAAGATCGACCTGTCGAAGTTGGATCGCTGTCGAGTGTTCGTCCGCCGGCCCGCCGACCGGCTCTAATCCGCACCGATGCCACCGGCCGTCAAAGCAGGTCCGGGAGAGCGATGGACGATCTGCTCGCTCGGTCACGTGCCGCGGGTTCACCCTCGGACCTGCAATACACGACAATCGGCGCGCGAGTCAGTGACCGTGCCGTATTACGCGTGACAGACGTGCGTGACACGGCACGGTCAGGGCTATCCGCGTCGAGTGTCGCGATGTGCAGGTCGCAGGCTGGATCCGGCCGAGGTCTCGGACAGACCCCCTAATCCTAATCGCGGGACCTACGGCCCGAAGCGCCGGCGCGCCACAACGATGATCGCGACGAAAGCCGCCACCGCGACGAGCGCGCCCACGGCGGTCAGCAACACGGTCCGCGGAACCGCGGCCGTGACCGCGAGCGCCGCGAGCGCAGACAGGCAGGCGCCGATCGCCGCGACCGCGATCGTCGCCGCGAGGCGCGCGGCGATCGCGTCAACCGCGATCCGATTGACGCCACTCAACTCCATCGTTCGTATCGCGAGGTCGTCGATCAGCAGCAGGCCGGCGCCGTACAGCGGCGCCACCAACAGTCGAGAGTCGTGTCGCAGCAGGAACATCACGCCGAGCACCGCCACCGCTGCGTGGACGGGGGCGGGCGACTGCGCGACGATCCCCGCCAACACCAGCAGCGTCGCGACGCCCGCCCCGAGCCACGCCGCCTCACTTGCCGCGCCGGCGTCGACGATCACGAGGGCCGCCAACGCGACGAGCACGACGATCGCGGCGAGCGCGATGGCTAGGCGCGCAGGGCGGGCTGGGCGGAGCGCCGGAATGCGTTCACCTCCTCGAGCCCGGGTCCGAGGGCGACGCCTGGCTCAGACACCGCGACGCCGATCCCCAGCGCCTGCAGGCGCGCGCGCAGCGCTTCCCGCTCGAGTCGCCAGAGCTCGTACCCGATGGCATCCGCGGCGGTCGGGCCGGGCGCCACGTAATCCAGCGGCGAGACTTCGATCACGGTCAAGTCACAGCCGCGGGTGCGCAGGTCGGTGACCAGCGCGATCGAGCGCTCGTCGAGCAGCGGCGTGATCACGAGTATCAGGGCCCCGGGCGGAAGGACCCGTTGGGGGAGGCTGTCGACGTTCCGCCACGCGTAGCTGAACGCGATGTTGCTCGAGAGGAGCGCGTCGACGATCCGGTAAAGCTGAGTGGTCCCGAACGCGGGCTCGAGCCAGTGCAGCGTCCCCCCGAAGTCGACCACCCCGACCCGGTCGCGCCGGCCAAGATGGGCCCGAGCGAGCGCCGCGGCCGTGCGCACCGCCGCGTCGAGCGTCCCGCCGTCCTCATCCCGGGCCTCCTCGAACGTGTCGATGAGCAGCACGACATCGCTCGAGTGCTCGGGATGGCGCTGGTTCACCTGAAGCGATCCGCGCCTGGCGGTGGCCCGCCAGTTGACCTGCCGCACGCGGTCGCCGACCTGAAACGGGCGGATGTCCGCGAACTCGATGCCCTCGGCTCGGGCTCGGGCGACGTGCGAGCCAAGGAATGGCTGGGTGCGCAGCGGTGCCACCAGCTCGCGCAGCCTCTCCTCGCGCGGGAACGCGCGCAGGTCGACGCGCGAGCCGAGTGGCCCCTCCCAGGTCGTGATCCCCAGCGCGTCGCGGGTGCGAACCACCAGCGGGCCGATGCCGTGAGCTCCCCACCGCTGCGGCCGCAACGTGAACGCGATCTCGGTCTGCGACCGCGCCCCCACGCGCACCACCACGGTGCCCGGGGGAGAAACGGCCAGCTGCCCGGTGCGCGCCGGGGCCACCTCCACCTCCACCGGATCCGCTCCATCGTTCCGCATACGGACGGTGGCGGTGAGCTCCTCGCCCTCGAGTAGCCGGACGCGATCGGGCTCGACCGTGGCCGTCACCTGCGGCGCGCGGGCGATCACGAGCCCGGCGCCGCCGAACACGAGGAACGGCACCGCGATCAGCGCGAGCTCGGGCCGGCCCGTGGCGAGCGCGGCAATCAGACCGGCGCCGGCTAGAGCCAGCACTCCGGGCGTTCGCGGTGACAGCGATCCCTTCACAGCCGCCTAATCACCTCGAGCATCGCGCCGAGTTCGTGCGGCGCGACTCCCGGTCCGTGCCTGTCCTCTGGAAATGGGCGGTTCGGCCGGACGATGTCCCACAGTTGATCGCCCAGGAGCGCTCGTCCGGTCGCCTCCGGCATGCGCCCGAGCGTCTGCCCGCGCGCCACGAGCCGGTGCGAGACGATCTCGACCAGCACCGGACGCAGATACGCGTGTGCGGCCACCGCGCTCGGTCCAGCCGTGCTGACGAGCCGCTCAAGCGCGACCAGCTGCTGCGGTCGAGGCGCGCCGGCGGGCGCGGTCTTACCCCGGCGCAAAGGCCGCGGCGCCGGCAGGAGCGCGACGCATATCGCCACGCCGATGCCGGCAAGCGCGATCAGCGCGATCTCCGCCGCCAAGGTCACGCGGCGCCCTCCGTCTGCAGCCGGCTGCGAAGCGAGCGCAGCGCCGCGAGTGCGACCTCGCGCAACCGATCGGGGATTGGATGGGTGCTGTAGCGAGCCTCCTCGAACAGGCCTGTTAGCGTCTTCGCCTCGCGCCCGTTCGCGTGGCTCGCCACCAGCACCCGCTGCAGGTACTCGCGCGGCGCTTCGGTCGGCAAGCGCGCGACGCCATGCTCGCCGAGCGTCCGCTGCATCGCGCCGTAGGCGGCGATCACGGCCCGGCGTGGATCAGCCTCGGCGTCGAGCGCGCCGATCGCGGCGTCGACCGCGGCGCGGGTCGCGCTCGCGTCCGGTGCGGGCGCCGGCGCGGACGGCCGCCTCAACCACAGTACGACGGCGCCCGCGAGAACCGCCGCGGCCACGATCCCGAGCACCGTCCAGGGAAGCCAGGAAGGCACGACGAACCCGGACGCCGCGCCGCTCGCTCGCCCGGACAACGGTCGCGATCCGCCAATTCCGAACGTGCCGCCAGAGGTGTTCTGCACTTGGCGAGCGCCGGTCGCTGCGGCGACGATCAGTGCTGCGCCCAGCGCGAACGGCAACACGATCGCCAGCACCTTCCAGATCCAATGCACCTCGATCGGTGGTGGCTCGTGCTCGGGCGGATCGTCCTTGCGCCGGCGCCCGGACCAGACGAGGATCACGAGAGCCCCGATGATCACGATGCCGATGCCCGCGATCAGCAGGAACACCGCGGCCGTGGGGGCCTGAAGCGCCCTCGCATCCACCGGCGTCGACCGCGAGAGCGGTGCCCGCGCCGCGATCGCCACGACGACCGCGACGCCGCCGAGCGCGAGCGCCGCGACCGCTGCTCTTGCCCTGTTGCTCGCTGTCCGCATTCCGTGGTCCGGTGAAGTGTTGCCGGTATGATCCGGAAAGGCGATGAGGCCCGCCTGAACCGCCTAGCGGCTGATGGCTTCTACCGAAGGACCAACCGGTGGAAGCAAATGACCTCTGATCGTTGCGCCCCAGCCCACTCGTTCCAGAGCGTCCTGTTCGATCACGACACGGACGTCACGGACTCCGCCGAGGAGCCGGAGTTCTTCGGGGACCTGAACCTCGATCAGATCGTCGCGTCGCTGACCGAAGGGCGCGACGAGTACGACCTCGCACCGCTCTTCTACCGACCGTTGCACGACGTCGAAGCGATCCACTACCGCCACCATGTGCTCGGCGACCTGCAGAGGGAGCCGGTCGCCGGCGCTGTGCGCGCATTCGCCGACCAGATGCGACGGATGCGCTCGAACCTCGCACTAGTCGAAAAGCTGCACTACGCGCGCCAGAAGCAGCGGTGGTTCCTCGAAGCGGTCGCCACGTACTGCGGGGCGGTCCAAGCCCTCCGCGAACAGCTCGATCAGCTCGACCTTCGCTCACGCGGGTTGACCGACTTGCGCGAATACGTCGCGGCCTACGGCGACCGCGACGATTTCGCCGCACTCGTCGCCGAGACGCAGGCGGTGGTGGACGCGCTCGCCGCCGTGGAGTACACGGTGCAGATCAAGGGAAACCGCGTCAGGGTGGGGCAGTACGACGGCGAGCCGGACATGAGCGAGGAGATCGACGAGGCGTTCGCCAAGTTCAAGCGGGGAGCGGTCAAGGACTACCGGGTGAGGATCCCCGACTTCGCCGACATGAACCATGTCGAGGCACAGATCCTCGATCT
>Ga0335076_10000854_pt1 | contig 28985 bp, 34 predicted proteins | sample Lox_Sample_25_FD_206717 | JGI IMG/M metagenome (GOLD analysis project Ga0335076, IMG submission 206717) | Soil microbial communities from Loxahatchee National Wildlife Refuge, Florida, United States - Lox_Sample_2.5 | ecosystem: Environmental > Terrestrial > Soil > Wetlands | place: USA... | reverse complement strand
CCGCGATGACGGGGGCGGCAGGAAATCGCATCAACAAATAGTTAATGCTTCTGATTAGTTCGTAATTTCAAGAATCTCGAATCGATGTGCACGCTGTTATCCACAAACTGAAAGTCAAGAAGTTGCGTTGTGGCGAGGCGCAATCATTTTGATTGCCGAATCAGAACAGGGTCGTGTTTATGTAGAAACATCGATTTGGCGGGCACTTTTGGCTGCATTATCATGTCGGGGCGGGAACAGGGGCCGTACGACAGCGTCGCGCGCAGATGGCTTGCACTCATTGAGCGCCGCCAGGACAATCTCATCGATCTCTGCAACACCGGCCGCTGGCGGCGCTATTACACCAAAGCCGAGTTTCTGGACGAGATGCGCAAAGTGCTGCGCTTGCGCGATCAATGGGCGGTCCTCTTGGGCCTGCCGGAGCAGGGCGAAGATCTTGAGCTCCTGAGAAATTTCCAGACACCGCACCGTGTGCTGCCGGATCGTCTGGTGCGCCTGAGCCTGACGCCCAACGGCGAGCTGGAAGACGAGGCCGATCCGTTGCCGGAGCGCCGGCGGTCCAATGGGCTTCCGACCCCGCGCTGGCCGGATTAGGTCGCGACCCGGGCACATTTTGCGCGGTGTCGGGGAGTTGGTAGCGCGCAACGGCGCCCTTGCGCGGGCTGGACTGGGCCGGGCTGGACTTGCGGCCGCCTGACGCGTTATCCAGACCGCGAAGCCGAACTGGGACCAAACGGGGACCCTTCAAGGCGGCCCCATCCGGGAGCAGGCCCGCCGGGTTTCCCTTCTGGCGCCGCACTTCCGATCATTTTCCTTCGCACCCCCTCAACAGTGAGCAAACGAATGTCGAGCGCTTTGTTCTCGCCGATCAAACTTGCCGATCTCACGCTGTCCAACCGGATCGTGGTGGCGCCGATGTGCCAATACAGCGCCGATGACGGCGTCGGAAATGAATGGCACATGACGCATCTCGGCATGCTGGCGAATTCCGGCGCCGGCCTCCTGGTGCTCGAGGCAACCCATGTCGAGCGCCATGGCCGGATCACCCACGGCTGCATGGGAATCTATTCGGATGCCTGTGAGGACGCGCTGACGCGCATCGTGTTGCATTGCAAGCGGATCGGCAAAGCCAAGCTCGGCATTCAGCTTGCGCATGCCGGCCGCAAAGCCTCCTCGCAGCGTCCCTGGGAAGGCGCCAAGGCCTTGGGCCCGAATGAAGACCCCTGGCCGACCATCGCGCCCTCGGCGCTGCCGTTCGGCCCGGGCTGGCACACGCCGCGCGCCATGAACGAAGAAGATATGGAGCGGGTGCGCAAGGCGTTCGTCGACGGCGCCAAGCGCGCGCTGCGCGCCGGCTTTGACGCGATCGAACTGCATCTGGCGCACGGCTATCTGCTGCACAGCTTCGTCTCGCCGCTGTCCAACAAGCGCAATGACGAATATGGCGGCTCGCTTGCCGGCCGCATGCGCTTTCCGCTGGAAGTGGCGCGCGAGACCCGTGCCGCGGTGCCGCGCCATATTCCGCTCGGCGCCCGCATCACCGGCACCGATTGGCTCGAAGGCGGATTGACCGGCGATGACGCGGTCGCGCTCGCCAAGGCGCTGAAAGAGGCCGGGCTCGACTATGTCGATATTTCCTCGGGCAATATCACCACCGAGAGCCGCTGGCCGAACGACCCGGGCTTCAACGTCCCGGTCGCCGAGCGCGTGCGCAAGGAGACCGGCATTGCGGTGCGTTCCGTCGGCATGATTGTCAGCGCCAAGCAGGCCGAAGCCATCATTGCCGAGGGCAAAGCCGACATGGTGGCGCTGGCGCGCGCCTTCCTCGACGATCCGCATTGGGGCTGGCACGCGGCGCAAACGCTCGGCGCCGATGTCGCGCGGCCGGTGCAATATGCGCGCTCGGCGCCGGCACTATGGGCCGGTGCGGCCCTCCGCGGCGGGTAAGCGGACGGGAGGAAATTTCGCCGCCAAACGAGCCGGCGCTGCGCCGAGATAATAGGCCAGGCGCAGTCGCCACATCAGCAGCACGGTGCGAAACAGGCCGAGACGGTCGAAGCGGCGGCCGGATGTGACCACCGGCGTGCCGATGCAAAAGGGCCGGCACAAGCGCCTGAGCCGTTGCGACAGCGCGATGTCTTCCATCAGCGGCAGGTCGGGAAAGCCGCCGACCGCCGCGAAGGCGGCGCGGGTGACAAAGATCGCCTGATCGCCGCTCGCGATCCCGGTCAGGCGCGAGCGCCAGTTGATCATGCGCGCGACGACCGCCAGAAACGGGTGCCGTCCGGTGATGTGCAGATCGAAGCGGCCCCAGGCGCGTTCTTCGAGCGCGGCCGCGATCAGATCGTCGGCATGGTCCGGCAGCACGGTATCGGCATGCAGAAAAAGCAGCATGTCGCCTGCGCCGAGCGCCGCGCCTAAATTCATCGGCGCGCCGCGGCCGCAGGGTGCGGCGACCACCCGATCGGCATAGGGCGCGGCAAGATCAGGCGTGCCGTCGCCTGAGCCGCTGTCGACGACGACGACTTCGGCGCCGCGGTCGCGCAAGGGCGCCAGCGCCCGCAAGGCCCCGGCAATGATCGCCGCCTCGTCGAGAACCGGAACGACAATGGTAAGCCTGCGCATGGACTTGAGTTTCCGCAGTGGACGAAAGTGAAGAGGCTTGGTTGACTCGCATGCCCGCCATGACTGCGAATCCAAACTAGAGCATGATCCCGAAAAGTGGAAACCGGCTTTCGGAAAAGATCATGCTCGAACCAAAAATCTAAAGCGACGCAGACGATATGACTAATCCAATTCTCGTCGAAATCTTGCGTGGGCCGCTGGTCGAGAGCCGGCATCGCGGCGCGGTCGCCGTGATCGACGCGGCTGGGAAAACCGTCTTTGCCGTCGGCGACATCGCGGCGCCGGTGTTTCCGCGCTCGGCGATCAAGGCATTTCAGGCTCTGCCGCTGGTAGAGAGCGGCGCGGCGGATCGCTTTCGTTTCGGCGACGCGGAGCTGGCGCTGGCCTGCGCCTCGCATAGCGGCGAGCCGGCTCATGTCGCCGGCGTCGAGCGGATGCTTGCGGCGGCGGGGCTTGATTCATCGGCCCTGCGCTGCGGTACGCATTGGCCGATGTCGCAATCGGCGGCTCACGCGCTTGCGAAAATCGGGACGGCATCGGCGCTGCACAATAATTGCTCGGGCAAGCATGCGGGCTTTCTCTGCCTGGCCTGCGCATGCGGGATCGATTACGCGGACTATTGGCGGCCCGAGCATCAAGTGCAGCATGAGGTCCGTGCGGTGATCGAGGATTTGACCGGCGCCGTGCTCGGGCAGGACGTGTGTGCCATCGACGGCTGCTCGGTGCCGACTTGGGCGATCCCGCTCAAGAATCTCGCGTCGGGTTTTGCCAAATTCGCAACCGGGCAGGGACTGCCGCAGCAGCGCGCCGCGGCCGCCGTCCGGCTGCGCGCCGCCTGCGCACGGCAGCCATGGTACGTCGCCGGCACCGGCCGGTTCTGCACCGAGATCATGCAAATCTTCGGCACGCGCGTCTTCGTCAAGACCGGCGCCGAAGGCGTCTATTGCGGGGCACTGCCGGAACAGGGGCTGGGCATCGCGCTCAAATGCGACGACGGCGCCAGCCGCGCCGCGCAGGCGATCATGGCCGCAGTGATCGCGCGGCTTCTGCCGATGAGCGACGCGGAGCGGATCGAGCTCGCGCCTTTCGCGCGGCCGCTGCTGCGCAACTGGAACGGTTTTGAGGTCGGCGCGGTGCGGGTCACCGAGGCCGTTTGAGATCGGGTCATTGCGAGAAGCGGAGCGACCAAGCAATCCAGCTCTCCGCCGGAGAACTTATTGCTCCACCTCTCGCTCCGCCTCAGCTCCCATCCAGATTGCTTCGCTTGCGATGACGTTGGCGGCTTGCCGTGATCAATATTATCAGGATCGCCTCGGCGGCACCGACGAGGCGGGCGAAGCTCGTACGTCTGCCTGACCGCCGCCTGATCACGTGCAGCGGCGGAATATGGACAAACTGCATCAGCGGACGGCCTTTGTCCGCGCGCTGCAGGACCTGCCAATAGACATAGTTGCAAAGATAGCGCCCGGCATCGCGCGACAGGCGCGATGGAAAGCGACTCCGTGCCGCGCCGAGCTGGCGCATGAACGGCGCATTGCCTTGCAGCGAGGCCGGCGCGCCGGGCATAATGATATCGCGCGGCGGCTTGCGGTCGTCCGCATCGGGAAACAGCGGCGTCACGGCATTCTGCGCCCGCGTCTCGATGCACAAATGCCGCCGCCGTCCGGCAAGGCCGAACAACAAGACCACGTCGGGCTCTTGCGCCAAAAGCTTCGGCAGATCGCGATCGACCGCCGCATAGCTCGTGGCGAAGACATGCGCGCCGATCTCGATGCCATCGAGCGCCGGCCGCCGCCGGCGCAACAGCGCCTTGACCAAAGACGCGCTCGGATTGAACGGCGCGCCAGGGAAGGGGCCGAAACCGGTAATCAGAACGCGCATCATCCGCTCGTCAGCATCGCCGCGATTTGTTCGACCGCGCTTGCCGGCGCGAGCCGGCCGGCCGCCACCTCGGCCTCGATGCGCGGCAGGGCGGTTTTGAGCGCGCGGTCGGAACGCAGCGGCTCGAACAGCCGCTCTTCAAGCATGGTCCACATCCATTTCACCTGCTGCTCGCCGCGGCGCGTTTTCAGCTCGCCCGAGGCGGTGAGCTTTTTCTGATGATCGAGAACATGCGCCCAGAGCTGCGCGACGCCGTCGCCGGAAAGTGCCGAGCAGGTGATCACCGGGGGCGCCCAGTTCGGCGAACGGGCGCTGAGAATATGGAGTACCGCGGAATATTCGGCGGCGGCGAGCTTGGCGCGGGCGAGATTGTCGCCATCGGCCTTGTTGACCGCGATCATGTCGGCGAGTTCGACGACGCCTTTCTTGAGCGCCTGCAATTCGTCGCCGGCGCCGGGCAGCGCGAGCACGAGAAAAAAGTCCGTCATGTCGGCGACCGCGATTTCCGACTGCCCGACGCCGACGGTTTCGACCAGGATCACGTCGTAGCCTGCCGCCTCGCAGAGCAGCATGGTTTCGCGCGTCCGCGCCGCGACCCCGCCGAGCGTGCCGGAGGACGGCGAGGGGCGGACGAAGGCGCGCTCGTCGTTGGCCAATTTCGCCATGCGTGTCTTGTCGGCGAGGATCGAGCCCCCGGTGCGCCGCGACGACGGGTCGACCGCCAGCACGGCGACTTTGTGTCCCTGCGTTGTGAGCATGGAACCGAGCGCTTCGATCATGCTCGATTTGCCGACGCCGGGCGCCCCGGTGATGCCGACGCGCACCGCTTTGCCGGTGTCTTTCAAGAGTTCCTGGGTGAGAGCCGCGGCAGCGCGGCGGTGATCGGCGCGTTTGCTCTCGATCAGCGTGATTGCGCGTGACAAGACCACGCGCTGGCCTGAACGGATGTCGCGCGCCAGCTGTTCGATATTCGACATTTGCACGGGCGGCATCATGGGGTTGGTGACGAACGATGTGTTGCGTGCATGGCTCGCACACGGCGAGTCGTCGATTCGATTCGATATTCTTTAACGTAGGGCGATGAAAGGATAGCGCGAGCTGCGACGCAATCTGCGTTCGTGAATTGATAGGGCGACCCCGCCAGGTACGGACCAAAATTCATCGCCGAATGACCCCGATATCGTCGAATTGAAGCCGCATCGGGCGGTTGTCATCAACGAGCTTATGTGCGGCGCGGCTTGGCGTCGTTTGAGTCCTCAAAGAGGAGACAATCGATGAACTGGGACCAGATTCAAGTCAATTGGATGCTGTTCAAGGGCAAAGTCCGCGGCAATTGGGTGAAGCTCACCGATGAAGATATCACCCGCATCGCCGGCCGCCGCTCGGAACTGGCGAGCCGGCTCCGCGCTCGTTACGGCTTCGCCAAAGCGGAAGCCGACCGCGAGATCGAAGCCTGGACCAAGGCGCAGCGCCACGCCGCCTGACTGGGGACGGTCCCTATTTGCCTGATCACCATTTGTCCGCGTCGCTGCTGGGACGCGTGCCGCCGAACAGTGCGGCGCCGTCCGGCGACAGGTATTGCCGGAACGCGGTCCAGGGCACGAAGGCCGTGTAGGAGCCTTCGACATAGGGGCCAACGGCATAGGGACTATAGTGAAAAGTCAGGCCGGAGCTTTTGCCTGCCTCGGTCGAGGGCGCCAGCGTTACCGGGCCGAGCCTGAGCAGCGACGGCTTGATGCCGTCATTAATGAACGTATCCCTGCGCAGATATTGGGCCGGCGTGATATCGGCCGGAAGCTTATCCTCGTCGCCGACGGGAATGTCGTTGGCGATCTTCAGGCCCGCGACCGCGAGCTTGGCCGCTTCGGCGAGCGCTTTCATGGTTGGGCCGTTGTCGGCGGTCTCGGTGAAAAAAGGCCGGATCGAAATCCGCTTCTGCGCCCGGCTATCCCACAGGATGGTATCGACCGCGTGATTGGGATGCGCGCCGCCCTCGAACGTGTCGTCGCTGCGCACAATGCTGACATAGCCGCCGACCACCGAACGCAGCGTGTAGGCGCGGTCGTAAGTCCATTGCATGCCGTCGCGGAAAGCAGCCGGGTCCTCGCGGTGCTCTTTTTCGGCCTGCGCCCGCATCGCCGCTGCGTAACTCTTCGCTTCGGCGGCGCAATTGTCGAACACGCCCGGATAGGCCTTCAGCGCCTCGTCGACGTCGACGCTGATCTCGACAATGGGCGTCTTGACCGACGCGGCTGTTGCACCACGGGCCGGCGGCGTCAAAGGCGATATCAAAACGGGCAACGCCAAAAGCGCGACAGCCATTGTTGCGTCGCGCAGAATCCGCGAATTCACCATTCCTGCTTCCAACATTTTTGGGCCGCCCTTTGGTCGCGCGGACATGCGGTTGCGTTCACGGCAGGATCGCAAAAGCGCGCGCCGGGAAGCCAAGGCCCTTTTCCACTTTCGGCCAGGTCACCACAATCAGCGCGCCGGTGGGCGGTACCTTGTCGAGATTGGCCATGACTTCGATCTGGTAATGGCCGTGCTTGAGGATGTAGCTCTCCGAATCCATCTTGTCGGTGATGTCGGTATCCATCGATTCGTGGCCGGTCGCGGTCACGCCGCGCTGCTCATAGAGATATTTGATGGTCTCGAAGGCCCAGGCGGGAAACGGCTGCCGCTTGAAGCGCTCGGGATTGGTATTCCAGTCCTTATACATGTCAGTGCGCAGCGCCGCGAAGGCGCCTTTCGGCACCCGGCCGTGTTCGTGCTCCCAGGCTTTCAGATCGGCGACCGAAAAAGCGTGGTTCGGATCCTTGGCGAGGTAAGGCGTGTCGTCGAGCACGACCAGGCGCAGGATCATCTGCTTGAGCGGGATCTCGTCCATGGTGGCGCCGTCCGTCGCGAAATGTGCCGGCGGATCGACATGCGTGCCATATTGCCCGACCATCTGATAATAGGTGGCGCGGAATTCGTCCTTGGGGATGGTGTAGGGCTGGCCGCTCTTCGGATCGGCGGCGGGCGAGAATTTGGCCTGGCCGAAGCCGGCCCAGACCGGCGTTTCCGGCCCGAACGAATGCGTAAGGTCGACCAATTGCTTGCCGGCAATGATGCGATAGGCGCGTTCGAGGTCGGAGGCCTCGCGCGCAGGCGCCGCTTTTGCCGCGAGCACGGCGCAAAGCGCGCCGATCAACAGGAAATGAACACGCCCATGACCGATCATCGTATTTTTCCTTCGTTGGGTCCTTCCCCAAACCGCCGCGATTGCTAATTTACAGCGGCGCGGGCGCCGGTGAAACTTCATCGGGCGATGGCCGTTAAGTCGACGTTGGCGCCGCGCGCAGGGGCGACTTCTGAGCTTGCCGACCGGTCCACGATATGCGCGGATTCGTCAGACTAATCGTCCTTCTCGGCCTTGCCTTGGTGTTCGTGGCCGCGGCTTACGCGCTTCTCGTCTATCAGCCGCCGTTCGCTCCGATCCCACAGCCGCAACGGCAGAGCTTCGATCCGGCGCTGGTCGCGCGCGGCGCGCAATTGGCGGCCATCGGCAGTTGCGGCGTCTGCCATACCGCTCCGTCAGGCCGCGAATTTGCCGGCGGGCTGCCGCTGCCGACACCGTTCGGTACGATCTATTCAACCAATATCACGCCCGACCATGACACCGGCATCGGCGCTTGGTCATTGGCGGCGTTCGAGCGGGCGCTGCGCCGCGGCGTGCGCCGCGACGGCGTCTACCTCTATCCGGCCTTTCCTTACGATCATTTCACGCTGGTGTCCGACGACGACGCCAAGGCCCTCTATGCCTTCCTGATGACCCGCGAACCGGTGCGCGCAACCGCTCCGGCCCCTCGGCTGCCGTTTCCGCTGAACCATCGGCTGGTCATGTATGGCTGGAATCTCCTGTTCCTCAAGCCAGGTCCGTTCAAACCCGATCCGGCGCACGACGCGATCTACAACCGCGGCGCTTATCTCGCCGAAGGGCTCGGCCATTGCGGCTCGTGCCACACGCCGCGCAATATCTTCGGGGCGGAGAAAGCGGACGAAAAATATTCCGGCGGCGAGGCGGAAGGCTGGAGCGCCTATGCGATCAATGCCTCGTCGCCGGCGCCGGTGCCTTGGACCGCCGCGACTTTGCTGCAATATCTCCGTCACGGCTTCAATTCCGATCACGGCGTGGCGCGCGGGCCGATGCTTGACGTGGCCGGCAATCTTGGCACGGCGCCAAACGACGACTTGCATGCGCTCTCGACCTATATCGCGGCACAGATCGGCACCCCGGCCGCGCCCACCCCGCAAGTTGAACAACAGGTCGCGGTGCAAGGCGCGCGCGGCAAAGCCGTGGCGGCGGCAAGCGCCGACAGCCAGGCCGTTCCGGCGCAAGGCAGCGGTGCGAGTGACGGCGGCGATGAAGGTGCGCTGATTTACGCGGCGACCTGTTCCGGCTGCCACAGCGGCCCACGCGCCGCGCCGTTCGGCGGCATCGACTTCGCGCTGTCGAGCAACATCAACGGGCCGAGCGCCAAGAACCTTGTCAATGTGGTGCTCAACGGCTTGCCGGCGACGGAAGGCAAGCGCGCGCCGATCATGCCCGGTTTTGCCAATGCCATGGACGACCGCCAGGTCGCGGCGCTGGCGCGCTATCTGCGCACCCGTTTCACCGACAAACCGGCTTGGACCGATATCGAGTCGAGTTTGACCGACGCGCGCACCGCCTTGCGCGCGTCGGAAGGAAAGCCGGGCCGCAGCTCCGCCGCCGGCAGCACGCGACCAGGGACCGGTTGAGGGACGAAGCATGAAGCTCAATGTCAACAAGGCGCAGCACGACGTGGACGCCGATCCACATACGCCGCTGCTCTATGTCCTGCGCGACGACCTCAAGCTGAACGCCGCCAAGTTCGGCTGCGGTCTTGGCCAGTGCGGCGCTTGTACCGTACTGGTCAATGGCGAGCCGGTCTTTTCCTGTGTCACGCCGATCGCGCTGCTCGAGGGCAAGGCGATCACCACGCTCGAGGGGCTCGGCACCGAGGACAAGCCCGCGCCGATCCAGCAGGCCTTCATCGAGGCGCAGGCGGCGCAATGCGGCTATTGCATTCCCGGCATGATGATGCGGGCGCAAGCCTTGTTGCAGAAAAACCCGCGGGCCAGCGATGCCGAGATCCGCGCCTGGCTCGAGCCCAATCTATGCCGCTGCGGCACCCATATGCGCATCCTGCGCGCCATTCATCGCGCCCAGCGCATCATGACCACGGCGCAACGCGGAGAGGCGGGATGAGCGAGATGATCGTTTCGCGGCGCGCCGTGCTTGCCGGCTCCGGCGCGTTGATTTTCAGCTTCTCGTCGGCCGCATGGGCACAGTCCCCTGCGCCGGATGCAAATGCTCCGGGAGCCGCCGCGCTGCCGCCTCCTCCGCCGCTTCCGGGCAGTCTCAAGCACGCGCCGTTTCTCGATTCCTGGATCCGTGTCGATGCCGATGGCGCGATCACCGTGTTCTCCGGCAAGGCCGAGCTCGGCCAGGGCATCAAGACGGCGCTTCTGCAAGTCGCCGCCGAACAATTGGATGCCAATTTCGATCGGCTCAAGATCGTGACCGCGGATACGGCGCGGACCGCGAATGAAGGCTACACCGCCGGCAGCCATTCAATGCAGGATTCCGGCACCGCGATCATGCATGCGGCGGCGCAGGTGCGGCAGCTTTTGATCGGCGAGGCCGCCAAGCGCGCCGGCGCGCCGCCGGAGCGGATGACGACCGACAGCGGCGCTGTCGTCGCGCCGAACGGGCAGCGCTTCGGCTACGGCGATCTCGTAGCCGGCGAGATGCTGCATGTGCAGGCGTCGCCGCAATCGCAGCTCAAGGACCCTGCGCAATACAAATATCTCAACCGCCGCATTCCGCGCGTCGATATTCCGGCCAAGGTGACGGGCGGCGAAGCCTTCGTGCAGGACTTCCGCCCCGACGGCCTGGTGCACGGCCGCATTGTGCGGCCGCCGAGCTATGGCGCGGTGCTGCAGAGCGCCGACGCGGCCGCCGTCGAGAAGATGCCGGGCGTGATCAAGGTCGTGCGCGACGGCAGCTTCCTCGCCGTGATCGCCGAACGCGAATTTCAAGCGATCGAAGCCATGCGCGCGCTCGCCGCCGCGGCGCATTGGCAGGAGAACGCGAAGCTTCCCGATGTGGCGGCCTTGCCGGCGCTGCTCGCCGGTCTGCCGTCGCGGGAGATCAAGGTCATCGACCAGCAGCGGCCGGCGCCGGCCAATGCGAAGTCGCTGTCGGCGACCTTCACCCGGCCTTACATTTCGCATGGCTCGATCGGTCCGTCCTGTGCGGTCGCGCAGATGCAGGGCGATGCGCTTACGGTGTGGACCCACACCCAAGGCGTCTTTCCGGACCGCGATGCCATCGCCGAAATGATGCGCATGCCGAAGGACAAGGTGCGCTGCATCCATGTCCAAGGCTCGGGCTGTTACGGACATAACGGCGCCGACGATGCGGCGGGCGATGCCGCGCTGTTGGCCCGCGCGCTGCCGGGCCGGCCGGTGCGCGTGCAATGGACGCGCGAGCAGGAACTCGCCTGGGAGCCCTACGGCCCGGCGATGATGGTGAAAGTGGCCGCCGCTCTCGACGATTCCGGCAAGATCGCCGATTGGAATTATGAGCTCTGGAGCAACACCCATTCGATGCGGCCGGGGCCCGCGGGCGCGCTGATCGCGGCGCGTTATCTGGCCGAGCCGTTTCCCGAGCCCAAGCCGTTCGCGATCCCGATGCCGGAAGGCGGCGGCGACCGCAATTCCAATCCGATCTACAATTTTCCGAGCATGAAAGTGCTGCATCACTTTCTGCCGGAAATGCCGATCCGCGTCTCGGCGTTGCGCTCGCTCGGCGCCTACATGAACATCTTCTCCATCGAGAGCTTCATGGACGAGCTGGCGGCGGGCGCCGGCACCGATCCGGTGGAATTCCGCCTCAAACATCTCGACGATCCGCGCGCGCGCGAGGTGGTGTCCACCGCCGCCGAGCGTTTCGGCTGGTCGCCCAAGCCGCGCGCTAGCACGCCCGGCCATGACTCAAATCATGACTCAAATCATGGTTCAAATATTGGCTATGGCTTCGCCTTCGCCCGCTACAAGAATCTCGCCGCCTATTGCGCCATCGCCTGCGAGGCCGAGATCAATCATGAGACCGGCCGTGCCCGCATGGTGCGCGCGGTCGCGGCCGTCGATTCCGGCCAGGTCGTCAATCCGGACGGCATCGCCAACCAGATCGAAGGCGCGATCCTGCAATCGATGAGCTGGACGCTGTACGAGAACGTGAGCTTCGACGACCGCCGCATCACCAGTGTCGATTGGGCGACTTATCCGATCCTGCGCTTCTCGGCGGTGCCGGACTCGATGGAAGTGCACATCATCAATCGCCCGGGGCTTCCGTTTCTCGGCAGCGGCGAAGCCGGGCAGGGGCCGGCGGCCGCCGCTGTCGCCAACGCCATTGCGAATGCGACCGGCATTCGCTTCCGCGATCTGCCGATCACGGCCGAGCGCATCAAGGCGGCGATTGGGGTGTGAACCCGCTCGTCATCGCGAGGAGCGAAGCGACGAGGCAATTCAGTGCGACGGCGCAGCCTGGATCGCTTCGCTCCGCATGCAATGACGAGAACTGAATTTAGGAGTCATTACGACTCCGGCAACGGAATGAACTCTTTCGAGTCGCTCGGCACCGGATCAAAGCGGCCGGCCTTCCAGTCGGCCTTGGCGGATTCGATGCGGTCTTTGCGCGAGGAGACGAAATTCCACCAGATATGGCGCGGGCCGTCCATCGGCGCGCCGCCGACCAGGATCACGTGGGCGTCGGTCATCGCCTTTATATCGATGCGCTCGCCGGGCTTGAGCAGCAACAGCCGTTCCGCGCCGTGGCGGTCGCCGGCGAGTTCGATTTCGCCGGAGACCACGTAAAGCGCGCGCTCTTCGTGCTCGGTGCCGATGGGCAATGTCGTGCCGGCTTTCAGATGCGCTTGCGCGAAAATGGTCTCCCAGTTCGTCGTCACCGGCGAAGCGAGCCCCTGCATCTTGCCGGCGATGACGCGTAAGGTCAGCCCGTTGTCGCGCAGTTCCGGAATGTCCGAGGCCGGCGTGTGCGCAAAGGCCGGCGCCATCTCTTCGTCAGCCGCCGGCAGAGCCACCCATAATTGCAAGCCGTGCAGCGGCTCGCCGCCGTCGCGATGATCGGCGGCAGTGCGCTCGGAATGCACGATGCCGCGGCCCGCCGTCATCAGATTGACCGCGCCGGGCCGGATCGGCAGCGCCGAGCCGAGACTGTCGCGATGCACGATTTCGCCGTCGAACAGATAGGTCACCGTCGACAGCCCGATATGCGGATGCGGGCGCACATCGACGCCGTCGCCGGCGCGAAACACCGCCGGCCCCATGTGATCGAAGAAAATGAAAGGGCCGACCATGCGCTGGCGCGCCGAGGGCAGGACACGATGCACGGCAAAGCCGCCGAGATCGACGGTGCGCGGCACGATCACCTGCGCGATGGCATCGCTCGACGGCGTATCGCCGAGGATGGGGTCCTTGGCCGGAAAGAAGCTCATGGCAGCCTCGCTTTTTTGCCTCGCTTCGTTGCGTGGCCTTTATCCTAATGGTGGGCTGTGACGCCTGTCATTCACGTTTTCGCGTGCGCATGTTCCTGCGATTGCGCCGTGTATCCTCAGCCCTTCTGTCGTCCGGCTCCGGCCACGGCGTCGGCAATGAAACGCGGCTGCGCGAAGGACGCGACGTGTATTTCGGGCGTCCAATATCGGGTCTTGAAGCTGCCTGCCTTGCGATAGCGCCGGGCGATCGTCTGCACCGGGAACCGCCGTAGCCGCTTGTCGTCGGTCGCAAAGCCCATCGCCATGTGGCCGCCGATATAGGTCGGAACCGCCGCGACATAGCAGCTCGCATCAGCAAACAATTTTCGAAATTTGGCGATGGACGAGACAAGTTCACGCTCCTGGAAGAACGGCACGCCGTTTTGCGTCACCAGCACGCCGCCCGGCGTCAGGCAGCGGCGGCAATTGGCGTAGAACGTCTCGCTGAACAGGGCTTTGCCTGGTCCTTGGGGATCGGTGGAATCGACAATGATGGCGTCAAAGCGCTGTTCGGTCTTCGCAACATATTGGGCGCCGTCGGCGATGACGGACTCAAACCGCCTGTCGGCGAAGACGGGCCGGGTGAATTCGGGAAAGTATTTCTTGGCAAATTCGACGACTTGAGGGTCGATCTCAACCTGGGTCAGGTCCTTGACCGATTTATGCTTGAGCACTTCTTCGGCGATGCCGCAATCGCCGCCGCCGACGATGAGCACGTCGCGCGCGCGGCCATGCGCGAACAGCGGCACGTGCGCCATCATCTCCTGATAGATGAACTCGTCGCGCTTGGTGATCTGCGTGGCGCCATCGAGCATCAGCATCTTGCCGAAGAACGGATGCTCGAACAAAACCAGATGCTGATGCGCCGTCTGTGCTTCGTAAAGCACCTTGTCGGCTTGAAAGGTCATGCGGAAGCCGAGACCGTCGAACAGCGTCTCGGCAATCCAGCGTTTGCTTGCGACTGATTTCGCCACCGTGCCCTCCCATAGCGAAACGGCCGGGTCCGAGGCCCGGCCGCCCAGATCGCCTTCGCCAAATTACGCCGGCGCGGCCGATCAGGCCTCTTTCCGCCCGCGCAGCAGCTCGTTCACGCCGACGCTCTTGGCCGCAAACGCCTCGCGCAGCACCGGAATGCACTTGTCGGGATCGGCCGAGCCGCACATGAAAACGTCGAGCGCGGCATAGCCCGATTCCGGCCAAGTGTGGATGGAGATATGGCTCTCCGCCAGCACCGCGACGCCCGAGACGCCGCTCGGCTGGAAGTGATGCAGATGAATGTGCAGCAGCGTCGCATTGGAGGCTTCGACGCAGCGCCGCAACGTCGCCTCGATGTGCTCGATATCGTCGAGCCGCCTGGCGCCGTGCAGGTCGATGATCAGATGCACGCCGGCGCAGTGCACACCGTTGCGCATCGCGAAGTGGTCCTTCGGAATCTGAAATTCCGGGTTTGCACCGCGCCGATTTGGGTAATCGTGATCGTGTCGGCGCTCGCGTTCGAGCGCGGGGGACGCCACTTTCAATCGGCTCTTTTTATCTTCTTTTCGGGCGGTACCTGGGATCCCCAAGCCCTTTACCGATCGTAAGAGGGCGTTCTGGCTCATGCCGTCCTCCCCAACCAGATATGAGAACCCGAGATGCCGGAAAACCGGCGCCGCGGAAAGCGAAAGCCGCCCGATCAGTCCCGACGAACCGACCCATAGCGGCCAAGACCCCACATAGATACAACAGGTATATAGTCAAGTAGATTTTTCGAGAAAAACTTTAACGCTTTGTCACGATCGCGTTGCGCGCCGCGAAAGCGCGTGCGGCGGCGAGTTCGTGAATTGCGGCGCTCGTACAGGAGACGATCCGGTCGTCCGCCATACGTGATTTTGCGGACGCGCCGCCCGGCTCTTGCCGGAGATCGGGCGGCCGCTGATGTCGCGTTCGGCCGACGCAAAACCAGACCGGGTGAGGATGGAAATGTGCGCTTTCGGACGATCGAACGATGCGCCGCGGCCGGCGGTGCCGTGCTGCGGCTTTCTCACGTGTGCGTGCTGCGAGGTCGCTGCGCGGCCGGCCAATTCGGCGCCGCGCAATTTGCTCGCCGGCGGCAGCGGCCTGGAGTGGATATTTGCGGGATTTTTGTCGACGTTTCGTCTATATCCTGTCGAAAACAAAGCGCAGATGTATCTTGCAGATTTGGCCGCACCGGTGAGCGCGGCGCAGAACGAGGGAGAACAGCATGAAGCGTATTTTGGGAGCCTCCGTATTGCTGGCGCTCGCAGCCGTCATGCCGACGCGGCAGGCGGCGGCGCAGGATCCGCTCGGTGGCGCGATCGTCGGCGGTGCGCTGGGCGGCATCATTGGCGGCGCCGTCGGCCACGGCCGCGGTGCGGTGGCGGGAGCCGTGATCGGCGCGACGACCGGCGCGGTGATCGCGGCCGAAGCGCAGCGGCGCGCCGGCGGCTATTATTGGTGGCGCGGCGGCTGCTATTACCGCTATCCGAATGGTGCGTGGGCTGGCGTGGCGCCGGGCTATTGCTCGTACTGAGCTCACCTTCAGCCGCTCGTTTCCGCGGTCGATTTCTATCCGCGAGTTTCAGCCATTGATGGCCGCAGTAGGCTGCGGCAAGGGCTTCTTGACCCGGGCGCGGAAGAAGCTGAGCACGCGCCGCGCGGTGTCGGTGTGCAGCTTGTTGAAACTGGTCAGCGCCTGATCGAGATCCTTGGCCGACATGCCGCGGTCGGCGGCACGCAGCAACAGGATCGCCTTGGTCGTCGACGGCGACAGTTCGGCGACCTTGCAGAGAATGAGGATGATCTCGGCGCCGGGATCGAGCAGCGCCCGCTCGACCACGTCGATCGGGGTGTCGCACATGATCGACAGCGCGATCGCGGTTTCCTCGAATTTGCGGTCGCGGGCATATTCGTAGACGTCGGCCTCGCTGATCCGCCGTAACCGGTTCTGCCGCTCGATGGTCTCTTGCGCGGCGGCGAAATCCGGCGAGGAATGCCGGGTCTCCTCGCGGATGCCGCTGACGACCTCGGCGACGACGCCTTCGATCTGCGTTGCCGCCTGCGGATGCTCTGCCGACAGCCGCGCCCGCACCTCGGCCGAGGCCTTCTCGAGCAGAACCAGAAAATGCGCGCGCGGAATATCCGGCCGCTGGCCGACCTGGGTCGCCAAGGCATCATCGTGGGCGGCGCGATCGACCAGCATGCGGAAGCCGGCATCGGAGAACCGCGCGCCGCTATTGCGCACCACCGAATGGACGACGTCGCGGTCGCCGCGCTCGACCAGCACGTTGGTCACCGCTTCGCTCAGCGTGCGGCGCCGCGAGATCGCCAACAGATGCTTTTGGCTCTTGGTGCCGGCGCTGATCAAGAGGTCGCGCTCGTCGAGCCCTTCCGAAAGCGTCAGCACCGAGCCGGCGACGTCGATGTCGTCGTCGAAAGCGAGCATGTGGATGACATTCGACGGCGCGTTCGGGATCGGTGCAAGCCGCTGCGCCAAGCGGGCGCGGGCCTTGCTCTCGATGGCGTTGACCAGCCGCGTCATGACGTCATCGAACACTCCGATCTGATCTTCGGAATAGTTCTTGGCGTTGTTGACGAAGAGATCGGTGACGCGCGACAGAATGTCGATACGGCGCGGGATATTCCCCGACGTCAGCGCGGCTTCGAGCTCGTCGAGGAGAGGAAGGCTACGCATTACAACTCCGGGCGCCCGCAACGCCATTCAAATTGATGGGAACAATGCCGTAAGAACGGTGAACAAAGCCTTTCGTATCGGCGTTTTGGCATGGTTCGCCGATCGCGCGCCGCGAAGTTAACAAAGCGATAAGCGGCGCTTGGCGAGCCCAGTGGCCGGAGGGCGCTGCTTTAGGTTGTCGGCCTCCGAAGGAGTCGTGGCGCGGTTGCGGGTGGGATCAGGATGCCCATCCGGTTTTGCACCTCGGCCGGAACGCGATAATCGCAAATTACCGGCCGCGGGTCGCGCAGACCGCAGGATTCGCGTTGCACGATGAAGCACCACAGCGCGTGCCCCGCCTCAGCTACAAGTTTCGCGCGTGCGGCGCGGTTTTGGGCAGCCAGCTGCGGCGCGGCCAAATCCGGATTGTGGTCTGGATGATGACCCTGATTCCGGGCGGGTTCGTATAGACCCTTACCTTCAGGCTCGCGATCAAATGCCGCGAGCGCTTCGAGCGCCGCTTCGAGCGCGCGACCCAGCCGGCCGAGCGCGGACGCCTGTTCCTGCGCCACTTCGTAGTCGAGCGCGACGACCTGCCTTGCGTTGCCGGGGGCTGAGCGTAAAGTCATGGACAGATCATAACAGACGGTACGGGGAACGCGGGGAGGGAAAATATGCGTCGTCTCGTCATTATTGCGCTGGGTACCTTGTTGCTGGCGCTGAACAGCCACGCAGCATCCGCCGACGACACGCTGAAAGTCGCCGTGCCGCAGAAGGGAGCGTGGGACGCGGGTCTCGTCGAGCTCGGCCAGCGCGGCGGCATTTTCAAGAAGCACGGACTCAATCTCGATGTGCTCTATACCGCCGCGGGTCCTGAATCGATTCAGGCCATGATCGGCGGCAGCATCGATATCGCCGTTGCATCCGGCGTGTCGGCGGCGATCGGCACCTTCGCCAAGGGCGCTCCGATCCGCATTCTGTCGAGCGAAATGACCGGCGCGCCCGATCTCTACTGGTACGTTCCCGCCAATTCCCCGATCAAGACGATCCAGGATTTCAACGGCAAGTCGATCGCGTTTTCGGCCGTGGGCTCGTCCAGTAACGCCTCGGTGCTGGCGCTGATCGCGCAATATCACCTGACCGCCAAGCCGCAGGCGACCGGCAATATCGCCGCCACCATCACCCAGACCATGACCGGGCAGGTGGATGTCGGCTTCGGCGCGGCGCCGTTCGGGCTCGATCTGGTCGAGGCCGGCAAGACCCGCATCGTCGCCTCCGGCGCCGATGTCGACGTGCTCAAGAAGCGCGTCGTGCGCGTCAACCTGATCGGCGCGCAGACGCTGGCGAACAAGCGTGATGCGATCACGCGTTTCATGCAGGCCTATCGCGAGACCGTCGACTGGATGTATTCCAGCCCCGAGGCCTTGAAGATCTACGGCGAATATTCCGGCCTGCCGGATTCCATCGTGCAGCGGGTGGTCAAGCTCATCCCGAAGGAAGCGCTGCAGACCGACGAAATCAAGGATCTGAACGGCGTGATGGAAGACGCCATTGCGCAGAAATTCATCTCCGCGCCGCTGACGCCGGACCAGATCAAGGAACTGGTGCAGATTCCGAAGTGACTTGTCGTCATTGCGAGGAGCAAGGCGACGAAGCGATCCAGCTCCGGGCCCTCGGCTGGATTGCTTCGCTTCGCTCGCAATGACGCTTGCGTCAGGTGCCGATCAACGCGTCCACGTCGTCACCGAAACGGCCGCGGCTGCATCAAGATCGAGGCGCGGGCCGGGTTTGAGACCGTTCCGCGCCAGAACCTCTTCCGGCGTTCCGGCCTCGGTGAACGGCGACAGGCCGCCGGGGATCCGCGCCCGATCGGCGCGCGAAAGATGAAAGCTGTCGTAAAGCGGCAGAAACATCGTGAAAACGTCGGGGCCGCCGATAATGGCGATCGTGCCATCTGTGGCGCCGAGGGCCTGCAAGGCCTGGTCGAAACCGGCGCCGTCCGGATTCCATAACAGCGCGTTCGGATGATCCGGATCGGGCGCGAGCGCCGCGGTGCGCCGCGTCACCACCAGCCGCTTGCGTTTGTCGGCGCGCGGGCCGCCCTCGTGTGAGTGGCGACCGTGGACGACGGCCGCCGCCCGGTCGAGACCCGATTGAAAATAGTGCTGGTCCGCGTCGAAGCGGATCGATGCCGGCATCTGATGATCGCCGTCGGCGAGCTTGCCGTCGGCCGAAACGATGACATAGCCTTCGATGCGGCGCAAAGCGGAGCCGGTCAGAAGACGGTGAGATATTTGAGCAGCGACAGCACGCCGATGATGATCACGATCACGCGCACGATCTGTTTGGCGCGGCCGTCGATCGGCAGCATATTGATCAGATAGAGGACAAGAATGATGACCAGAAAGGTGATCAGAACGCTGATGAGGACGGACATGAAAATCCCCGCTTTTAAGCCCTCGAATTGATCCCACCTTTCGCGGGCAGGCACAACGTCTTTCGACGGCCGAGGATGCCTTGGAACCGGTTCGGGCCTATACTGAATGAGTCTCCGGGGCTCGCCAGTGGCGGGCTACCGCTTCGCCCTCATGGAGGCGACGATGATCGACGAGCCAAGCCTGATCATGATTCAATTCCTCGCCTGGGTGGCCGACCGGCCGCGCAACTACGCGCAGACCATGGAGGCGTGGCGCAGTTCTTGTCCGCGGCTTTCGGTCTGGGAAGACGCCATCGTCGAAGGGCTCATCCGCATCGACAACGATGCCAATCGCGGCGTGCGGCTGACGCCGCGCGGATCGGCTATGCTGGCGCGGGCACAGCCGCCAACGGCGGGCCAATCGGAAAAAACGGGCAAAGCTCCCAAGCTTCATGCCGGAGTCCATGGCAAGGCGCCAGCCGTTGCCCACGCCGCGGCATTCTAGCTGCGCGCCGAAGAACTCACCTGAGGAATTCACCCGATGAACGGAGTGCCGTCGGATCCGCAGACCAAGGCGCTTGAATTTGTCGCCCAGGGCTGCATTTTCACCCTGGTCGTAACCATTGCGCTGCTGGCCTGGGTGGCCTCGGGCGTCGATTTCTCCAATGAAATCCCGCGCGTCGGCGCCATGCTCTGCCTGACATCGTCGGTGGTCTGCGGTGTGGCGTCGCTGGCGCTCGTTCCGCTGGTGCAGGAAGCGCGAAAGCCCGGCCAATCCAATTTCGACGTCGATGCGCGCTATCGGCTGTTCGGCGGCCGCTCGCTGCGGCTGAAATCGGTTCTGCTGCCGCAATATGTTTCGCTGCTGTTGGGCATCGGCTTCTACATTTCCGGCATGATCGACTGAGCGTCGCGCTCGCGCTTTAGCTCAGCACCGGTCCGTCCGGTTGCGGCGGAATGTCGAACGCGTTGATGACAAACCCGACCATGGCATAGAAGCCGGCGCAACTCACCGCTTCGATCAATCCGTCACGGCCAAGCGATGCTTGTGCACGTTCGAAGGTCGCCGCGCTCAAGGCTTTGGCCGAAAGCAATTCGCTGACGAGGTCGTAGATCACGGCTTCGTCGTCATGCTTGAAGTCGGGACGTTTTCGCGCGGCGATGGCCTCGATCGTCTGCGGCGCAAGACCTGCGGCGCGCGCCAGCGGCTCGTGCACCGACCAGGCATATTTCACATCGCTGTCGCGGCACATGACCAGCACGATCAGTTCGATCAACCGCTGGCCGAGCTTTGCCGAAGAGCGAAAATAATTGGTCAGGTCGTTGGTCGGCGCGGCGATTTCGGGAATGTGCATCCATATCGCGAACGGGCCGCTCAAGCTCGGGCGCGGCCGCCGTCGCGTAATGTCGTCGAACAGTTCTTGCTGCCGCGGGCTGAGATCCTCTCTGCGGATGTCCTCAAAGCGCGCCATCGTTCGTCCGAGCCTCGCGGCCCCTCCCTCGCAGTGCTTTTCGTTAGGTCGTGGTTGTCGGATGCACAAGCGCAAAGGCGCGGCCGGAAGCCGGCTTCCAGCCGCGCTCGAGGCGATGGCACGGCGCGGTCAGCTCAGGACGCCGTACTTCTTGAACCAGCCGATCATCCGATTCCAGCCGTCTTCGGCGGCTTCCTTGCGGTAACTCGGCCGGTAATCGGCGTGGAAGCCGTGCGGCGCGCCCGGATAAATATGGAATTCGGCGGTCTTGCCTGCGGCCTTCAGCGCGGCCTCCATGGCCTCGACCTGATCGATCTTGATACCGGCGTCCTCGGCGCCATAGAGCCCAAGCACTGGCTCCTTGATCTCGGGCGCCAGTTCGATCGAGTTCTTCGGCACGCCGTCGCTCTTGTCGACCAGCGTACCATAGAACGCGACGCCGGCTTTGAGGTTCGGATTGTGCGATGAATAGTGCCACACATTCCGGCCGCCGCGGCAGAAGCCCATGATGCCGAGCTGATTGACGTCGCCGCCTTGCGACTTCGCCCAGGCCACGGTGGCGTCGAGATCGCCGAACAACTGCCTGTCGCTCTCGGCGTTCACGATGGGAAACAGCTTTTGCATGTCGTCGATCTTGGTGAGATCGACGCCGCTGCGGAAATAATAATCCGGCGCCACCGCAAACGCGCCGAGATGAGCGAGCCGGCGCGTGACGTCCTTGATGTATTCGTGCAGGCCGAAAATCTCCATGCAGACGAGAATGACCGGCGGATTCTTCGCGCCGGCCGGACGCGCGTAATAGACCGGCATGTCGCCGCCCGGCACCTTCACCGTGGCGTCACCGGCGGTCAGGCCGGTCGTGTCGGTATGGATGACGTCGGCGCGTACCGGGCCGGCGGCGAGCGTGTAGCCCGCGGCCGCCGCGGCCGAGCTCGACATGAATCCGCGCCGCGACAGTGGCGGCACGACTTTGGACAGTCCGACAATGTCGGACGGCAGTGCTGGCTTGTTCATGTAACAACCCCGATTGATGGCGCCGGAGGGTAGGGGCGCCGGCGAGAGCAACGACAAGAGCATAGACGAGTGCTGCAGGCAGCACAGCGGGACCAACACCGCGCCCGGGAACAACAAGGTGCCGAGGTTCCATCACATAAACGTGCGGACGGTGCTGCTTTTATGTGCGTTGTGGGTTGCTTTGCCGGCCATAAGCGACTATGGGGATTTCAAACCGTCGTTTGAAAAAATTGCCGTTGCCGCCGCAAGCTTGAGGTTTCGGCTTACGGCGCGCGCCAAGCGGGGAAACCGGGCACATGACGCGACCTTCCGAAGTCACCCGCGACCGCATCATGAAGGCGGCCGAGCGCCTGTTCGCCGAGAAGGGTTATGACAGCACCAGCATCCGCGCCATCGTCGCCAAGGCGCGGGTCAATCAGGCCGCGATCAACTACCATTTCGGCGGCAAGGACGGTCTTTATCGCGAAGTCTTGCGCGCCGCGTTCCGCGGCATGACGCAAGATCAGGTATCCCATGCCGAGGATGTGAAAACCCTGTCGCGCGAGGAGGCGCTCACCGCCTTCATCCGCCGCCAGCTTCGCCCGCTGATGGCGCGCGACGAATCGAGCCGCCACATGCGCATTTTCAACTGGGAAACGGTCCGGCCGACGCCGGTGCTGCGCAGCCTCGTCGCCGAGGAGGCCGCGCCGTTCATGAACATGGCGGTCGAGATCGTGCGCCGGTTCCTGCCCGACGCCGACCGCAGGACGTTGACGGTCGCCTCGATCTGGCTGATTGGCCAGTGCGGTGTGTTCCTGCGCAACCGCGAGCGGCTCGCCGAGCCGCCGATCGGGCTGCAAATCGACGATGCCCTGGTCGAATGGCTCGGCGAGGCGATCAGCCGCTGGATTGTGGCAGGTCTTGGTGCAGGTCTTGGTGGGAGTCTTGGCACCGGGCTCGACACCGCCAAGGCTCCCGGCGGCTGATCATTTCCGGGGCGTTTCTGCCTGTTTCCGCCTGTTTCTAGCCAGCCGGGAACGGGGGATTGCCCCAAAAATTCCTTTTTCCGGGCCCTCGGCTGCCCAGAACGAGTGTTTGAAATTCAATCGCGCGTTTGAAAAACGCGGCCTGACGGTGCAGCCGAGCGGATCGTCCAAACGGGCGGGTCATGGAGGGCAGGGTCATGCAGCGGGATCTGGTCAAGGCCAATGCGGGCAAGGTGATCACCGGAAAACTGGCGGCAGGGCGGAGCGCTCCGCTGCTAGCGCGGTTTCTCGGCAAATTCGTCCTCGACATCATGCCGGCCGCGCTGGCGAGCGTGATCGGCGGCTTCCTGTTCACCCAATTCCATTTCGGCCATAGCGCGCCCAAGCCGGTGCTCGAGCAGGTGACGCCGGCCTCCGCCGAGATGATGGCAATGGTGCGCGACGAGCACGCGGTGATCATCGATTACTTGAAGACTCAGATGGCGGCCGAGAAGTCCCGCGCGGCTGCCGAGGATGCGAGCTTGGCGCGCGCGGAGCAGGCCGCGAAGCTGGCCGACGCCAGAGCCGCGGAGGAAAAATCCGCCGTTGCCGCGCCCGTTATTGCCGCTTTGGACACGAAGTCGGTGGATACCAAGCCTGTATCTGAAAACGCTTCGCGCCACAGCGTGGCGACTGCGACCAAGCCGGTGATCTGGCACGTCAAGCCGTCGGTGGCGGCCGTGCCGCTGCCGCAACCGGCGCCGCGGGCGCCGCTGGTGATCGCGCAGGTCGATCCGAACCAGGGTGGCCAGGCTTCCGATCGGCTGGCGGGCGATCCCGATTCGCTGCTCGGCAAGGCGCTCGATCTGAAGGACCATGTCGTTGCCGGCGCCCGCCGCACGGTCGCCGCGGTCGGGGATATATTCGCCGCGTTCGGCAGTGCATTAACCCCGTCGGCCACCTTGCCGCGTCAACTCACGTCGAGCGAGTAGAAGCCCCAGCGTTACGCCATTACGCCATTACCGCCGCGCGGAGCGATCTGGTGCCATTGGTCAACAGGCTGTGGGTTTCACACCCATTGCCGCTTGCAGGGCATTGTGACGGTGAGTAAGCCATGATGTCACGGAACCGGAACCGGTTCTGGGACCAGGGGTTCTGCAAGAGTTCGGTTCTGCAACGATTTTGTACCGATTAGGCAGCAGAGCCAGCACGTTCCGCATGGTCTGGCGTCGGCGGGAACAGTGCTTATATCGCCGGTTCAGGTCCGGAATGACGTTTTACATTTCAAGTCTTAGCGACAATTGTGGCTGTGGGAGAGGTTGATGCGTTCCGCCGGGAATTTCAGTCCGGAATGGGGCTATCTCGCTCCTGTGCCCAGTATGTTGCGCACCGTGCGCGTCGTGCTGGTCGCGACCGCGATTGGTGCCACGGCCGGGGCGGGCGTGGTCCTGTCGCTGGTCGACCGGTCCGCGGGTGACAGCGACAAAGTCGCGGTGGCCGCGCATGCGATTGTGACCAGCGCACAGGCCGCCTCGGTTCAGGAAGCGCCGGCGGTGAATGCCGCGCCGCTTGCGGCCGCAGCGCCTGCGGTCTCCGAACTCAAATCTGATGTGCCCAAATCCGATGTGACGGCAACCGTGCCGGCGCCGCAAATGCAACAAGCTGCTGCGCCGCAAGTCGAGGCGACGCAAGTGCAAGCCGCGCCGGCACAACAGGCGTCGAGCATCCAAGCTCCGGCAGTGGATGCGTCGGCAACACGCGCGGCGTCCGCGGATGAGACGACGAGCGCCGCCCCGGCGCCGCCTGCAGGTTCCCTCTCGGAAGCGCCTGCCGCGTCCACGTCGGAGGCATCCGTGGCGACGAATGAGGCAACCGCCGGCGATCAAACCGTCGCCGGGCCGCAGCAATCGGCGCAGCAGAGGAAGCCGAGGCATCATGCTGCGGGCGGGAATAATCGGGACTTCATCGGCGCGGCGCTGCGGCATCTGTTCAGCGCCCGCGCCGGCACGTCCTACTATCCGAATCGCGGCCTCTAGACCTTGGCGCCATCCGTGCCGGACCCCAGCACCAATACGCCAATTGCAACGGCCATGCGCTTCATTGTCTTAGCTCCCGATGGTGCCTTACCGGGAACTTTCGGATAGTAATTGCCCGATTGTCAGCAAGCCCGCAGCCGATCGCGCCTCGCGCGTTTAATGCAGGCGAGGGCGCACAGTGAGTGGAGGAAGTCATGCCCGAGGTCGTCGTCTACATCCTGGAGGGCCGCTCGCTCGAGCAGAAGCGCGGCCTTGTCAAAGACATCACCGATGCGGTGGTGAAGAATGCCGGCACGACACCCGAGCAGGTCACGGTATCGCTCGTGGAAACCGCCAAGACGTCGAAGGCCAAAGGCGGCGTATTGTTCAGCGAGATGCCGGCGCGCAAATAGTGCGCCGGCGATAATCGCGCAGAAAATCCTCCTGCGGGAAACCTTCCCGCGGGGTGGGCAATTGTAGAGCGGTCAACGGCTGAATGACGGCGCGCCGCGCGGTCGGCGTGATGCCGTTAACAGCGTGTGACTGCGTCGTGACACTGATACGCCGGGCCGATGGTGTGGCGTTAATCATGTATGGCGCGCGACATGCGCTAACTTTGCCGTGAGTGCAGCGCACAATTTACTTGCTGCAGTGCGGTAAATCGCTGATAATACGAACTCAAAGATCGCGAACCGGGCCGCCATATACCGGGCGTGGTGGGGCTTTTCGGGGCGAATCGAGTGCCGGCGCAACGGCTCGCAGAGGGGTAGAAGGGTAAAGTGGAATGAGCGAAGTATGGGATACGAAGGATGGCCGCCGGCGGGTACGGCGCGATCCCCCGACGATCGAGGACGCTGTGCTTGCCGCCCAAGGCATGGCGGAAGACGACGTCGACGCGCAGGTCGAAATCGTGATGTCGCTCATGGCCGTGTCGGCCGAGGAAGCCCGCGCCGGCGTATTGAAATATGGCCAGCGCAAGGACCGTGAAGCGGCCCGCTTCACCATTGCCGGACGGAGCGGTGCTCCGCGCACTGTTGTCGTCGAACGCCGCACCACGCGCCGCCCGCTGACGGCCACGCGTCCGGCTGTTGGCGGCGTCGTCACCGCGAGCGTGCGCAGCCGGCTCTGATCCGGGAAAAAGCCTGCCCAAAGCCTGCTCAGAGCCTGCTCTTGGATTTGATCCGAGGATCAGCGTTGCAGTTGTGAAAAGACCGTCTGGCGCGCCGTGACACGGCAGCGCCAGATTTTATTTTGCCGGCACGATCCCGAGAGGCACGCCTTGGACCTGGTCCGAAGGCGGAAACCGGTGTCCGGAAAACTCATGCTCAAATGGAGAAATCCAGTGCCGCCTATCTCGCACGGGCGGCTGAGATCCGGTGCCAGATGAAGAGCACGACCACGGCGCCGAGCGTGGCCGTGATCAAGCCCGCGCCCTGATCCGGTCCGTAATGGCCGATCGCCTGGCCGATGAAGGTCGCGACGAACGCGCCGACGATGCCGAGCACCGTGGTCATGATGAAGCCCGACGGATTGTTTGGACCCGGCATCAGGAATTTCGCGATGATGCCGGCGACGAAGCCGATGATGACAACCCAGATTATGCCCATGACAACCTCGCAATGATGACGTCGTGCGTTTCAAACTTGTGCACAGTCGGCCGTAATGGCCACATAAGCAAGCCGCTTTGCCGGCGTCGGTTCCGCCTAAGCGGATACCTCCTCTTCGCCGGCGACAATGGCGCGGCCGCCGGCTTCCATTATACTGGCTTCGACGACGGCTGGGAGACGGTCCCTATCATCTCAAGACACGCTCGATTGCGGGCCAAGAATGTTTTGAGGTCGCAATGACCAAGACGATTGAAAAGCCGCGCACCAAGACGCGTACCAAGACCAAGCGTCCGCCGCTCTACAAGGTGATCCTGCTCAACGACGATTACACGCCGCGCGAGTTCGTCGTGCAGGTGCTCAAGGCGATATTCCGCATGAACGAGAGTCAGGCCTATCGGGTGATGATCACGGCGCATCAGCGCGGCGCTTGCGTCATCGCGGTGTTCACCCGCGATGTCGCCGAGACCAAGGCCAAGGAAGGCACCGAGCTCGGCAAGATGAACGGCTATCCGCTGTTCTTCACCACCGAACCCGAAGAATAGGAAGAATAGTTCGGCCCGAGGAAAAGCTCCGTCGGAAGTTCGGGCCAAGACAAAGCGCCGGATTGCCCGGAACTATTGCCGCGCGGTCTCGCCTTGCGCTTCGCCCTGCGGAATGAAGATCGGCGTTTCGTTGGACGCAACTTGTTGATTGGGCGGCGCAGGCTCGGCAACGGCCCGCAGCGGCGCGCCGGCGTAAGCGTAGAGGAAGCCGCCGATCGCCATGCCGGCAAAGAACACGGCGCTCAACATCAGCATCACGACGCCGCCGTCACGGGATGCGATCGGCTCACGACGAAATTGCCGATCCAAAAGTTCCTGATCGCGGTGCTCCATGCGCGGCTCTCCCAAAGCATTGGCGGCGCAAACAATGCCGATAAGGAACCCGCCAAAGCGCGCGGCGTTCCCGCATATTTCTCGCAAGCTTTAACGAACTGAAATTTTTGAAAAAAGAGATTGTTCAGCGGGCGCGACGACGGCCGGCCGGCAAGGAACAGGGCGGCGAACCTGGCGTTGCCTCGGCGGCGGGGTGGCTCGCAAAATGAGGTTGCGTCATGCCCGCACGCCATCAACGCTATCGTGGTTCCAAATGGCTCGTTCGTATTGCGAGCACGCTTGTGGTGCTTGCAGTTGCGCTGCTGTCGGGCGCGGTGATCGGCGGCGTCGGCGTTTACATATTTACCGATTTCACTGATGCATCGGGTCCGCCGCGTTCGGGCGGCGCAACCGCGAGCAAGCCTTCGGCGCCGGCCATCAATGCAGAATCGAAAACAGAGCGCTTGCTGCGCCGACCGGCCAGGGTAACCGACAAGCTGGTCGGAACGGCCGCGCCGCCGCTGCCCCTGCCTCCGGCCGGGGCCCACCCCGACGACGTGTCGTCATCGCAAGCCGCCGCGGCGGCAGCGCCGCCGGCGCAGGCCCGACCGGCGGCAGCCCCGCAAGCGACTGCGGCGGACGAATTGCAGCAAAACTCTGCCGGAGTTGCGGCGGAAAAGACCTCAAGTGATGAGAAGGATGCGAGCCCCGCTGCGAGCCCGGCGCGGACCGCAACCAATAGCCAGATCGCGCGCAAAGCCGCATCGGCGCGAAAGCGCGCCGCCATCGCAAGCATGCGACGGCTCACGGCCGAGGCTCGTGGTGAGAGGGAAGCCGCCGCGCAACGGCCAGTCTACGACTACTATCGCCGCGACGATCGCGGTCGCCAGGATTCGGCGCAATCATTCTTTGGCTTCTTCGGGCAAAATCGCTATGGCGATCGTTACAATGATCGCTACAGCGCTCGCGGCAACGGTTGGTGAAGGGATGATGCAAAGCGCCTTGCCGTCGGATGATGTTTGACGGCCGCGCGATGTCGCGTGAATGCTTCGGCGCTAGCCTTCCAGCGTCTGCACCAGCCACGGCCGCAATTCCGGCGGCACGTCGACGCGTGCCGAGATCGCGGCGGCGAGCTTCTTGTCGCCGTTGAGCCCGATGACCAGACGGGCGAAGCCGGATTCCGATAATTTGGCCTTCGGGTTGTTGATCACCCGCAGCTTGATGTCCTGATTGCCGCGCTTGAGCAGCACGTCGGTGACCACTTCGCCGAGCTTGGGCCGCGCCGCGATCGCCATCAGCATGCGCGGCTCGGCTTTCTCGGCGATGTCGGCAAGATCCTTGTCGCGCAACGACGGCGACAGCGCGATCACCGGGCCGCTGATCGAGGAGTCGCTGTGACGTGCGAGCGTGCCGAGCACTTTGGCCGGGCCCTTTCGCACCGGCGCCAGCACGGTCGCCACTTCGGCGAGCGTCGTGCGATCGCTCTTTCGGATCAGCCGGTACAGGACCTCGTCGAACACGTCGGTCTGCGCCGTGTCGCAGGTTTCGGCGCTGCTCAGGAACAGATCGATCATCTGACGCAATGCGTCGCGCCGCCAGGGGTCGGGCTGCCTGATCAGCGCCTGGTCGAGTTCTGTCAGTAGCGACTGCGCGGCGGGCGTCATTGTCGTTGATTTCGAGCTTATTCCTTGGGTCAAATTGCCGCTAAATCGCAGCGGTTTTGCGGATTCCTTGAAAGCTCAGCAGGTTAGTTAGTTCTCGGTGCGCGGGCGTAAATTACGTGCTTTGGTTGCGACCTTCCGCCGTGCGAGCGAATTCGCGAGAACGTAACATCCTATGACGGCACTTAAGACGGGATTA
>Ga0335076_10000853_pt1 | contig 28990 bp, 19 predicted proteins | sample Lox_Sample_25_FD_206717 | JGI IMG/M metagenome (GOLD analysis project Ga0335076, IMG submission 206717) | Soil microbial communities from Loxahatchee National Wildlife Refuge, Florida, United States - Lox_Sample_2.5 | ecosystem: Environmental > Terrestrial > Soil > Wetlands | place: USA... | reverse complement strand
TGGAAATGCGAAGTTCGACCTGTTTGGCGTCGGATTTCAGGTTCGTCGTAGCCGGATAATTTGTTTCGTCGGGCAATTGGCTCATATCTACGACAATCGAGACGGGGTCGCTATCCAGGCTGGTCTTGACCGCGATTTCCGAGATGCGCTTCTCTGCGGCCAACAGTGTCAGGGTCATGGAGTCACCCGTCTTCAGATAGTCGTAGAAGATGGCGGCGGCCTGGCCGGGAGCGGGCTGGCCGAATTCAGCGCGCTTGGCGGCATCTTTGATTTTGTCCTCGCTCGGAGGAAAGTACTGGTTCATGAGGCCAACGAGCCGCTCGACGTAGTCCTTCATTTCATCTTTTTTCTGTTCAGCCATTTTGCGCGCCATGGGGCCGCGGCGTTGCTGCGCTTCGCCTGCAGCAGGCGTGCTTTCCAGCGGAACCGAGACGCGCTGGCCGTTGCTGTCGAAGTGCACCTGACTAACCATGGTTTTCTTGAGTTCGCCCTTCAGATAAAACTCGACCTTCTGCTTGAAGGTGTATTGCTCCAGCTTCGCGGTGTTCTCCGTCATGTTTTGGCCAATGGCCAGGACCGCACCGCTTTGGGCGTGCAGCGAGGGGGCCAGCGTCACTGCGGCCCAAACGAAGAAAAGAAGTATCGATGGCTTGCAGACTTTCATTGTCATGTTCGGCATTTTCTCCTGAAAGACTTTTTAGTTCAATCTGCTCTGTCGTTATTTCTTGGCTTTAGGCGGGTAGTTCTTGAACAACTTGGCCATCGCCTTCTGCAGATTTTTGTAGTTCTTGTCCGGGTCCTTGCTGGGGTTGAGTTCTTTGGTCACATTGCCGCGCCAGACCAGTTGCTTCACGGCCGGGTCGTATAGATCGACGACCAACGTGCCGATATGGATTGTAGACGTAGTTGCCGTCGCCATGCCTCCTGACCATCGCGGACCCATGCCCCAGCCGTTGAATTGCTTCTCCTGACTCATGGAGGTTTGGTAGGTGACGTCGAGGTCGCCATTGTTGTCCACTTTCACCAGGCCCTTGCTCGCGAGCTGCTCGTCGATTGCGCGCTTGATGTCCTGATCGCGCAGCTGGTCGCGCGCCATATCTCTCGACTGCACCCATTGATAGGTCTTGTACTTGCTGAAATCGGCGTCGCGATCGTAGTTGTAACGAACCTCCTGGGCTGCGGCGAATCCGGCACAGAGCACAAATAGAGCGACTATGAGTTTCAAATTCAGAGAACGAGTCATTGATGTTTTCTCCTTCGCTTCGAGATCGCGAGCCAGCCCGTTCAGTCGGAAGCTTGCAGAATGGGCTGAGATATGGCGGGATCGACGACTTTGGTCTCCGTCGTCTCCCACTTCAAAATCTTCAGGTCAAGTACGAAGATCGCATACATCACGGGAACTTGCAGCTTGGTAACCAGAGTCGCGAAAAGCAGACCTCCAATCTGGGCGTAACAGAGGGGCTTCCACAACGGCCCGCCGTGTAGAGCCAGCGGAAACAGAGCCAGCACGGTGGCGAAAACCGTGATCATGACCGGGCGAAGGCGAATGATGCCGGCGTCGATCACGGCGTTTTCAAAATCATCGCCGGCCGCATGCCGCTCTTCGATGAAATCAAAAAGCACGATGGAATGGCTCACGATCACTCCAACCAGACTGGCGACCCCGAGAAAGGCCATGAAGCCGAAGGGTTCGCCCATCACCCACAGTGCCACGAACGCCCCAACCATGCCGTATGGAGCGGCGGCCAGCACTAACAAGGGTTTAATCGCGTTCTTGAACTGGAATACCAGAGCCAGAAAAATGCCGAAGATGGAAATCGCCATCACGACGGCCAAATTCTTGAATCCGGTGCTGCTTTTGTCGTACTCGCCGCCGATCTGCATTTTGTATCCGGGCGGCATTGCAGCCTGGAATTCCCGCAGTTTGGGCATGGCTGCCTTAAGCACCTCGGAACTCAAATGGCCGGGGGCGGCGAAGGTCCTGACATTGATGGTGCGGAACTGCTCCAGCCGGACGATGCGGCCCAGGATCAGGTCATGATCAATATTGGAGATCTGGACCAGCGGGATTTTGGAATTGTCTTGGGAGGAATAGACATACAAGTTCTGGACGTCAGAGAGCTGGGCACGCTCACTCATGCGCAGGCGTGCGACCACGGGAATCTGCTTTTGTCCCTCCTGCATGACCGCTACGGTCGATCCGCTTAGTCCGGAAGTGGAAGAGTTGGCCACATCCATATTGGTGATTCCCGCGAGATTCGCGCGGTCGGGGTCGATGGCCAGCCGAATTTGGGCACTGGGCTCTCCCCACTCGTTCCGCGTGCGCTCGGCGAGCGGTACGGCACGCAAAATATCCTCCACTTGATTCGCCAGCCGAAACAGCGTGCGATTATCCTGCTGTTCCTGTGAGGCGGTAACGTCAGCGGTGCTGGAGATGCGGATCTCGATTGGATAATCGATGGGGTTGGTCAAGAGCTGGCGAGCATCCATCCGCGCGCCGGGAACCGAGGCCGTCAGAACAGGCTGCAACTGGCGGATGAAGGCGGGAGTGATCTCTTTGTCCGTAACTTCAATCAGGACCTGCGCATAATTCAACTGCTGCAACTGAGGCGAAGCGGAGAACCAGAATCGAGGCCCGCCGCCGCCAACGAACGTGGTCACATAACGCAACACCTGCCGGGGTTTGCCGTCCTTGCCGGGATGTTCGCGCCCGTATTTTTCAGCCTGCTCGCGCACCACCTGTTCGACTTTTTGCGCGGTCTCATTGGTGGCGGTGAGATTGACATCGTTGGGAAGCCAGACATCGATGTAAGACCAGTACTGCACATCTTCCGGGAAGAAAGCAGTTTTCAGCTCGGCAAAAATGAAGAATCCGATGGCCAGGAACACCAGCGAGCCGGCGAAGAACTTCCAGCGGTGGTCGATGGAAAGCTTTGCGGCGCGAGCATAGTAGCCCATGAACCCATGGGTACGCCGCTCTTCGACGGGTTTTTCCGGCACCGGCCTCAGCAGGTAATAGCCGAGATAAGGAATGAAAGACATGGAAATCAAACGCGAGGCTACCAGCGCGCAGGTCATGACAATGGGCAGGCTGTAGAGGAACTCGCCAGTGCTTCCCGTCAACAACAGAAAGGGAAGATAGGCCACAATGTTGGTGACTGTGGCATACATGATGGCTGTGGCCAGCTTGGTCGGGCCTAGCCAGGACGCGATCAGGTTGGGATGTCCTTCCGCCAGCATGCGTTTGATGGAATCTCCCGCCACGACGGGATCGTCGACCAGCAACCCCAGAGCAATGATTAAGGTCGCGACCGAAACCTGCTGGATATCAATGCCCAGGATGTACATGAACCCGAAGGTCATAGCCAGCGTGATGGGAATCGAAATCGCCATCAGCAAGGCCGAACGCCACTCCCAGAAACCGATCAGCGAGACCAGGACTACCAGAGCGATGGCTTCGTAGAGCGCGTCCATGAACAGGGAGATGTTTTCATCAACTTGGAGCGGCTGGTCGGAAGTACGTGCAATCACCAGGTCGTCGGGAAGGTATTGCTTCACGACGTTGAGCTTGTCATCCACGCTCTTGCCGAATTGATGGATCTGCTCGCCATCTTTCATTTGCACCGCGACCGTTACGGCGCGGCTGCGATGCCAGCGGCCATCTTGATCGCGCCAGGTGAGGTAGTTGAGATATTTGGCAGGACTCTGGTAACCGCGGGAAATATCTACCAGATCGCGCAGATATACGGGACTGTGGGCCGCAGACGATGCCGTGCCAATAATCACATTGCCGATTTGTTGGGGATTGTCGAATTTCCCCGAAGGATCAATCTGGATGCTCTTGGGACCAACTTCCAGCACGCCGCCCGGCAGCGTAATGTTGCGAGCGCCCAAAATGTTTTTCAGGTCCGATGGGTTAACGCCGTATTGGGCCAGGCGGTCCTGAGAATAGTCGAGGTAGATCTGTTCGGGCAGAACGCCTTTGCGCTCCACCTTGGAGACCTCGGGAGCGCCCTGGACTGTCCGGCCAATTAAATCGGTAAAGTCGTCGAGTTCGCGATAGGAGTATTTTGCTCCCGCTACGGCCGTTAACTTGGCTTGCGTTTGCGCGGTATCGCGAATGAAGACACCCTCCCAGGCGTCTGGGTGCACTTCGGAACGATGCAGCCTCTCCTCGATTAACCGGTCGCCCAGTGCCCGCAGTTCGGCATCGCTCAACGGAGAATTCACGTCAACCCCGACGAAACCGCTGCCTTGAAAGAAATAAGGATCGGAGAGTGCTTTGCTCTCCACCGCGAGTTTGATCAGGGACTGAAAGGTACCGCGCACCAAGTCAACAGCCACGGACTGGGGGAAGGAATAAACGATACTGACCCGTGGCTGAGGAGCGTTGCGGGGTTCGGCGGCGCGTGTGGCTTCGATGCCCTCTCGAAGCATTTTGGCGCGCAAGGCAATTTCCACTTCGCCGACCGGCGGGCTTGCCACCGTGAGCATGAGTGCGGCGGTGTCCCCGAAGTCGCTGTTGAACATGATGGGACCAGCGCCCCGGGGCAAATTATTGTTCAAGGCATTGAGCTTGAGATTGATGTCGCTGAACTGGCGCTTGGTGTCAGTTACGTTGTCCGCGAGTTGGACATAGACCAAAGAAAGCCCGGGAAAACTGATCGAACGAATACCGAAATCGGAAGCAACGGGCGGCCGGATGAATGCATTCTGCGCCATCGTTTGTTCGATGGGGCGGGTGAGAAGCTGCTCCACTTCCACGGCCGTCGCACCGGGCCACTGCGTGCTGGCGACAGCAACGCGCACAGGAATGCTGGGGTCTTTGCGCTTGGGCATGCTTTCGTAGCCATACCAGCCCCACATAAACACGCCGATCAGCAGCACCAGCGAAATCTGGCGGTGCTCGACAAAGTAGCGCGCCGTATTATGCGAGTGCGCGACGAGATCGGCTTCGGTCTTAAGCGCCATGATTGGTTTCCGGCAAGCCTGGAGGCAGTTTCAATCCGGGATCACTCGCACCTGATCTCCGCTCTTGACCATGCTTGCACCTGAAGTGACCACACGCTCTCCCGGTCTTAGTCCCCCAGTGACTGCGACGAGGTTCCCATAGGCGTTACCAAGCCCGACGCTACGGGAGCGAACTGTCACGCTATCGCCGGTGCCCTCGGCAACCAGCACCGCGAAACCTCCGGGCTGGCTTGGGTCACGAATCACCGCGGCCAGGGGAACGGCTACCACGGGACCCGGCAAACTCTCGCCGCCCATGGTGATCGAAGCAATCATCCCGGATTTCAGCAGATTCTTCGAATTCGGTATGGTGACCTCAACCGAGTAGACGCGGCTTTTGGGATCGGCGGCAGGCGAGATGGCGGTGATTCGTCCCCCGAAATTTCCTGACACGGCATCGGTGGTGAGGGCTTGCCGCTGCCCGAGCTGTACGCGGGAGATGGCAAAGTCGGGAACGCCGAACACGGCTTTGACAGAGCTTGTATCTGCGAGGGTAAAACCGTTGGTCGCCGCGCTGACAAGACTGCCCACATCCACGTTTCGCTTTACAATCCAGCCGTCGAAAGGCGCTTGTAAGGAGCAGTAGCCGAGAGCGATTTGTGCCTCGGAGACCGATGCTTTCGCTCCGCTTACCGCCGCAGTCGCGCTTTGCAGCGCCGCGTTGGCCTGGTCGTAATCAGGTTTGGTGGCGCTCTGCGCCGAGTATAGAGCCGAAGTACGGTCGAATTGCAATTTGGCGTGATCGTACTCTGCCTGCGCGTTGGCCAATTGCGCGTTGGCCTGGCTCAGCTTGTCCTGGTAATCCTGCTGGTGGACTACAGCAAGGGTAGTTCCTTTATCGACCCAGTCGCCCTCGTCGATGTTGCGCATGCGCCCGTCTGATCCGCGAACCTGCCGGATGCTGTCGATATAGCCGCCCGAGCGGAAGGCCAGGTCGACCTGGGAATAGGGGACGATATTGGCGGAATATCTGGCGGGATTTCCCAGAGTTACGGTTTGCACTTCCGCCAGGCGCACCGGCGTGAGGGGCCGGGAAGCGGAGCTGGCGTTATCACAAGCCGCGAGCCCGGCCAGGCTTGCGGCCAGCAGCATCGCTTCGAGGCTCCGGGCCGGTATTGTCCTTGCGCTTATCATTCTTCACCTAAAGCTTTTTCGAATTCCGCTTTGGAGGTCCAAAATGCAAGCAGGGCCTGCTCGTAATCGTTGTTGGCCGAGGAGGTCGCCGCCTGTTGCTGTAGTACGTCTCTGAGCAGGACCGCCTGCTGTCCGAACTGCTGGGTGACTTCTCGCAACTTTTCCGTTGCGGCCGCCTGGGCAGCCGTGGCGACAGAAAGCAGAACGCGTGTTTCCTGCAGCTTCCGAAAGCGGTTATTGACATCCAGCAGGACCTTGGATTGTGTGTCCTTCAGTTGCAGACGGCTTTGGTCGAGAACCGCCTGCTTTTCGCCGATCTGATCTTTGCGCTGGCCCCAATCGAACGGATCCCAGTTGAATTCGAATCCTGCCGAGGCGATATTTTTGGGAAGAAATTGTACATTGAACGGCGAAATGTAGTGCACGGCGAAACTCAGGTCGGGAATGTATTGCGCCTTGGCCAGGCGCCGGTCATAGTTTGCCAGCTGCACATTGAGCAGGGCCTGCTTGATTTCCGGGCGCTGCGCCAGCGCAGTTTTCTGCGCGACTTTGAGGTCCGATTCCTCCAGGGAAATACCCGGGACCTCTTCCGTGCGAAACACGGTGTCCAAATCACGGTCGAGCAGATCGTTCAGGCTTTCCTTGCGGGTTTGCAGCTCATTTTTTGTTTGCAAGAGCTTGTATTGCTCCTGGGCCAGCTTGGCTTTGACCTCCAGGCTGTCTGACTGGAGCACGGCCTCCTGGGAAATCCTGACCAGCATGACGCGGTCCAATTCTTCGTATTGTTTCAGACTGGCTTCGGTCGCGCGAAGGGAACTCTGAGACTGAAGGATGGCGTAGTACGCCTGCTTCACGTTGGTCACGACGTTCTGCCGAGTGGCGCGGTATTTTTCGCTGTCGATCTCGGAAGAGAGTTCTTTTTCCCGCACCGCGAGATGCACTTTATACAGTTGCGTGAGCGGCTGTGACGCCTGCCCCACAACGTAGGTGTTAAAAGTTCCGGCGTCGGTCGTGATGGGTTTATTTGTTGGTGGGATCGGCCCGGTAGCCTGGTAAGTGCCCAGGGCGCCGGCAGGAATGGTGAAACTGAGCGGCGTCAGCAAAGCCGAGCCGAACACATACGTGTTGAAAGCGGGAAGCCGCTTGGTCTTGGTCGCATACAAATCGAACTTCGATTTGGTCACTTCCAGCCCGGCAATTTTCAGCGACAGGTTATCTGCGATGGCAAGCTCCACCGCCTGGTCCAAGGTTAACAACGGAACGGTTTCCGAAGACGCTTGCTCTTGCCCTTTGGCACCCAACGCTGGTAAGAAAAGCAGACCTGCGAGGGTCAAAAGCAAGGCCGGCGCCGTTTCCGCTGAGAACTTTCTCATAATTTTGTAATTGGGATACTGACCGGTGTCCGCCGTGCCCGCGGGGCAACCGGCAAAACGTACCTCTGTTCTGGCCGGGCATGGTATCACGGCGCGGCGAGACTGGTCACGCGGTCGGCCGAGCCGTGTGCGCTACCATGTGCTGAGGCCCACTTTTCCGACGGCTCCGGTGCGGGAAGCTCTCTCCATTTGCGTGCGCGGCATTGTCCAGGGCGTTGGATTTCGCCCCTTTGTTTATCGCCGCGCCTGCACGCACGGACTGACGGGCTGGGTGCTTAACGGCGAACGCGGCGTCGAAATCCATGCCGAAGGCGAAGCTGGCGAATTACAGGCATTTGTACGCGAACTTCGAGAACAGCCCCCGCCCGCCGCGCGCATAAGCGAATTCGAAACCAAGTCCGTCCAGCCGGCTGGGTTTGAAGCATTCACCATTCGAGAGAGCGAGCGTCGAGACCTCCCCACGGTTCGCATTTCGCCCGACCTCCCAGTTTGCGTGAATTGTCTTCGCGAGTTATTCGATCCGGGCGACCCAAGGTATCTGTATCCCTACAACAACTGCACCGACTGCGGCCCGCGCTACACAGTAATCCTTTCTTTGCCTTACGACCGCGCCCATACAACGATGCAGGCCTGGCCATTGAACGGACTTTGCGCTTCGCAATACGCTGATCCGGCCGACCGGCGTTTTCACGCGCAGCCGGTGGCCTGTCCCGAGTGCGGCCCGCACTACTACTTGCGCGAGAACTCGGAAGAATCGCTTCGCGATGGGGAGGCGCTCGCCAGAACCGTCGAACTTTTGCTCGACGGCAAAATCATCGCGGTAAAGGGTTTGGGCGGATATCACCTCGCTTGCAACGCGCGCAATCGCGAAGCGGTCTCGGCGCTGCGCGAACGGAAATTTCGCAAGGAAAAGCCGTTTGCCGTCATGGCTAGAGATGTCAGCGTCGCGCGCGGTTTGGTCGAGTTGTCTTCGCAGGCGGAAGTATTACTCGTTTCCCAAGCTCGTCCCATTGTTCTCGCGCCGGCGCGCGTTGGGTTGGAGGGAATCGCTCCGGAGAACGACGAGCTTGGGGTGATGTTGCCGTATACGCCCCTGCACCACTTGCTGTTTGCCGCCGGCGCTCCCGATGTGCTGGTAATGACCAGCGCCAATCGCTCGAGCGAACCGATTGCTTACGAAGACCAGGACGCGATCGACCGCCTCTCCGGCATGGCGGATGCATTTCTAGTCGGCGAGCGGCCCATCGCGCGTCGTGTGGATGACTCTGTGGTTCGCGCCGGAGCCTTCGGTCCCGCGATCCTTCGCCGAAGCCGCGGCTATTCGCCTGCGGCAGTGGCGAAGTTTCCAACTCATCGTCCAATTTTGTCGGTCGGCGCTGATCTGAAAAACGCGATCACTCTCGTGGTCGAAGGCGAGGCTCTGGTCAGTCAGCATATCGGCGATCTCGATCATTACGAGGCATATCGCGCGTTTCAGGAGACGATCCGCGACCTGACTTCGATGTACGAAGTGAATTGGAATCATTTATTGGTCGTGCATGACGCTCATCCGCAATATCGTTCGACGATCCATGCCCTCGAGCTTTTGGCTGGCGAGAAGCGAGCCGTCCAACACCATCGCGCCCACGTGGCTTCGGTATTGGCTGAGAGAGAGAGTTGGTCAAAACGTGTACTCGGGATCAGTTTTGATGGCACGGGGTACGGCGACGACGGCACCATTTGGGGCGGAGAGTTTTTTGCCGGCAGCGTACAGGAGGGATTTACTCGGGTGGCGCATCTTCGTTGCGCAAGTTTGCCAGGTGGAGATGCGGCGGCGCAGTATCCCGTGCAAGCCGCGGCGGGATTTCTCGCGCAGGTCGAAGGAGCAGCCGATTTTTCCGGCCGCCCATTCAATTTTTCGCAGCGTTTTCAGGATTCGCTGAAGCTTGTGCATCGCCGGGTTCGGACGTTTACCACAACTTCTGTCGGACGGCTTTTCGACACAGCAGCTGCTTTGCTGGGATTCACACGGCCCATTACGTTCGAAGGTCAGGCGGCGATGTGGCTCGAGCATCTCGCTCGCGCCGCGCCGATTACTGAGCCGTATCCATTTCCGTTTGATGGCAATGAACTGGACTATCGCCCGCTGCTGGATGCGATGATTCGCGATCGCCCGCGCGGCCGCGCGCCGGGCGAGATCGCGCGTGCGTTTCAGCGCGGAATTGCGAAGGGAGTTGCAGATGCCGCGGCTGAAATCTGCCTCGCTCACGGCCTGGATACCGTCGTTCTTTCCGGCGGCGTCTTCCAGAACGAATTACTTTTGGAGGATCTGAAACCTTTGCTCAAAGGCCAAGGTTTGCAGATTTGGACAAACCATGCCGTTCCTGCCAACGATGGCGGGATCAGCCTGGGGCAGTCGGCTTTGGCTGCGTTTGGTCGCTTCGATTCGGAGCTTAAGGGATAGACGAAATGCCGTCGATTAGCAAATTCTGGAGGCCCCGGGCAGAGTCGAACTGCCGACCAACGGTTTAGGAAACCGCTGCTCTATCCATCTGAGCTACGGGGCCACTGTCCGCCACTTCCGTCTCTTCAGTCTACAACGCCCTGCTTCGTCACCACCGAACGCAGTGCTCGCAGTCACACCATTCTGTGATCGGCTTCCTAGTGGCCTTCTCGCAGCGGAGCCATCCTTATGAGGTTGAGAATGCAAGCAGTGGAGCTTCCGGGCGAACGGCTTCGCCGAAAGGGGTGCTCCGATGACGCTTAAAAAACTATCGCTATTTCTTCTTGCGGTTTTCGCCGCTCTTACCTGGTTGACCCTCCCATCGCCTGCGCAGACCAGATCTGACTCGCCGCGGCTGGTGCCGCTTGACGGCGCGCAGATTTATCTCAACCATTGCGCAGCCTGTCATGGAAATGACGCCCGAGGCCATGGGCCGGCAACAGTCTCGCTCAAACACAAAGTCCCTGACCTGACCTCGATCGCTCAGCGAAACGGCGGCACTTTCCCGTACAATCGTGTGAAGGCTGTCATTGCAGGAACTGATGAGCCTCCCACAGCCCACGGCTCGCGCGAAATGCCCATTTGGGGCCCGGTATTTCATGATTTCGAGTGGGACCAGGACCTGGGCGAAGTGCGGCTGCAAAATATCACGGACTACGTGGAATCGTTGCAACGCAAATAGGCAGTAAGTGATGTCGGCGAACTCCAAATTTATTTCTAGCAAATCCCGGCCGCACGTTCTCGATCGCTGCTTCCAAAGTCTGCATGAAGTCAGAGACCTCGCTGTGTTTGACGCCATCGAGAGACTGGTGCAGGCCGGCGAGCAAGCAGGCTTCACGCCGCAAGATCTGTGCGCGATGCTCAACCAAGGCATGACTTTTAGTGACGTGCTCGACCTGATCGAAGCGCGCATCGCGCGGCAGTAGCGGGCAAAATCGCTCCAGCCTTCTTCCTTTGCGTCCAGACTCGCGTATCATGTAGCGTTCATGCGGGTTTTTCGCGAAGTGTTGGGACAATCGAAGATCCAAGATTGATTGTTGCGTCCAAGATACTGCTGGTTGCGGGCCGCGAACCTGGGTCCGATTGAAGCCCTGCGTTATAGAAAAGGCGGTCAATCATCTTGCATCGGTCCACGATCTTGCAACGGAGGCTATGATGAAATGCGTGTTCTGCTTCTCAGCAGTTATAGTTCTTGTTCTGTCGGAACTTGCCATGGGCCAGTCAAAGTCAGCATCGCAAATGGCGGCAGATCCTGCGACCGGATCGCTGGTCGTGGTGGCGCAGGGAAATAATTCGGTGACGCGGATTGATCCAGAGACAGGGGCAAAGCTGCTAGTTATTACCACGCCCGAAGTGCGCGCGCATGAGGTCGCAATTTCTCCCGACAACTGTTGGGCTTATCTGCCGATTTACGGTGACTCCGGCGTGGGTTTGCCCGGCTCCAGCGGACGTGATGTTGAAGTTCTCGACCTGCAAAAGGGAACGCTGAGCTCAAGCATCGATCTGGGCCGGCCCGTCCGTCCGCATTGCGCAAAGTTTGGCCCTGACGGTTTGCTCTACGTGACCGCCGAACTGGATAACGCGATCGACATCATCGACCCGCGCCAGGGCAAGAAAGTCGGCTCGATCGACACGCAGAAGCCGGAATCGCACATGCTCGCCATTACCCGCGATGGCAAGCGCGGCTATACAGCCAATGTTGGATCGGGCACGGTGAGCGTTCTCGATCTGGTGGCACGCAAGCCGATCGCCTTCATTCCAGTCGCTGAAAACGTGCAGCGTATTTCGCTTTCGGTCGACGATCGCTGGGTCTTTACCTCGGACCAGAAGCAGCCGCGCTTAGCGGTGATCGATACTTCCACCCAGAAGGTTGCCAATTGGATCGCACTGCCCTCCACGGGATACGGCACCGCGCCTACGCCCGATGGCAAATGGCTGCTGGTCAGCATGCCCGGAGCCGCGCAAGTGGCTGTTGTGGATTTGTCGGCGATGAAAGTCGACCGGACGATCGCCGTGGGGCAGCACCCGGTGCAGATTCTGGTGCGCACAGATCAGCCAATCGCCTACGTTTCTTCCATGAATGACGGGAAAGTCGCAGTGCTCGATCTGAAGCAATGGAAAGTCACAAAGATGCTGGACGTTGCTCCGGGAGCGGATGGATTGGGGTGGGTGGCGGGGAAGTGATGTACGAAGTAGACGAAAGAGATCGCGTGCTCCCACTTCAAGGCATACCGCAATCCTCCACCGGCGCGCCGTTGCCATTCGTAATCGCCGACGAACATCACATAGTCCTCGCTTACTACATGGCCGATCAAGACAGATGGGACGGAGTTGCTCGAAGCGTCAGTCCGACGAGTGGCGACAACGCCGTCGCCATCGTACGATTCGTGGGCAGTACGCACATGTTCGGCTCGCCCAACGACGAAGCTTTTGCGGGGCACCCGCTGGCGGGTCGCGGACTGGAACCTTATGGAGCGTTTCTGATCGAAGATTCATCTTGGATCCGCAAGCTGGAGCGGATGAATTCGGTTCACCCCCTGCACCGTCCGAACAAATACCGAACCCTGCAGCATCTTGTGTTCGCCTTCCACGATTCAACGTTTGAATGTGTCTGTGAGAAATTCGACCTAAGAACGGTGAAGGGATCAATGCGTGACGCGGTTCCGGATATGGTCAAATTGCTGGGATGGGGGAAATTCAAGCGCTGAAGCGTTGCTTCTCACAGAGCTGCGCTACTTAGAAATCCTGGTCGCCTTCTCGTCTTGGTCGTTTGCTCAAATCCATACGCGATCTTCAGCAACACCGGCTCGCTCCAGGCTCGGCCAAAAAACGAAATCCCCACCGGCAAGCCGAAAACGAAACCGGCTGGCACGGTAATATTTGGATACCCCGCTACTGCCGCGGCGTTCGAGCTTTCGTGACCGCTTCCGTCGCCATCGACCAGGTCCGTAAGCCACGCTGGCGAGCTGCTCGGCGCCATGATCGCGTCGAGATGAAATTTGTCCATCACGGCATTGATTCCTTGCACCCGTGCCAGGCGATGGTTTGCCTCCAGAGCGTCTAAATACTCCTGCGTGGTCAATGGGCCCTTTTCCTCCGCCTTGAGAAACAAGTCCTGCCCGAAGTAAGGCATCTCTTTATCTTTGCTGCGTTCATTGAATGCAATTACGTCCTTCAGCGAACGAACAGCGGCATCGGGACGGTTTGCCAGGTACGCATTGAGATCGGCTTTCAATTCATAAAGAAGCACGGTCAACTCGCTGTCGTCGAACTTGCCGTGAGTTTCCAGGTCGGCAGGATCAACAATCACCGTACCCTGTTGCTTCATCTCGGCGATCAAATTGTTCATCAAGTTGTCGACGGATTCGCTGAAGCCGAAATATTTGCGGGCAATTCCAATGCGCGCCCCGCGCAGGCCATTGGCATCGAGGAAGCGCGTGTAGTCGGAATAAGATTTTCCCGAGCCTTGCGCAGTCGCCGTATCCCGCGGATCTGCCCCGGCCATCGCGTCCAGCAAAATCGCAGCGTCGCGTACGCTTCGCGCCATGGGGCCGGACGTGTCCTGACTATGAGCAATCGGAATGATGCCTGACCGGCTGATCAAACCTACAGTGGGCTTGATTCCCACAATTCCATTCACCGAGGATGGGCAAATGATCGATCCGTCGGTCTCCGTGCCCACGGCTGCGGCGCAAAGATTGGCTGAAACCGCCGCGCCCGAGCCTGAACTGGATCCGCAAGGATTGCGGTCCAGAGCATAGGGATTCCGCGTGAGTCCGCCGCGCGCGCTCCATCCGCTGGTGGAATGACTGCTGCGCATGTTCGCCCACTCGCTGAGGTTGGTCTTGCCTAGGATCACTGCGCCCGCTTCGCGTAGTCTCCGCACTACGAAAGCATCCTGAGCAGGACGCGAACCCAGCAGCGCCAGCGAGCCGGCCGTGGTCTGCATGCGGTCGGCGGTATCGAGGTTGTCCTTGACCAGGAGCGGAATCCCATGCAACGGCCCGCGCGGGCCTTTTTCTTTGCGTTCTCTGTCGAGCGCGGCGGCAATCGCCAATGCATCCGGATTGAGTTCGATGATGCTGTTCAGCGCGGGCCCGTGACGGTCGATTTCCTCAATTCGTCCCAGGTATTTTTCAGTCACCGTCACTGAGCCGAATTTTCCCGAGGCCATGCCTTGTTGAAGGTCGCCGATAGTTATTTCGTCCAGTTCGAAAGAGCGGACTTCGGCAGGCGCTTGCGATTCACCCAATCCTCGAGCTGGGTGTAAAGCTGTTAATAGAGCCGCGCCAGTTCCGCCAAGCAAACTGCGTTGCAGAAACGCACGGCGCGGCAGGGGAGCTTGATCATCAGGTTTAGGCAAGGAGGCCACCGGCTTTGAAGTCCCAAACTGTTCGGCAGCGCACATTATAGGGGAACGCTGGCCGCGGACCTGACGGTTGGCGCTTTCCTTCTCGCCGGCTGCGCGTCTAAACAGATGAGATTTGTTATGTGATTGTGTCGCCGCCGCCGTTAATGGAAGGAAGCGCGGATCGTGGAGGTGATAGAATCTCCCGTTTGCCTTGATGAAGAATTCATCCGTCCCGTCAAAAATTTCTTGGGAGGAACTGCGATGTCCCTAGTAAGAATGTGGGTTGCTTTTATCCTTCTCGGATGTACCAGCCTTGCCGCCGGCCAGCAGATGCAGGAAGGCCGGCTGATGCGCTTTCCCGATATCTCCAACGACAAGATCGCATTTATGTACGGCGCCGATCTGTGGCTGGCGCCGCGCGCGGGCGGAGTGGCGCGGCGCATTACCTCGGGCGAGGGCCGCAACCTTTTCCCGAAATTCTCACCCGACGGAAAATGGCTGGCGTTTACCGGCCAATATGACGGGAACTTTAACGTCTATTTGATTCCCGCGGAAGGCGGACAGCCCAAACAGCTCACTTTTTACCAGGGCGGCGAGCCCTTGAGCGACCGCATGGGAATTCTGAACGAAGTGGTCACGTGGACTCCGGACAGCCAGCGCGTGGTTTTTCTCAGCCGCAGCGATGCGCAAAACGGCTGGACCAAGCGCCTTTTCAGCGTCAGCGTGAACGGTGGACTGCCCGAACCGCTCCCCATGGTGGAGAGTGGCTTGGGCTCATTTTCGCCTGACGGTACGAAGATCGCTTACAACCAAATTTTCCGCAATTTCCGCACCTGGAAGCGCTACACGGGCGGATTGGCGCAGAGCATCACGCTCTATGATCTGAAGAACAACACCAGCGAAGATGTGCCGCACACCGAGTGGACCGACAGCTTTCCCATGTGGCATGGCAACACGGTGTACTTCAGCTCCGACCGCGGGCCCGAGCATCACCTCAATTTGTATTCCTATGATCTGGACTCAAAACAAATCGTTCAGCTCACTCACTTCGACGATTTCGACGTAATGTGGCCGAGCCTGGGACCGGACGCGATCATTTTCGAGAATGGCGGCTATCTTTACACGCTGGACCTGCAATCCAAGGAAACGAAAAAGCTGGTCGTCGATCTTCCCGCCGATCGTGATTTCACCATGAAGCGGTGGGCCAACGTCAGCCGATTGATCACGGATTTTGATATCTCGCCGGAAGGGAAGCGGGCGGTATTTGCCGCGCGCGGCGACGTTTTCACGGTGCCTGCGAAGGACGGCAGCATCCGCAATCTGACCCACACGCCAGGCGTTCGCGAAAAGTTTGTTACCTGGTCGCCGGACGGGCGCTGGATCGCCTATGTTTCCGATCGAACCGGCGAAGACGAAATTTACATCCAGCCGCAGGACGGCATGGGCAAAGAACAGCAGATCACCAGCGGATATAAGGGATTTAAGTATTCAATTGTCTGGTCGCCGGACAGCAAGAAGATCGCCTGGGGCGACAAAGATTGTCGCCTTTGGTATGTCGATATCAACGAGAAAAAGCCAGTCGCCATCGATCAGGGAAAATATGGCGAAATTTTGAATTATGCCTGGTCGCCGGACAGCAAATGGGTCTCCTATGACAAGAATGTAGAAAGCGGGTTTTCGGTCGTGCTGCTCTATTCGTTGCCCGATCAGAAAATAAGCGCGGTCACGACGCCCATGACCAACAGTTATGGTTCGGTCTGGGACCCGGACGGAAAATATCTCTATTTCCTCTCCGATCGCGACTTCAACGAAGTGCTCGGCAACATTGATTTTGAATTTGCCAATCCCAAGACGACGCGGGTTTACGTGGTCACCTTGCAGAAGGATGAACCTTCGCCCTTTCAGCCCTTGAGCGATGAGGCGCAGATCAAGAAAGAAGAGCCTGCGCCGGAGGCCACCGCAAAAGAAAACACCAAAGAAAGTAAAGACAAGCAAAAGGGCAAGGAAGCGAAAAACCAGCAGCAGGAGAAAGAAAAAGAGAAGCCCAAGGAATTCCGCATTGACCTTGAGGGTTTGCAGGACCGGGTGGTTGCCTTGCCCACTGAGCCAGCCGTCATCGGAACATTCTTAGCGGCAAAAGGGCTTCTCTATTACTCCACGACGCCGATTCAGGGTCTCTCGGGGCCGATTCCGGGCGAGACTTCGGCCGTTCGGGTTTACGACCTGAAGGAGCGCAAGAGCAAAGTGCTGATCGAATCGGTTAAGCGTTTTGCGCTCTCCTTCGACGGTTCCAAGTTGCTTTATGAGTCCGATATGCCCGGCCCAGTCCACAGTTACGGAATCATTGACGCCAAGCCGGATGGCCCGAAGAAAGTTGGCGACGGCACGCTCAACCTCGCCAGTATGCGCGCGGAAATTAACCCTCCGGAAGAGTGGAAGCAGATGTTCAACGAAGTCTGGCGGCAGGAGCGCGATTATTTCTTCGAGGCCGCGATGAATGGCGTGGACTGGACAAAAACACGGGACAAGTACGCGGCGCTCCTGCCCTATGTGGCTGACCGTTATACGCTGACTTACCTGATGGGCGAAATGATCGGCGATCTTTCCAACTCGCACACTTATGTCGGCGGCGGAGATTATCCCGATTTACATCCGGTCAACGTTGGTCTTCTTGGTGTTGACTTTGAGGCCGATACAGCCAGCGGCATGTACCGGTTCAAGAAGATCTTTCACGGCGAAAACTGGGATGGAAGGCTGCGTTCGCCTTTGACTGAACCCGGCGTGAAGGTGAAAGAAGGCGATTATCTGATCGCCGTGAATGGCCAGGCTTTGCGGACTTCGCAGAGCCCTTACGAGCTCTTCACCAACACTGCCAATGAGAACGTCACTCTGACCGTGAATTCGAAGCCTTCGGATGATGGCTCATGGACGGTGCAGGTGAAGCCGATTGCCGATGAGTTTCCGATTCGCCAACTGAACATGATTGAGACCAATCGCAAGAAGGTGGAAGCAGCCACCAACGGGCGTGTTGGTTACGTTTATCTCCCTGACATGGGCGATGAAGGCCTGAATGAATTCGTCAAGCAATACTTTCCCCAGATTCGCAAGGAAGGCTTGATTATCGACGTTCGATACAACGGCGGAGGTTTTGTCGATCAGCTCATCTTCGAGCGCTTGCGGCGCATTCTGGCGGGCATGGACTCGGCGCGCAACTTTGAAAGCACAACGATTCCACCGTTTGTTTTTCACGGGGCCATGGCTTGCATCACCAATCAATATGCGGCGTCGGACGGCGACCTGTTCAGCTACTACTTCAAATACTACAAGCTGGGGCCGCTCATCGGCGAGCGCACCTGGGGCGGAGTGCGCGGCATCCGGGGTTTCACTCCTCTGATCGACGGCGGCTATATCACGCGTCCTGAGTTCTCTCTCTACGGTCTGGACAGCAAATGGCTCGTGGAAAACAAAGGCGTGCAACCTGACATCGTGGTGGAGAATCGCCCCGAGCAGGTCGTGAAAGGCCAGGACATGCAGTTGGACAAGGCAATCGAGCTGGTCATGAAGGAAATGCAGGCGAATCCGAAGAAACTGGCTCCGCGACCGCCCGATCTGCCGGCTTACCCGGCCGGGCCGGGATTATAGCGCGTTAACATGACCGGCGATCGATTAGGATGAAGAGTGCGTCCGCCGTCGTATAATAAGTGAACGCATGCCCAAATATTCGATCGTGGTTCCTGTTCACAACGAGCAGGAAAATGTTACCGACCTTTATGACCGCCTGAAAGCGGTTATGGAGGCCGGTGGCCGCAGCTTTGAAATTGTCCTGGTAGATGACGGTTCCACCGACCGCACCTTTCATCTGCTGCGCGAAATTGCCGCGGTCGACAGCCGCGTGATGGTAGTCCGGTTGCGCCGCAACTTCGGCCAAACCTCGGCGCTGGCCGCAGGCTTCGATCATGCCCGTGGCGAATACATCATCGCCATGGATGGCGATTTGCAGCACGACCCTGCCGACATTCCTCTTTTTCTGGAAAAAATCTCCGAAGGCTACGACATCGTCAGCGGCTGGCGCAAACATCGCGTGGATAATTTCTGGCTCCGCCGCCTGCCCTCGCGCTGTGCCAATTGGATGATGGCCAAGCTCAGCGGCGTCGACATTCACGACTTCGGGACCACATTCAAAGCTTATCGCCGCGAAATTCTCGAGCAGGTCCCGCTTTACGGTGAGCTGCATCGCTTCATTCCCGCACTCGCTTCCTGGCACGGAGCTTCGATTTGCGAAGTGCCGATCCGCAATATCAATCGCGAGCGCGGCGCTTCACACTACAATCTCACGCGCACATTTCGCGTCTTCTTCGATCTCATTACCATTCGCTTCCTGCTTCGCTATCTTTCCCGTCCGCTGCACTTTTTCGGTTCGCTGGGAATGATGAGCATCTTCGCCGGCACTGGCATTACTGCGTGGCTTTTGGTGGAGAAGTTCATGCGGCACTCGCCGATCATGGCGGAACACGGGCCGTTGATGATTTGCGCCGCTGTGCTGCTGTTGGCGGGCTTGAATATGTTGGCCGTGGGCCTGCTGGGAGAAATGCAGGTACGGCACTATCATCAACCGGCGCGGCGTGCTCCGTATTCTGTGGAGCGCGTTCTGCGGGCGCAGAGCGAAGAGCACAGCGTGCAGGAGTAACTTCCGCTATTTCCCGAACGCCTCTTTATTCACCACATACGGCATCTTGGTGATATCTCCGCCGTAGTTGCCTTCCAGTACATCGATCATTCCTTGTACGCACCGTCCCGCCATGCCCTTGTTGGGATCGGTCGAAAGCCGCGTGATTCTCGCGGCGCTGGCGAAGTGCGGATACAGCCGGCAGCGGTCCTCAATCGCTGGATCGCGCAACGGTGAATCCGCCGGCAGAGGCTCTTCATCATACACGTCTAGCGCTGCTCCGCCGATCCAGTTTTCTCTAAGCGCCTTCGCTAAAGCGGCTTCATCAATCACCGGCCCGCGCGAAGTATTCACTAGAAACGCCGTCGGCTTCATCATCCGCAGCGTGCGTTCATTGAACAAATGGTAGGTCGGTGTGGCACTCTCGCTCTCGCGTAGCAGCGGCACATGCACGCTAACAAAGTCGGCGATGCGTAGCGCTTCTTCGAATCCGGCATACCTGATCCAGGTTTTCTCTTTCTGAATACCGCGCGCATAGCGCAGATCCTTCATTTCCTGGATTGCTTTCACATATTCGTGGTTCTGATAGGCCGGGTCGTAGCACAGGATGTTCATGTCAAATCCCGTGCTCTTCTTGATCAGGGCCAGCCCGATCCTGCCTGTGCCGATCACCGCCAACGTCTTGCCCGTGACTTCGTCGCCGAGAAACGGCAGATACGGATGCCAGTATCCCCACTTGTTTTCCCGCGTCAAATGCTCGGCGGTCCACATCTTGCGCGCCAGCGCGCCCATCATGAAAAAAGCGAATTCGGCCGTGGCCTCGGTGAGCACGTCAGCGGTGTGAGTAAAGGGAATCTCGTAACGATTGGCGTCGGCCCGGTTAATATTGTCGAAGCCCACTGCGAATTGGGCCACCACCTTGAGATGCCCCTTGCCAGCTTCAAACACTTCCGCGTCGATCTGATCGCGCAGCGTTGTGATGAGGCCATCGATTCCGGAGCTGACTTTTTCAAGGATCAAGCTCTTTGGCGGCGCTTCCGGCGCAGGGTAAACCTCAACCTCGTAGCCTCGTTTGCGCAGCAGATCGAGAGCTTCCCCGATATCACAGGTGGCAAACACACGAAATTTCTTGCTCATGTTTTTTGGTTGGCCGTGCTCGGCAGACGTTCCCACGATGAACGTCAGGCGCATTTCATCTTACTCTACGGCTGCGGACTATGGCGACGGCTGGAGTAGAGCGGCAGCAATGGACGATTGTGGCAGGAAGATTGTTCTAAAGCGGCGGCCGGCCCGTCAAATGCCGAGTCCGGCGAAGACATGCTCGTGCTTCTCCGCCGCGCTGGCCCGCTTCACCTGCATCAATTCGTGCGCCTTCCTGGCAATATGCTCCGCGCTTACTTCAAATTCCTTGATTAGTTCCCAGGGCGCGCCCGACTCGCCAAAGCGGTCTTTTACTCCGATCGCCCCGGTGATCACGGGAAGTCCATAGAGTTCGCGGCTCTCGGTAATGACGCTGCTCACCCGCCATGCCAGCGCGCCAATCTGATGTTCTTCCGCCGTGACGATCACGCCGGTTTCTTTGGCCGCGCGGACGATCGCGGCTTCATCAATCGGCTTGAGCGTGTGAAGATTCGCGACTCGCGTCTCGTACCCGAAGTCTTTCTTCAGAATCCATGCCGCCCGCATCGCCTCCGGCACCATCGGCCCGCAGGCGATGATGGTCAGGTCCTCTTCTTCACTCTCGTAATGGCTGGCGAGGACGGTGGAGAACGCATCCGCAAAGTTCGGCGTCTCTTCCCGGAAACGAATCACGTTAGCTTTGCCGAAGTGAAACGGAGTGTGCTCATTAGTGACCACTGGCGTGGCTTCGCGCGCGAAGCGAACGTACTTCGGGCCGACGTGCTGCAACAGCAGATAGTCGGTCGCTTTGCGAGTTTCCACCACGTCGCAGGGAACGACGACCGACATATTCGGCAGCCCGCAGACGGCGAATAAATCCTCCAGCGCCTGGTGCGTCGCGCCATCCGGCCCGACCGAAACGCCACCGTGAGCACCGGCGATCAGCACATTGAAGTTTCCGTAGCAAACCGAGGTGCGAATCTGATCCAGGTTGCGGGCCGCGGCAAAGGTTGCGTATGTTCCGAAGACCGGCAGCTTGCCTTCTTTGGCCAAGCCTGCGGCAGCGGATGTCGCCGACTGCTCTGCAATACCCATGCTGATCCAGCGTTTCTTGCGCTCCGGTTTCCCCGCATAAAATTCGCTGATCGTGATCGAGCCGGAAATGTCCAGGCCCAGGCAGACCACCCGCTCGTCGTCACCATTCGCCGCCAAAGATTGGCCGAAGCCCATGCGGGTCGGCTTCATTTCCGCTTTCATATCAGGAGTCGTGTTCCACCAGTAGTTGCGGCTGAATTGCGGCATCTTCCCTTCCAGCTTTTCATCGACTTCCGCCTGATAGCGTTTCGCCTTCTCCAGCAGCTCTGCGACAGGAATTTGTTGGCGCACGCCGAGCTCGTCCAGTCCCTTGATCATCTCGTCGTGATTCGGAGTCTTACCGTGCCAGCCTGCGATGTTCTCCATGAAGCTCACGCCCTTGCCTTTGACCGTATCGGCTAGAATGACCACAGGTTTTCCCACACCGGCCTTCGCCCGTTGCAGAGCGTCAACAATCTGACTCATGTCGTGTCCGTCGACGCGAAGCACATCCCAGCCAAAACTCGCATATTTTGCGGCCAGAGGCTCCACATTCATGACGTCGGAAACCCAGCCATCGATCTGAAGGCGATTGCAGTCGATAATTCCGATCAGGTTGTCGAGCTTGTAATGTCCCGCTTCCATCGCGGCTTCCCAAACCTGGCCTTCCTGCTGCTCGCCGTCGCCCATGATGCAAAAAGTCTTGTAGTTCCTGCCGTCGAGCTTGCCCGCGAGCGCGATGCCGACGGCCACACTCAAGCCCTGACCCAGTGATCCCGTCGAAACTTCAACTCCGGCCAGCTTCACCCAATGGGGATGGCCCTGATATGCCGACCCCAGTTTGCGCAGCAGAACCATTTCGTCGATCGGGCAAAATCCGGCGAACGCCAAGCCGAGATAAAGGCTGGGAGCCTTGTGTCCCGTCGACCAGATGATTCGGTCGCGGTCCTCCCAGAAAGGGCTCCACGGATCATGGTCGGCGACTTTGAGGTACAGTGCGGCGGCAATATCCATAATCGAAAGCGTGCCGCCCGCGTGCCCTGATCCAGCTGCGCATAACGCGACCAGATCGTAGCCGCGCATCATCGTAGCGTTGTCTTTTAATTCTTCAATGGAATAATCCCGGATGATCTTCCCGGTCGTAGAGTCTTTGATCGCCATAGGCCCTCCGCGCGGACGACGGCCGTCTGCATTCTGTTGTCGAGCCTATGCTGGGAACTCTCGACGGGCTGTGAAGCCGATCACATTGAGGTGTGACTTGGAACGATCGCGTTCAAGCGTTGCAGATTGCGGCGGACCTGCAGGCTACCTGCGCGAGAACTTCCAGCGCGTTAACGCGCTCATGGATTTTTCTTCATCCAGGCCGAAGGCAACTTTGGGCCGAACTACGAATATAGGTTCTTGCAGCGTCAAAACCGGCTCCTCAAATGCAGACATGTCGTAGTCATACTTGCGTTCGATGAGATCGAGGACCTTGCGGCGCCTGGAAATGCTCATCTCCAGTTCTGCCACGCCTTCGACCACTACGGCCTGCTCCGCCCGCTCGGTTCCAATCACGCAATGCGGATTCTGCGCCAGGTTATGCGCCTTCCGCGATTGGCTGCCGGTGCTGAAGTAGAAAGCGCCATCAATCCATAAGCCCCAGATGACCATCAGGTGCGGCCTGCCATCGGGGCGCGTCGTGGCAATCCAGTAATTGTGACTTTTCTTCAGCCGGTCTTCCGCCCACTTCCAGGGCATCAGACCTTTTGTGCCTTTGGGCAAACCGTAGCCCGGCATGTGCGGGCGGCTGGCTTTGGGCGCAGTTTTGTCTGGGTGGCGTTTGCGGAACGGCATTAGCTCTCCGGCTCAACATGGTGCGGCCCGAAGCAGCGGGATGTCAATGTTGGGTGTAGGCTGTTATCCCTTGGCTCTCAGCAGCCGTAGCCCGAGCCCAACTGGAACGATCCAGCCAAAGAAGATTATGGAAAAGCCCACGTGGAAGATTACGGCGACCGCAGCAGGATCTATAGGGCGTGACCAGTAGACTCCAAACACCAAACCGGTTCTGCACACAAAGATCGCTACAGCAAACCAAATCACCCCGACTGCCAAAAGAAAATACGCCTTCATCTATTTTCGCCGGATTTAACTCTGTGTTCCTCTGTGCCCTCTGTGGTTAAAGGTGCTTCGTGGGGTCACAAATTCCGCTCAGTCCACTGATCGATCCGCTCCAGCGCCTTGTTCAAGTTCTCCAACGAATTGGCCACGCTGAAACGCAGGTAACCTTCCCCGAATTCGCCGAACGAAGTTCCTGACAACGCCGCCACGCCCGCTTCCTCGAGCAGCGCATCCGCCAGTTTCTTCGAAGTCCAGCCGGTCTTCGTGATATTGGGAAAAGTGTAGAAGGCGCCCTTGGGCAAACGGCAACTGAAGCCCTTGATCTTATTCAAGCCCGCCACGAACGCGTCGCGTCGCGTCTCAAACTCGATCCGCATGTGATCGACGGATGACTGGTCTCCGCGCAGCGCCTCAATCCCCGCAACCTGCGTGAAGCTCGCCGTGCAGGAGTTCGAGTTGGTCATCAGCCGCGTGATGTGTGTCGCGAGATCGGCCCGCATCACGCCGTAACCCATGCGCCAGCCCGTCATGGCGTAGGTTTTGGAAAATCCATCCAGCAGAATTGTGCGCTCTTTGAAGCCTGGCACCGACATGATCGAGTAATGCTCGCCGTCGAAAATCAGCCGGCTGTAGATTTCGTCCGACAAAACCATGATGTTGCGGTCGCCGATGACGTCACCAATTTCGGCGATGTCGCGTTTGCTCAGCACGCCACCCGTGGGATTTTCCGGCGAGTTCAGAATGATCATCCGCGTGCGATCGTTGATGAGCGAGGCCAGTTCCTCCACGTCAAGTCCGAAGTCGCGCTCTTCGCGCAGGCGAATCGGGATCGCCCGCGCGCCCACGTAACGAATCATCGACTCATAAATCGGGAAGCCAGGATTGGGATAGATGACCTCATCTCCCACATCACACAGTGCCAGTATCGAGAAGAAAATAATTGGCTTGCCGCCTGGAACGACGACCACTTCGTCGCTCGTGACATCAACGTTTCGCGTGCGGCTGACGTATTGCGCGATCGCCTCGCGTAGCTCGGGCAGTCCCGCTGAGGGCCCGTAATGCGTCCAGCCTTTGCGCATGGCGTCGACCCCGGCTTCGACCACGTTCTCCGGCGTGTCAAAATCCGGCTCGCCGATTTCCAGGTGAATAATTTCTTTGCCCTGGCGCTCCAACGCGCGGGCCCGGTTCAGAACTTCAAACGCCGTCTCCGTGCCCAGGCGCGACATGCGCTCGGCGAGGCGAAGTTCGTACTGCGTGGCTTTTTCCATAAATGAGGCCGCAAAAGTGGTCATTATACGCCTCCGCAATGCACACTTTCCTGACCTGATTGTTGGGTAGAGCGTTCGCAATGTCAGGGACGCGAATCACACAGGCCTGTGACCACGACCACAACAACGCCTGGGGACAGCGGCACGATGTTGTGTGGGCGCGAGCGTCCCGCTCGTGCGGTCTGGTTAGGCCAAGCCTTGTATCATGTCACGCATGTTCTCCCGCCGCACCGACTGGAAGCTCACTCCCAACCGCTTCACGCATGCGCAACAAGAAGTTCGGGCGCAGGGAAGAGAAGTGCTCGACCTCACGATCTCGAATCCTACCCGCGCCGGCCTGCGCTATGATGCCGAGGCTATCCTCGGCGCGCTGGTGAATCCCGAGGCGCTGGACTATGATCCTCAACCCAAAGGCCTGCGCAGCGCTCGCGAAGCGATCGTCAGTTATTACCGCGAGCACGAGGCATTCAACATCGATCCCGAATCGGTCGTGCTTACCACCGGCACGAGCGAAGGTTATTCATACGTCTTCCGCCTACTTGCCAATCCGGATGATGAAATTCTCGTGCCCAAGCCCAGCTATCCTTTGTTCGACTTTTTCGCCGATCTCGCTGACGTAAAACCGGTGCCATATCCGCTGATTTATGACCACGGCTGGCTGATGGATTTTCCTTCGCTGTACAAAGCCGTGAACCATCGCACGCGCGCGGTCGTGATTGTCCATCCCAATAATCCGACTGGACATTATGTAAAGAACGAAGAGCAGGCTGCTCTCAACAAGTTGTGCCATGAACACAAGCTCGCTCTGATCGTCGATGAAGTTTTCCTCGACTTTGCGCTGGATGGCTCGCCTCGATCCACGTTTGCAGCGAACCAGAAGGCGTTGACCTTCACTCTGAGCGGGATCTCCAAGATTTCAGCGCTACCGCAAATGAAGCTGGCGTGGATTGCGACCAACGGCCCCGCAGAGCAAGTGGATGCCGCGCTCTCGCGCCTGGAAGTGATCGCCGACACGTATCTGTCTTTGAATGCTCCCGTGCAATTGGCCACACCAGTTTTGTTGGAACAACGCAAGAACATTCAAGCTTTATTGATTGATCGCTTGCGGGGTAATTTGGCCGAACTCGATACGCAACTTGCCCGGCAGAAAATCTGCCAGCGGCTGGAAGTGGAAGGCGGATGGTACGCGGCGCTGCGCGTTCCCGCGACGAAGTCCGATGAAGATTTAGCGATTGAACTTCTGCAAAAGCAATTGGTGCTGGTGCATCCCGGCCACTTCTACGATTTTCCTTCCGATGGATATCTGGTCGTGAGCCTGATAACGCGCCCCGAGATCTTCAGCGAAGGAATTGGGCGAGTACTCGGGGCGCTGGCTGAATAATCGCGAGCCCACTCTTTTCCATCTTCGCCGCGAGGCTTATACTCTCCCGCATGCCATACATCGATTCTCACAAGCCCGGTTCTTTTTGCTGGATCGAACTCGCCACCACCGACCAAAACGCAGCCAAGAAATTCTACGGCTCGCTATTCGGCTGGGGCATCAACGACGCTCCCATGGGCCCGGCTGGTGTTTACACGATGTTTCAGCTCGAAGGCCGCACCGCGGCCGCAGCTTGCACGTTGCAGAAAGAGCAGCTGGACCGGGGCGTTCGTTCGCATTGGACCCTCTACATTGCCGTGGAAAGCGCGGACACCACAACTAAGCGCGTTTCCCAGCTGGGCGGCAAGGTTCTCGTTCCCGCATTCGATGTTTCGGAATTTGGCCGGATGGCCGTTCTGCAAGACGCAACTGGAGCGGGCTTCTGCATTTGGGAGGGTAAAACGAACAAAGGCACGGGCATTACGGGCGTGGACGGAACATTGTGCTGGGCTGACTTGAGCACCCCAGATCCTGTGCGGGCAAGCAAGTTTTATTCTGATCTGTTTGGGTGGAAAATTGTCGAAGACAAGGATCACGATCCGCCCTCCGGGTATGCCCATATTCAGAACGGAGATGACTTCATCGGCGGCGTTCCGCCAATCAAGCATCGCAATCCAAATACGCCGGCGCATTGGCTGCCATATTTTCTAGCCACGAACTGCGACGCCACAGCGGCCAAGGCCAAACAACTGGGCGCGAAGTTCCACATGGAACCGATGACCATGGAGGATGTGGGCCGCTGGGCCGTCGTCGCCGATCTGCAGGGAGCGACGTTCGCGATCTTTCAGCCGATGCGGCGAAAGTAGCCGCAAGCTCGCCCACTAGCCGGAGCAATAAGTCCAGTGCTTCCATTGTGCAAAACTTTCCCTTGACACATTGAAAAGGCAGCCCTAGATTTTCGCGCACGGTTTGGTTGTTCGAGGGGGTCGAACCGAAAACCATTTTGAGGTGAGCTATGGCTCGCTCGGTTTTCCTTTCGCCCTTGCATCGGCTGTTCTTACTTGGACTCTCTTTTCTCTCCATCGGCCTCGTTGCAACGCCTCTGCGTGGGCAGACCGCACCCAGTATTACTGGCGTGTCGCCGACTTCCGGAGCGGTCGGGCATCCATAACGATCAGCGGAGCAAACTTCGGCTCCAGCCCTGACACCTTGATGTTCAATGGCATCGCAGCCGCGCCGACGAGCTGGAGTGACAGCAACATCGTGGCGCCTGTGCCGGCGGGCTCGGCTAGCGGGAGTGGAAACATAGTAGCCTCGGTTGGAGGAGTTGCGAGCAACGGAGCAAGTTTTACAGTTGTTCCGAATGTCGCGAGCATAACTCCGACGTCGGGCACGGTTGGAGCGTTGGTTACGATACAAGGGACCAGCTTCGGAGCTACGCAGGGCGCGAGCACCGTAACATTCAATGGAACCGCCGTAACATTGACCACCTGGAGTGACACCTCGATAATTGCGATCGTGCCTTCAGGCGCAACCACTGGCAATGTTACTGTTAAGGTAAATGGGTTCCCCGCCGTAGGCCCAACCTTCAACGTTAGCGCGCCCACCATCACAACCGTGAGTCCAACAAATGGGATGCCCGGAACGCAGGTTACGATAAGCGGCTCCGGGTTTGGCGCAACTCAGGGCAGTGGCAGCGTCTGGCTGGGTACGGCGAATGGAACCGTGGTTAGCTGGAGCGATACTCAAGTAGTGGCTTCGGTAGCGTCCGGCTCGACAACCGGAACTGCACTGATTATGCAGGGCGGAGTACCCAGCAATGATGTCGCCTTCACAGTGAATGTTCCCGCAATCGCCAGCCTAAGCCCGACCGCAGGAGCTTCAGGAACTGCGATTACGATAACAGGAAGCGGCTTCGGCGACTCTCAGGGCAGCGGAAACGTTTGGCTCGGAAGCGCCTACGGCGTAGTTAACAGTTGGAGCGATACTCAAATTGTCGCCGCCGTTGCCTCTGGCGCACAAAGCGGAACAGCAAAGGTTTTGCAAAACGGTGTATGGAGTAACGCGATCAATTTCACTGTGCCATCCTCAGGCACTGCGACGACCGTGTCTCTTTTCCCGAACCTCCTGAGCATGATCGTGGGGGAAACGCGGACGCTTCAGACTCTCAATACGTCGAGTGGGGCTGCGCTCGGCGGCTTGTCGTGGACGTCGAGCGACTCAACGATTGTCAGCCTTTCAACAGACGATCCTCCCGTCATAACTGCAATAGCGCCGGGAAATGCGACGATCACAGCAGGTGATGGTACAGCCACCATTACGGTTTATCCGGGGCCCGCCCTGCCGGCGGGCTCGGTTATTTGGTCCGATGGCGGAGATGGAGGGGCCTTGCCGGCAGTTCCCAGCGATGAGGGGGTCGCGGACGTATTTGCGTTTCAAGACTCCGGGATAGTTCAGGCAGTTGCTGACGACGGAACCATCGCGTGGGCGGCAAGTCTTGGAGACGTTGACATGGCGATTCCTGATTTTCAAAGCGGCCTCGTCTTGACAACCACTCAGTCAATCAGCAAATTAGACGGAACCACTGGCCAAGCGAATCCGTCCTTTCAATTAGACCCTTCAACCGGCTCCATCTCGTCCTACCAAGTTCTTGTGCACCCGGACGGAACAGTCTTCGCGGTTGAAACTGGATACGACTCCAATGGCGCGGTGAACGCCATTTGGGTTATCGGGGTCGATCCCACAAAAGGCACCCAGAAATTTGCCGTGCAACTGGATAACTCGACGAGAACTAATGGACTGAGCGTTCTCTGCCCCCTTAGCGCAATACCAAACCTGACCGATACGTACGCCAATTCAGCCCCACCCCAGGTACTGACTGCTCCATTTATTGCAGGCGACGGTTATTTTTACATCGCGTACCAGTACTCGGTCGAAAACTGCGCTATGAACGGACTCGCCGGTACTGACAGTCTGAACGCGCATTTAACACTGCTACGCGTTGGCAGCGATGGGTCGTCCTCCAAGACTGACGTACAGCACTGGCAATCGAC
>Ga0335076_10000852_pt1 | contig 28991 bp, 23 predicted proteins | sample Lox_Sample_25_FD_206717 | JGI IMG/M metagenome (GOLD analysis project Ga0335076, IMG submission 206717) | Soil microbial communities from Loxahatchee National Wildlife Refuge, Florida, United States - Lox_Sample_2.5 | ecosystem: Environmental > Terrestrial > Soil > Wetlands | place: USA... | reverse complement strand
CTGTCGGGCCACGCCAAGGCGATAAACACCGCTGCGTTCAGTCCTGACGGCTCTCGTGTTGTAACATCGTCCGACGACGATACCGCGCGTGTCTGGGACGCCAGGACCGGCAAGCCGCTGGCGATACTCGCCGTGGATGAAGATCGCATTGCCGACGCGAAATTCAGTCCCGACGGGTCGCGGATCGTCAGCGCCTCCTTTGACAACACGGCGCGAATTTGGGACGCCCGGACCGGCGGAGTCCTCGCAACGCTTGCCGGGCATTCCGGCTGGGTGAATGCGGCCGCGTTCGACGCCGACGGCTCGCGGGTGGTGACGGCATCTTTTGACGGCACGGCGCGCATCTGGGATGCCGAAACGGGCAGGGCGCTCGTGACCTTGTCTGGACACAAAGCGGCGGTGCTCAGTGCGAGTTTCAGTCCCGATGGATCGCACGTGGTCACGGCGTCGGCGGACGGAACCGCGCGGATCTGGGACAGCAAGACCGGCGCCACGCTTGCCACGCTTTCCGGGCATAAAGACCGGGTGAACGTGGCCGCGTTCAGTGCGGACGGCACACGGATTGTCACCGCCTCGTTTGACGGCAGCGCGCGCGTCTGGGCCGCAAACACCGGCAAACTTGTCGCCGAACTTCTGGGCCATACGGATCGCGTGCTCAGCGCCGCGTTCAGTCGCGACGGCTCGCTCGTCGTCACGGCATCCGCCGATCACACCGCGCGAGTCTGGGACGCCAAAACCGGCGCCGCGCTGGCGGTGCTTTCAGGACACGCCAATCAGGTCGTCAGCGCGGCCTTCAGTCCCGACGCGTCGCGCGTCGTGACGGCCTCACTCGATCGCACGGCGCGCATTTGGCAGCTTGATCCGCTGGTCCTGGTCCCCACGCAGCAACGCCAGGCTTATGTCTGCCGCGAACGTCTCATCGGCGCACGATCGTTCACGGATCGGGAGATGCAAGATCCCATGCTTCGCGGCCGGGAGGACTTGCGTCATCCGTGCGACCGCACCGGACCGTTCAGCCTTGCTTATTACCTGCGCTGGGCACATCCAATGCGCTGAGCTGCGGCCTCAAGCCGGTTCTCATAGACCCGCCACCAACGGCTTTGTGCAAGCCTCCGAAGCGCTGTTCGAGGAATGAGTGCGCAGGGCCCGAGAGCGTTTTTCACCTACCGTACGTACTTATACCGAAAACGCTCGCCGTCTGCCTCGATCAGCCCTGCCGTCGGATGCGGAAAATGGATCGGCAGGACGAAGGTGCCGGTACCGGCGGCTTCGTTGAGCAAGTTCCGTCGTGATCGCGCCGCCTGCGCGGGATCCCAGTCGAATATCGTCGACCAATCGGGTTCGCGGCATTGCAAGGCGTGGTGCATCAAGTCGCCGACGACGACGGCCTTTTGCCCGCGCGAGCGGATGGCGACGCAGCAATGGCACGGGGAATGGCCAGGGGTCGGTATCAACGAGAAAGTCTCGTCGAGCTGATAACCGTCGTCGACGAGCAGCGCCTGGCCGGCTTCAACAATGGGCTCGCAATTGTAGCGCCACACATTCCCGCCGCCGCCCGGCCGGGTTTCGCCGCGTTTGGTCGATTCTTCCCAAGCGGTATATTCGCCTTTGTGGAAAATATACTTGGCGTTCGGAAAAGTCGGCACCCAGCGGCCGTCGCGCAGCACAGTGTTCCAGCCGCAGTGGTCGATGTGCAGATGCGTGCAGAACACGTAATCGATGTCCTCGAAGCGCAGACCGGCGGCCTTGAAGCCGTCGAGCCAGGGCTGCTTCGGAAAATCCATCGGCGGCGGATAGCCCTTGTCTTCGCCGGTGCAGGTGTCGATCAGAACCGTGTGCTTGGGCGTGCGGACCACAAAGGACTGGTAGGTGATGACCATCTTACCGGACGCTGCGTCGAACATCTCGGGTTCAAGCCCGGCGAGATGACGCTTGCAGACGTCCGGATCATGGGCGGGAAACATCTCTTCCGGCCGCCGCCATGGCCCATCGCGCTCGATGATGCTGGTCATGGTAACGTCGCCGATCGCAAGCTTTTTCACGTCGTTCCTCCAACTTTCTCATGTCGGAAAGCCCAATGTCCTCCGATGACAAGGACGAGGGCAACTCGAAAATCTCGCGCTCATGCTGCATCTGGATAAGGCCAAGAGCCGGTGCTTGTCGATCGGGCGAAGGCCAATAGAAGGCAGCCCATAAGCGCGACGCTTCAGCGGCCAAGCCGGGGCGGAAACCCGCATCGAATTTCAGCCGCCCCCGCCGGGAGATGCAGCGGGCCGGGACGAGGGACTGGTTCAGCTCGCGGCTTTCAGCACGTCACGGGCATAGCTGTGCTCGGGCGGTTGTTCGAGGTGCTTGCCCGTTTCGGCAAGCCGCGCGAGCGCGGCGTAATGATTGGCGATGAGACGATAATGCCGCGCGACCTCGGCAGACTGGCTATTTTGAGCAAGCCTGAAAGCCTTGAGCGCATGCTGACGCAACCGCCGCGCGTGCCTAAGCGCGTCGTCCATCGAGTGCCTCTTTGTTGAGACCTAAAGGCCGATCTGATCGGCTGAGCTATCAGATGGTTACATCAACTTTGTATGCAACAGGTTAAGCTGTCACAAAAACGTAAGGGGAGTGCTTGGTAAGCCATTGCGCTTTGCTCTGACGCGGCTCCCGCAGAGAGGGAACTTCTGGGGACAATCGAGGCCACAGGCCGCACGGGAGCTTGGCGACACCTCGCGGGCCGGTCGCCAAAAACCAGATGAGGACTTGCCCGGATCATGATTTGACGCTCCGGCGCAGATAGACGCGCAAAAATTGAGCCATAGCCGACGCCAATGGCGCGATATCATGCCTTCCCTTTAACGCTGGAACGCCAGTCCGAAGATAACGTTGTCTCCGCAGACGACAGGACCGCGGGCATTATTGATGCGCTCGTGCCACCCGGCGGCCGGCGAGCGCCGCCATAAGATTCGAGAGAAGCGTGCCAAGTCATGTCGCTCGTTCTGACGCTCGCTTCCCGCAACCTGTTCCAGGACCGCGTCCGCTTCATCGCAACCCTTATCGGCATCGTCTTTTCCATCGTGCTGGTGATGGTGCAAATCGGTCTTTTTCTCGGCTTCGACCGCATGGTGACGACCATGATCAATCATGCGCCGGCCGATTTCTGGGTCGTCGCCAAGGGGGCGAAGAGCTTCGAAGATGCCTCGCTGCTCGACTCGCGGATCCGCAACCGAATTCTTGCGGTCAATGGCGTTGCCGCCGTGGTGCCGGTCGTCATCGGCTTCGCCGATTGGCAGTTGCCGAGCGGCGAAGCCACCCCGGTGTTCGTCGTCGGATCGGACTTGCATGACGGACTTACGCCCTGGAACCTGGTCGCCGGGACGGCACAGGATCTGAGCGCGCCGGGCACGGTCGCCGTCGACAAATCCTATTTTTCGCGGCTTGGCGTCACCGGCATAGGCTCGACCGGCAAAATACGCGGCGAGACGGCGCGGGTCGCGGCGGTGACGAGCGGCATCCGCTCGTTCACCACAACCCCTTATGTCTTTACCTCGCTCGATCAGGCGCGCGGCTATATGGGGCTGCCGGAAAGCAAGACCAGCCATTTCCTGGTCCGACTGAAGCCTGGAACGGACAAAGACCGGGTGCGCCAGGATATCGATGGCGCGGTCGGCGGCATCGAAACGCTGACCCCGCAGCAATTCCGCCAGCGCAGCCGCCGGTTTTGGCTGTTCGGCACCGGCGCCGGTGCCGCGTTGTTGGGCGGCGCGGCGCTTGGGCTCATCGTCGGCACCGTCATCGTCGCCCAGACGATTTATTCCAGCACCAAAGACCATCTCTACGAGTTTGCCACGCTGCGCGCTATCGGCTCGCCGAACGGCTACACCTATCGGGTGATCATGAGCCAGGCGCTGCTCAACGCCGTGATCGGGTTTGCGGCCGCCGCGGCGATCGGTTTTGCAGTCGTGGTACTCACCGCGTCGAGCGCGCTGCCGGTCGTGATCACGGCCCGTGCTGCTGGCCGGCCTTTTTGTTTTGACCACGGCGATGTGCATGAGCGCCGCCATCGCCGCAGTCGTGCGGGTGGTGCGGACCGATCCGGTTACGGTGATGGCGCGATGACCGGGCCGATCATTGAAGCCAACGGGGTCAGGAAAATCCTCGGCGGCGGCCTGGCCCAGGTGGAAGCTGTCAAGGGCGTCGACCTGACGCTGCAAAGCGGCAAGCTCACGATGCTGATGGGGCCTTCGGGTAGCGGTAAAACCACGCTGCTTTCGATGATCGGCTGCCTGCTCACGCCGACCGCCGGCAGCGTGCGGGTCTGCGGGCAAGAGACCACTGGTCTCGGCGCCGAGGCGCTGGCGCAGCTCCGGCGCCGCTACATCGGTTTCGTGTTTCAATCGTATCATTTGTTTCCGACACTTACAGCCGCGGAAAACGTGCAGCTCGCGCTCGACGTGCGCGGTGAGCGTGGCGCCGCGGCGCAAACGAAATCGCTTGCCGCGCTGCAGCGGGTTGGGATCGGACCAAAGCACCGATCGTTTCCGCGCGAACTCAGCAACGGCGAGCAGCAGCGTGTCGCGATTGCCCGCGCCGTGGTTGCGGCGCCAGCGGTCCTGCTTGCGGATGAGCCGACGGCAGCACTCGACACCGTCAACGGGCAGGCGATCATGACGATTCTTTCGGCCATCGCCAAAGAGGAGAGCGGCGCGTTGCTCGTCGTCACCCACGATGCCCGACTGACACGGTTCGCCGATGAGACGCTCTATCTCAAGGATGGCGAACTGACGGCTGGCGGGGAGGCGGACCTTAAATTGCACCAGATGCGCGATCTTGCTTAGCGTTGACATAAGAGGTGAGGTAAATCATCGGCGTTTTCGTCTATGGCCCATTTTGGGTGCCCGAAGCTCATCCGGATTACCTGCCGTGAAAGATAGCGAACTAGCCGGCAAGCCGGCCGCGCGGTATGAGTCCTGGGAATCAAAATCCGATTCGCATCGTCATACGTCTTCAGGAGCAAACGCGCATGCGTGCCTTGTCCGCCCTTCGTGCAGGTCTGATCGCATTGCTGGCCGCGGCCGGCATGGTCTCGGCGTCCGCCGCATACGCGGATGGCGGCAGCATCAGCTTCAAAGTCATCAAAGCCGGCCTTGTCATCGGCGGCTCAGCCGGCTCGGGCACGCTCATTTTCCACGGCACGCGCTATCCGATCGAGATCGGCGGGATCAGCTATGGCTTCACTTTCGGCGCTTCGGAAACGCATTTCTACGGCACCGTGAGCAACATCCGCGAGCCGTCGGACGTTGCAGGCGTCTATGCAGCCGGCAACGTCGGCGCGGCCGTCGTGCGGGGCGCGCAGGCGATTGTGCTCACCAATCAACACGGCGCGGTACTGACGCTTACGGGCAGCTCGGTCGGCGCGATCGTTAGCGCGGATCTCAACGGCCTCGTGGTCACGGTGAGATGAACTGCGCTTGATTCAGCCGTGTCTTCTGCGCGCTTCGCGTAGTCTGCTCATTGCTCAAATGCAGACTTCCGTGATCGCGGGTAAGACGTTGCCTTCCGCAGCGATTAGAAGGTGGCCGCCAGCGTTAGACGGATTGCTAGGGGCTCGATGGGGTGAAGCGCATAGTCCATCACACCATTCTGGCAGACCGCTTTCGGTGGCGGGCTTGGCGAGTTGCACATCGTGAACAAGCTATCGGTCTTGATCAGTGAGCCATAGGCGTATTCGGCTTGGGGTGCCTTCGCATTGAAAAGGTTGAGCGCGTCAAGCTGGATACGCCAGCCATTCTCAAAACGGTAGCCGATCTGACCGTTGAAGATGCTCAACGGCGGGGACTGAAATACGCCGTCCTCCGTCAACGGGCGTGAGCTGATGTAACGCCAGCGCAGGTCGCCGAACCAACCGATCACGTTGCCGAGGGTAATACCCGCCGACGCAACCATCCACGGCGCGTTGTAAACGTAATTGCCAGGCGCATTGCCGATTTGGGCTTGGGGATATCCGGCGAGCGACTGATAGAGGGCTTCCTGAGCGTAGTCGAAGCCGATGAAGCGCGCGCGCGTGAGTGCGAGGTCGGCGTCGATATGCATCCAGGGGACCGGACGGTAATCGTTGGTGAATTCCACTCCCGTCCGTTGGCTCGGCAGGCCCGCGACGGTCTCGCCGGTGTCTCCGTCGAAAAACAACTCGGAGTCCTGATGAAGGGTGAAAAGGCTCACCGAGCTATCGAGACCGGCAATGACCCGTGTCCGAACGCCGACCTCCGCCCCTCGGGAACGCACAAGGAACGGCGACGCACCTTCCGGCGTAGCGGGATCACCGGGCACTTCGGTGATAACGGTGCTTCGCGCATCGTTGCTGTGATAGCCCATGCCCGCGCCGATGAAGAATTCGGTATCGTAGAAAGGCCCGATCGTCATTCTGAATTTCGGGCTGCCGATCGTTGCGTTGTCTTTGCCGGAATTGGCCGGCTGCAACATCGAGTCGACGGAAGCCGCAAAGTGGTCGCCGCGCCAGCCGAACGTCGTGCTCAGCCAATTGGTCCAATGCACCGTGTTTTCGGCATAGATTCCAGCATTCGACTCGTTGACGTGATCCGCCAGGGTGGCCGACAAGAATTGTTGCGCGACTGTATTGTTCAGCGCGAGATTTATGCTGTCGGTGCGAGTCTGGAATCCGACGACCGTTTCGGTAGGGCGACCGAATAACGAGCCTTGGAAAATCCGCGACGCACCCGCGCCACCGTAGATGCGGTCGTCATGCTGCTGAAACTGGTCGCCCTGGATCGGATTATTCAGAAACCAGGTGAAATCGTTGAATAGGTCAAGTTCGTATTTCACCAGATAGGCGTTGGCTTTCCAGGAGCCGTCGCCGGTCGTTTGCGCCATGCGCGCCGACAGCGAATAGCGACTGGTATCGCCGCCATCGGTTGGATCGATTTCGCCGTAGAGTCCAATCTGTCCGGATTGGATCGCGCGCAACGGCTCCTGCTCGGTCGTTGTCCAGTCATTTGAATAGGCTATGGCGGTCGCGGAAAGGCCGTCGGTCGCTGTGCCTTGGCTGTAGCGCATCAGGCCTGAGAACTTGCGCATGTGATCCGGCGTATCCCAAGGGCCATTGTAAAAATTCGTTTCGCCCGCATAGAGCAGTGAGCCGCCGCCAAGCTTGGTCGAGCCCATGCCGAAATATCGTTCGTAATCGAAACTGCCCGCCGTGACGGAAACGATGTTCTTTGGAACGCTGTCGCGCAGATTGAGAAAAAGCGAACCGGCGCTGGCAAAATCTCCGACATCGGCAAAGTAAGGTCCCTTGCGCACGTCCAGACTGTTAACAGTTTCCGGCATCAGCCAGTTCAGGTCGGCATAGCCTTGGCCGTGCGCGTGCGTCGGCAGATTGATCGGCATGTCATCGACGAAAACGGCGAAGTCGGTGCCGTGATCGAGATTGTAGCCGCGCAAGTAATACTGATTGGCCTTGCCGCCGTCGGCGTGGGAAACCACCGCAAGGCCAGGAGCTGCCTCGAGGATTTGGCCGGGCTGCGTCACGGCGCGTCGATTGAGGTCCTGTCCGGAAATCGTCATCTGGCTTGCCATGGTCGGCGGCACGGACGGCCCGCTCGCGACATTTGACGCTCCGCCCGGCGGCGGGGATGCCGGCGAGACCGATGACGGCTGTGCCGCCTGCCTTGGCGTTGGTGTTGCTCGCTTAAAGTGCTTCGGTGCGGTGATCCGGATCGTTGGTAGAGCCGTGACGGGACGCGGCGGTTCACCTGCCGGTGTTTGTGACTGAGCCGATGCCGGCGCGGTTTGCGCCCAGCCATTTGCGGCACATATCCAAGGCAACAAGGCTGCTATCGCCGCGAACGCTCGCGGCGTCATGAACGCCCCCAAAATCATGCGCAAGAAATAGCGCTGCCAGCCGAAAGCCGTGCCGCCCAGCGGCAGCAGTTTCACCTTGCGGCATGAGTATGATGAAGTCAAGAAAGGTGCATACTTGATCCCGCATGCCCCCGGCTGCGCACATTCGATGATAGGATGCCTGCCGCACTGAGCGAGGAGAGGCCGATGCAGCGTGTGACGATCACCATCGACGACGAGCTTGATGCCGAACTGGACCGCTACATGCGCGCGCGCGGTTATGACAATCGCTCCGAGGCGCTGCGCGATCTGGTCCGTTCAGGCCTGCAGCAAGCCGCGCTCGAAGTCGCGGGAACGCGGCCCTGTGTGGCCGCGCTGATCTATGTTTATGACCACGAAGCGCGCGACCTGCCAAAGCGGCTGACACGTGATTTCCACGACCGCCACGATTTGGCGCAAGCGACGCTGCATATGCATCTCGATCACGACAACTGCATGGAGGTCACCGTGCTCAAGGGACGCGGCGCCGATGTGCAGGAATTCGCCAATCACATCATCGCCGAACGCGGCGTCCGGCATGGTCATGTCGTCTATCTGCCGGCCGAGGGCATGCACGACCATGGTCACGGCGCGACGCACAATCACGATCGGTCACATCGCCACGCCGGCGCAAGTTCCAAGCGATGACCGAAGGCGCTATCGGAATATGAATGGCGTCCGGAGGTCCGCTCTTGACAGTTGGCCGACGTTGTCGGACACGGCCGATTGACGTTCCTTTTCTGGTGTGGCGCAGACCTGCCGCCTCATCTGGCCGAACGAGCCACTCACCGAATCCTATTTCCCGCCCCACTGACGGCTTCGCCTCGGCGAGGAGGGTGTTGCGCCGTAGCCACGTGGCTTTTTAGTCAAGAAAATGCCCGGCACTCGGCCGGGCTGAAACACAATTAAATCGCTTTTCGCTTACAGCCTGTTCCCTGGGCGGGGTGACGCGGCGGAATTGCAGACGGCGCGTCGGCAACAGGTGGGGCGTTGTAAAGAGTTGTCCAGATTGTTGTGCTTGGATCGTTCCCAGCGGTTCAGCCCCCGCTTGCGTACCATCTTTCGCAGCGAGCAGGGAATAACGTTGGGTGTCGCAGGGGGAATCTTGGCCCCTTGTGTGGCGAATTTGCTGCGCTTTTGGTGCTTTTACCCGACAAGAAGGCAACCGTAAGCGGGCTTGGAAACCGTCGTGGGTGCGTTGTTTCGAGCCGCGGTCACATCTATCTGTTATTGTGTACGAAAACGGTTTGCGAGCCTTCTAATCCAGCTGATTGAAACATGCCCCATTTGGCCTATAGGCCAAATCAGTTTTCCACGAGAGGCTAGCGGTCTGGGGTTTTTTGATTTGCCGCGGCGAGAAAATTTTGATGATGGCTCCAGAACACTTCCTGGAGCTTGATTTGATTATTGAGCACGCGTTGGACGCTTGAAGTATCGCGTCGATTCGCTCGCCCTTCGCTTATCAAGCGTTCGTGCTGAGCGATACGTGCTTGGTATTCGATTATTCTTTCTAACTGCTCTAAACTAGAACCCAATCGCTTTTCTTCGTCCAGCATGTGGGTCCTTGCTTGCAACTTCACCCCTTGAGTGTGCTTTTGGGCATCATGCGATTCCGAGGTGGATATGAAAATCACACGTCGCGATGCAATAGCACTTTCGGTTGGCGCGAGCGCCTCGGTGTATGCAAGGTCGAGAGCGCGGGCGGAGTTTGACGGGCCGCTGTTTAACACCGCGGAAGGTCTTGACGAGTTTTGGATCGCATCGGACGCCTATGTCTATGGGTATCCGCTGGTCACAATGGAGATGACGCGCCGCGTTATGACGAATGTCGTCGCCCCCGAGGGCAGCCGCGCCCCGATGGGACAATTCGTTAGGTCGCGGACTTATCCGGATGCATCGTTCCGCGACGTCACCGCGCCCAACGCCGACACTCTTTACACGACAGCTTGGATCGACGTCGGCAAAGAACCTTGGATACTGGCGATCCCGGACATGAAGGATCGCTACTTCTTGTTCCCGCTGCTCGACGGCTGGACCAATGTTTTTCAGGTTCCTGGAAAGCGCACGACCGGAACCGCGGCTCAGAGCTACGCAATCACCGGCCCGGGCTGGAACGGCACACTGCCGAATGGCGTCAAGCAATATAAATCATCGACGAATCTCGTTTGGATACTCGGACGCCTCTACTGCACCGGCACTCCGGAAGATTACGCAGCAGTTCATGCCCTGCAGGACCAATGCACGCTCGTGCCGCTCAGCTCTTACGGCAAGACATTTGCGGCTCCTCCACATCAAGTTGATGCGTCCGTCGATATGCACACGGCGGTTCGCGAACAGGTCAATGCGATGGATTCGATCGCGTATTTCACCCTGCTCGCAAAACTGATGAAATCAAACCCACCCGCTGCGGCTGATGCGCCGGCCGTGGCAAAATTCGCCAAAATTGGTCTTGTCCCCGGTCAGGACTTTGACGCGAGTAAGTTTGATGCGAATTTCGTCAAGCGTATTCCGCAGGCAAGCGTCGACCGCATCATGCTGCAGATCAAGATCAACAAGGCAATTAAGAATGTAAACGGCTGGATATTCGACACCGAGACTGGCGTTTACGGGGTTGATTATCTCAATCGTGCGCTTGTCACTGCCATCGGTCTCGGCGCCAACCGTATTCAAGATGCGGTTTATCCGATTACCTTGAAAGACGCTGACGGAAACGCTTACGAGGGAACCAACAAATACATCATGCGCTTTGCCAAGGGCCGAATGCCGCCGGTCGATGGCTTCTGGTCGGTGACTATGTATGATCCGAAGATGTTTTTTGTCGCTAATCCGATCAACCGCTACTCGATTAGTCCGCGACAGCACCTGAAGGCCAACCCCGACGGTTCCGTGGATATCTACATTCAAAATATCTCGCCGGGAGCTGATAAAGAGCAGAATTGGCTGCCGGCCCCGCCCGGAAAGTTCGTTCTGATGCTGCGGATGTACTGGCCACGGGAAACGCCGCCGTCGCTCATCGACGGATCCTGGACTATCCCAGCGGTCAAGAAGGTCAGCTGACGTCGTCTCATGGCGCTTCCGAGACATCGCGGGACGTTCGCGTCAGGTCCGCGATTAGGACTGTAACGGACATCGGACTGCGACAACGTCGCCGGTCAGCCGCTCCTTCGTTATCCTGCTTGTGCTTTGGTTGTCAGCCGGCCGCCTTGCATAGTCATGATCGAATCTGCGAGCTCGTCGAGAAAAGCGCGGTTTTGTTCTACGCAGATTATAGGCAGCCGGTTCTTGAGGGTTTGCAACACGGCCAGTACCTGACGAACCATGATCGGAGCCAAACCCTGGGTCGGCTCGTCGAGCATGAGCAATATCGGATCGATCATCATGGCGCGGGCAATGGCCAGCATCTGTTGTTCGCCGCCGCTGAGAGAACCGCCCAACTGATCCCGCCGTTCGCGCAGCCGCGGAAAGATCGTCAGCACCTCGTCGAACTTCCGCACGTAGGCCGCTGCGTCTAATCGGTTTGCCGCTCGGCTCAATTCAAGATTCTGACGCACGGTGAGGCCAGTTAGTATCTGTCGGCCTTCGGGCACCAGGACGAGGCCAGCCCGAGCGCGCTGGTGAGCACGCAGGGCGCCGACGTCTTTCCCGTTGAATAGGATGCGTCCCCTCAAGGCCGGCAGCAGCCCGGCAATGGTTTTTAAAAGAGTGGTTTTACCGGCGCCGTTGGGACCCAGGATCCCGACGGTAGTGTTGGTCATGACCGTGAAACGCACATCGCGGAACACGGTCAACGGTGGATAACCGCCGTTCAGTTCTTCCAGCTGCAGCGCGGGAATCACGCGAGCGCTCCGTAATAGGCCTCGTGAACGCGCGGGTCGCGAAGTATGTCCACGGTTCGGCCCAGGGCGATGGTCTGGCCGTGGTCGAGAACGATGCCGCGTTCGGCGATGCTCGCGACGAACTCGATGTTGTGTTCCACGATGATGACCGCCGAGCCGCGCGCCCGCAATTGATTCATGACCTGCGCCAGATGCGCGAGCTCGTCTTCGGTCAGGCCGACCGCCGGCTCATCGAGCAATACGAGCGGTGGATCGCCAACCGCAGCCCGCGTCAGGTCGATGAGCTTGCGTTGGCCGAGCGGCAGGTCTCGCACTGGCCGGCCGGCGAGTTGGCCGAGACCAAAGCCTTCGAGCTGTTCCAGCGCCACGGCCGCGCGTTCCGCTTCATCGAGCGTCGGATCAATCTGGTCAAGCCGCACCATCACGTTTTCAAGGGCGGTGAGATCGGGTACGAGCCGCGCGACTTGGAACGATCGCCCGATGAGTGAGGCGCGCTTTTCGATCGGCAGCGGCGCGAGGTCGCGCCCGGCGAGATGAAGGTCGCCCGCGCTTGCCTGTTCGATACCTGAAACGATATTGAACAGCGTGGATTTGCCCGCGCCGTTCGGCCCGACGACCGCGAATATTTCGCCAAATCCAACTACGAAGCTGACGTCATCAAGGGCGCGGAGACCACCAAACATTTTAGTCACGTGCGAAACCTTCAGGCAGTCGCCGTGGCGCTCCGTACTCTCGTTGGCCGTGATCGTGGCGCGCAAAGACGGCGGGGCCTTCGCCGGCGGCCCATCAAGCCAGCCGGCGAGTGTCCGCCAGAGCCGGAGTAGCCAGCCAGCGATTCCCTGGCGTGCGAAAAGAACCGCGGCGAGAAAGGCTGTACCGTAAATGAGCAGCTCGTATTGCTGGGCGTAGCCCGTGACGATCGACAGCCACTGGATGAACGCAGTGCCAAGCAAAGGGCCGAGCAGGTAGCCCTGGCCACCCACCATCACCATCCCAACCTGCTCAAGTGATCTATCGATCCCGGCATCTTCAGGAATGACAACGCCGACATAATAAGCGTGAAGGATGCCCGCAATAGCCGCGAAACTGCAGCCGATCGTGAAAACAAGGGCTTTCACGTGCGCGACGTCGATACCCACAACGGCGGCCGCTAGCTCGTCATGGCAGACCGTGCGCAGCCGGCGCCAGAAACCACCCCGGACAAGCCGAGCATAGACTGCAATCCCGCAAACGAGCGCAATTACCGCGATACCGTACCAAACCTCGCCGTCGATTTGCCGACCGCGCGCGAAGGCCAAGCCTGAAGCGCCGCCGGTAATCGCCGGAAACGCTCGTGTGATGCCTTCAATCACATAACCGAAGCCCAAGGTTCCGACCGCAAAAAAAACGCCAGGCAGGCGCACGAAGACACGCGCCATCAGCCAAGCGAGAGCGATCGTACCAAAAATTCCGGCGGCAAGATCGAACGCGAACGGTACACCGAGATTGTCGAGAATGCCGGCGCCGTAAGCCGGCAATGCCATGAAGGCGGCCTGCCCGAAGGCCAACATGCCGCCCACACCGAATATCAAGTTGAGACCAAGGAGCGCGAGCGTGTCGAAGCAGACCGCTGTGGCAAGGGGCGGTGTCCACCCGGCCAGCAAGTTTGCGTAGGGACTGGCGATCGCCAGCACCGCCAGTATCAGTGCCAGAATTCGGCTACGTTTCACGCGCGCAAGCTGCCGCCAAAACGGATATGTCGGCTCTGCCAAAGCGCAATCGCAATCAAAGTTAGAAAGACGACGGGATCTTTGGCCAACGCGCCCCAATAGGTCGTCACCAGGGCTTCGGCGAGGCCGAGAAACAGACCGCAGCCGATGGCCAGAAACGGCGACATGCCGGCGAGCGCGGCGGCGATGAAACCGCGCATGGTCATGCCAAGGCCGGTCTGGAAATCAACCGAGACGAGGGGTACGAGCAAAAGCGCGCCTAATGCGCTGCAGGCGCCCGCAATCGCAAAGGATAGGCCCCGTGCAAAGTCCACGTTCACGCCCATCAGCTCTGCAGCATCGGGGTTTTCTGCGGTGGCGCGAAGTTGCCGGCCGAGACGGGTCCCCGCAAGAAATATCGGGATGGCAAAAGCGGCCGAAAGGCCGATCGCGATCAATCCCAGACCCTGCAGCGGCAGGACACCACCCGCAATTCGAATAGGCGGTCCGACGAATAGGCGCGGGAAGGACATCGGATCGGTACCAACTGCGACGTTGAGCGCGCCGCGAACAAAAAAGGCGACCGCAAGGGTAATCAGAATTAGCGAATTGATCGGCCACTCGCGCCGCGGCCGCAAAAGAAACCGTTCGAGCATCAGTGAAAATGCCGCAGCGGCAACAATCCCTGCGCCTAGCGCGACCCACAGCGGCAGGTCCCGTCCGGCAACGACGGCAGTAACGATACCGCCAATCGCGTAGCCCTCGCCGTGCGCGATGTTCACGATCTGCGAGGTGTGGAAAACCACAACGAGCCCAGTGGCCAATAACGCGTAAACCGATCCCATCATCAACCCGCTGAGGATGGCCTGGCTCAACGGATTCATTTCAGCGCTTCGGTCCAGTGGCCCTGCTTATATTCCAGAACCGCAACACTATCGGCGCTCAGGCCGACATGGCTGCTCGGGGTGAAATGGATCGGCGCAATGCTTTTTATTCGAGCCGATTCAAGAAAGCTTTTCGTTGCAGCTGCATTCTTTGGATCAGCGACGTTCCGTACGACCGCGTCCGCGGTGTCGGCGAGCATCAGCCCGAGCGTGCTGAGCAGGTCGACAGGCTCCTTGCGCGCCGCTTCATATGCTTTTTCGAAATGTTCGATGCGCGCCTTTTCGTCGGGATCTTTGACGGACTCTGGTACCATGCTGTTGAGACCGAGCCCCAAAAGGCGCGGGGGCATGTCGTTACGGATCAGCGCCATGAAGGATTCGGTAAGATTGGCATTGCTGATCACCAACGGCATGGTCATGCCAAGATTGGTGAAGCTTTTCACGACCGCAGCTGCGCCGCCGCCCGAATAAGCCGAATAAAGGAGAGGCGGATTGTCCTTCAAAACGTTAGCAAGCTGGATTGATGCATCATTCGAGTTCAGGTCGATGCGTGTCAGTTCAAGCTTCACGCCGGCCGGCGGGAAAACGGCTTGAGCATCGGCTACGCCCACTTCACCGGTGGCGTCGGTCGACGCAATCATAGCCAGCCGGTTCTGGTGGTTCGCCTGCATGTAGAGGAGCAGACCCCGCGTGATCTCAAGATCCGTAGGGCTCGTTTGAAAGACGTAGCTATTTGCGGGCGGGTTGATTATCGGCGAGGCGACAATCATGACAGGCCCATTGTTCAGCAGCGGCATGACCGCCCTGATCGTGCCGGCAACCGATGTATCAAGCAGCAGCGAGACGCCGTTCTGGATATGATTGCGTGCACAAGTCACCGCAACTTCCGGATTGCCGCGGTCGTCGCAGACCGCGAGTTCGATCTTGCGGCCATTAATGCCGCCCTTGGCGTTGACCTCGTCGGCCCACCACTGGATCGCGGCTGTCTGACGTGTGCCCACGGTCGCGAATGGACCCGAGAGCGGCGAAATGACGCCGATCGAAATCGGGTCGGCTGCGGTGGCGGCACCAGGCAGGAAAAGCGCTAATCCGAAGAGGCTGGCCAGCAGAATGTTTCTCATCGAACCCCCTCTTCAAGACAGCGCCTTCAACGGCGGTGTCTTTTTTAGATTTCAAGCATTCCGAGCTCGAACATGGTCCAATGATTTTTCCAGGCACGCAGGAGTGCGAGGCCAAGCGGATCACGACCATGGAATTGGTTGACCATTAAATATTTTAAGTATAGATTATATGGAGTTGTCAAGCATGCGTGAAATGCGACGACAGCGTCAGTGTCTTGATGCGGCCGAGTCGAGCGCCAGATTGTCGAAGGCAACGCTTGGCCGAGTGGTCGCTGCGGGCGAATGCGGTAATTTCATCACGACCAAGCTGACGAGATACGACGGTCGACAAGACGCGTCGTCGGCATGCCAACCACCCGCATGAACCCGCTAGCGGACCTTTTCCAGCGCTCTAAGAATGACCGCAGGCGTGAAAGGTTGGTGCGACACGCGCTTTCCGAACGGTCGGAGTGCGTCGTTGATCGCACACCATACGGCGCCGGATGCGCCGACCGTTCCTGCTTCGCCGATACCCTTAGTTCCAAGCGACGTTAGAGTGTGTGGTGTTTCGATGTGATCCACAACGATATCGGGAAGTTCGGACGCCATCGGCACAAGATAATCTGCAAGCGTCGTCGTCTGCAGCTGTCCGTCAAAGCCATAAACGCAATGTTCAAAGAGAGCGGCGCCGAGTCCCTGAGCGACGCCGCCTCTAATCTGCTCGTCCGCCAGCAGCGGATTGATGATCTTTCCGCAGTCCTCAACGACCCAATGATCTAACAGCCTGATCCAGCCGGTGTCACAGTCCACCTCGAGATAGCTTGCTTGAATGCCATTGGACATCAGATAAGGAAATTCTCGCGGCACAAAATGCCTGACGACGGTCAATTCGGGTATGACGTTGGGTGGCAACAAATCCTGACGAAAATGCGCTGAACGGCACAGCTCAGAAACAGTCATACGAACCGCGCCATCGCTTGCATCGACAATTTCGCGGTTGCGTATGTCCAATCGATCTTCCGAACTTTGGAGAATGCTGGCAGCAAGACTGAGAACGTTGTGTCGCAGATCTTTCGCGGCGAGAAAGGCAGCTTCCCCGCCGATGGTGAGTCCTCGCGAGGACCACGCGCCGCCTCCCTGCGCGCCTGCGCTATCCCCAGCGTTCACCGCGACGTCTTCCACCGGGACGCCAAATGCATCCGCAACAATTTGGGCGATTCCGGTCAACGTGCCTTGCCCCTGGTCGGTGCAGCCAACCTCGCATCGAATGACGCCCGACGGCTCCGCCCGTAAAATGCAAGTGTCCTGCGCTGTAATTGGCAGCCCGCTTGGTCCATAAAGCCCTGCGCCGACTGCAGTTTGCTCGACGAATGTGGCGATGCCGATGCCTCGATAGACCTTCTGGCGCCTCATCTCAGCTTGATCGCGCCGTAGGCCCTCATAGTCCATCCGAACAGCCAAGCGATTCAGGCACTGCGAAAGCGACAGCTCCCGGAGTTTTAGGCCGCCAAGCGTCGTTTTCGGCAATTGCTCGTGCCGCAAGTAATTGCGGCGTCTCATTTCAAGTGGATCAAGACCAAGAGCTTCGGCGGCCAGGTCGATCATCTGTTCGGTAATGACGCATGCTATCGGTTGGCCAACACCACGCAACGCACCGGTCGGTACCTTATTCTGGTAAGCGAACCGGATGTCGACTTGAAATGAGTCGATGTCATAAGGTGCGCCAATAAACGTGGCAGCCTGCATGCCTTCGCCGAGACTTCCCCGTGGATACAGCGAAAATGCACCGAGACCACAAATCAGGTCGGCCTTTAGACCGAGAATGTGGCCACGCTCATCGGTAGCAATAGTTGCATCGGCATAAAACTCTCGTGCCTGGGCATCGCTTTGGAACGCTTCCCATCTGTCACATGCGTATTTCAGGGGACGACCAAGGATCCGCGACATGGCGGCAACGGCCATCTCGTCACCGTAGACGTGGAGTTTCATCCCAAACGCGCCGCCGACGTCGGGCGCGATGACCCTAACCTTATGTTCAGCGAGTTCGAGATGATGCGCGAACAGCTGTTGCATCAGATGAGGTGACTGATGCGATTGATAAACCGTGAGGGTTTCGTCGCCTGGATTAAAGTCGGCAACGATCGTCCGCGGCTCCAAGCTGACCGCATTGAGTCTTCCGAAATTGAACGTGTGACGAACAACGTTCGCAGCTTTGGCAAAGGCGGAGGTGACGTCGCCACCTTCAACGTGCGCCGCGTATCCGAGATTGTTGGCAAGCGCAGTATGAGCGGGAGGCGTTTCCGGTGCTAAGGCATTATGGGCATCGCCGACCGCGGGGAGGGGCTCCCATTCGACGTCGATTGCCGCAACTGCGTCTTCTGCTTCAGCCCGGGTTTTGGCAACGACCGCGGCGACCGGCTCGCCCTGCCAGACGACTTCGCCTGAAGCCAATGGCGACTGCTCCGCACTGATATGCTGGGGAACATGATCGAGTTGAGTTCGCATCGGGCGGCAGACGCGAGCGATGTCGGTGGAGGTAAACGACGCGATAACCCCCCGCGACCCGGAGCTGCGATCGATGTTGATAGCGACTATGCGAGCATGGGGAAAAGGACTACGTAGAAAAGCCACGTGGGCCATTTGCGGCAATGTAATATCGTCGGTATAGCGACCTCTGCCAGCGCTGAGGGCGCGGGCGCGGGTCCTGGTAATTCTCGCGCCGACGGCACTGCGGACGTGCGGATCGGCCGCGGCCTGCGGATCGGCCATTCATGTATCCCGGTGCTTGAGAATAAACTCGACGGCGTCGACGATCGCCTGATAGCCGGTGCAACGGCAGTAATTTCCGCTGAGGGCGGTTCGTATTTGCTCGCGCGTTTTGACCTCGGATGTACTCAAAATCTCTGCCGCCATGATCAACATGCCGGGGGTGCAGAAACCGCATTGCAGTGCATTGTGAGTGATGAATGCTTGCTGCAGTTCCGTTATCTCGCCACTCGCGCTCAAACCTTCGATTGTTTCGATCCGGGCGCCATCGGCCTGCACAGCGAGCATTAGGCAGCCGCGCACAGCCCTGTCGTTGACGCGCAACGTGCAAGCGCCACAGACCCCATGCTCGCAACCCACATGCGAGCCCGTCAGGCCTAGGTTTTCTCTCAGGAAATCAACTAGATTTTGCCGCACCGGCACGCGTGCTTCGACCTGGGTCCCGTTAATCGTGCAAACGATGCTCTGCTCTGTGCAGAGTGGGATGTCGGGATCCACGCTACGCCCCCGCCATCCGTTCAATGGTCCGGCGTGCGAGGATTTGGGCGAGATGCAGCTTCACCGCACGGTCGCCGTGAATGTCCTCAATTGGCTGAAGATCCTTTGTAAGGGCGGCTGCGACTTCCTCGGCCAACGTCCGGCTCATTTCTTTTCCAGCGGCAATTTCGCCGGCGTATTTCGCTACATGCGGAAATGCCTCGCAGCCAAAAACAACGAGACCGAGTTCTTTTATTCGATTTCCAGTCATCGCGGCATGACAACTGATGCCAGCTATCGCATAATCGCCATGGCGTCGGCTCAATTCGGCGAACGCATTGTGATCTCCGTCCGCCCGAGGTGGGAAGATCGCTTCAATTAAAATCTCGTCGGGGCGTCGAACCGTCGAATAGAGCCCTCGAAAGAACTCCCTCGCGGCCACAACTCGTCGGCCCGTTTTGCTCGCCAAAACGATCTTCGCGTTGAGCGCAACCGCGCATGCCGGTATTTCGGCCGCCGGATCGGCGAGGGCCAGGCTGCCGCCGAAGGTGCCACGATTGCGGACCGCCGGATGAGCAACGTGCTCGATGGCTTCGTGCAGCAGCGGTAATTCGCGCTGAATGATTTCCGAAACAGCAACCTCGGCATGACGAACGAGCGCGCCAATCCGGATTCCGTCGGCGACAAAGCGAATGCCCTTCAGTTCGTCGATGCGATTGATGTCGATGAGCACGGCGGGCGCGCTCAAGCGAAAATTCATGGTCGGCAATAAACTTTGACCGCCCGCCAGCACGTGTCCTTCGTCCTGGTGCTCGGATAAGAGCTCGAGCGCAACAGCGAGTTCTGATGGCCGGACGTAAGCGAAAGGTGGGGATTTCAAGGTCGACCTGCTTGCCTGCCATATTGGATAGTACCGAGGTCAAATCGTCAAATCCTCTGAAGGATGCGGATTTCTTCCAATAGCGGCGGTTGGCGGAAGCAAGCTCGACGTGCATCCAGGTAGAGCAGGGCGGTACACCGCCAATTTCGGCGCACGAATTCGTTGCCTTGCTCGGCGCTGTGGGCGCCTGGTCCGTCAACAGCGGGCTCAAACCGGCAAGGGTGGCGCGATACCACGCTCCAGCAAGTCGCGCAGCGAGTTGCCGAGCCGCTCCGCCGCTTCCGCCATTTGCTTTGGCGGTGTTAGGCCAAAGCTGATGCGCAACGCCAGTTCGGCAGGAGGGCGAGCATAGAATGCCTCGCCAGAGGCGAAGGCGACGCCATGGGAGGCCGCACAATAATAAAGCTCGCTCGTCGGCGCAGCTCGGTCCATGGTCAACCACAAGCTGAGACCGCCGGCGGACTCATGGACGCGCATCGCTTGCGGCAGGCAGTCAGCGAGAGCGCGCAGCAGTTGTTCGCGGCGCGGCGCGTAAGCTGCAAGCAACCGGTCCGTCGCTGTTCGGTGATGACCCCGCGCGAAGAACCTCGCGAGCGCGCCCTGCATTAACGCAGTCGATTGCAGATCCGCGGCGGCTTTGGTCGCGAGCAGCGGCCGCAGGTGACTGACTGGGACGAGCAAGAAGCCAAGTCGTACCCCCGGGACAAAAGCCTTGCCGAATCCGCGGGCATAGAAGACAAGGTCCGCAGCCCCCTCGAGCGCCGCGAGGGCTGGCACCTGCTCGCCATCGAAACGCAATTCCGGGCAGTGATCATCCTCTAGGATAAGCGCGCCGTGTTGCCGTGCGAGCGAGAGAAGCCTACGGCGGTTCTCGAGCGGCATGGTCGTTCCGGTCGGATTGTGAAAGGTCGGATTGACGCAGATCAGCCGCGGCCGCTGCTGCTCCAGCACGCTTTCAAGTATGTCGAGATCCATCCCGGCAGGGCCGACCGGCACCTCATATGCCCGCAGGGCTGCGGAGCGGACAGCGTTCAGCATGCCGAAATAGGCGGGTCGTTCGACTACGACACCGCCCCCGCGTTGCCCGACACTTCTCAAGACGAGGTCTATCGCTTGTTGTCCACCTGCCGTGATAATGACCCGCCCCGGGGGACAAACTATGCCGGACGATGCCACGAAGCCCGACACCGATTCTTGTAGCTCACGGCGTCCGGCGGGTGGATCGTAACGAAAATAATTGGTGGCAAGCGCGCCCGACACGAGTTCAGCCATGCAGGCTTGAAACTCGGGTGCCCCGGAATCTTCCGGCCGCGGATAATTGCCAGTCAGTGCGATGACATTGGGCGCGCGCGCAAGTTCAAACAGGCGCTCACTCGTCGACACGCGCGCATGGCGATCGCGAAGCAGGCCGCGGTGCGATGAAGCCGGCGATGATCGCGCCGTTCGTACACGCGTCCCGCTACGGCCGCGGCCTTCGACAAGACCCGCGACCGCCAGTTCGCGGTAGGCCTTGGCGACGGTCATTGGATTCACGCCGAGCACTGCGGCAAGCGCGCGCACCGGCGGCAGCGGTGCGCCAGGCGGCAGCTTTCGGCTCTCAATTAGCCCTGCGAGATGACGGCGGATCTGCTCCCTCAATGACTCCGTGGTCGTGCGGTCGAGCTTGGGGGCGAAGACACCATCAACGGACGTGGTCACAGCGAGATCCATTTGTATTAGCCAAAATATTTGTATCACTCTTATCGTATGCGATGTGTTTTTGTTCGCTCAATTTGTAGGCCTCGACATGCCGCACATCTGTGCATCTTCGCCCACGGGCACTATGAGATAGTGCTCAATTTTCTTACTTCTTTGCCGCTTCAAAGGCTTGCCGTTCGCTCGGCGCCACGATCGGCATTGGCATGGATATTGAATAGGTCAAACGGTCAGTTTGTATGATGGATGCCAGCAAATGTCCGAGCTTCAAAGCCGCGCCCGGCTTGCTTGTCCGCCGATTGATCTATCGCTGCCGGAGCCTGCTGCTGCGGCCGCCATCGATGCGACCTGCAAAGATCTCGGCTTCTTTGTCGTCACGGGCCACGGTGTTCCCGAGCCGTTATCCGATGAGGCCTACCGGCAGGCGCTCGCCTTTTTTGACCTGCCGGTCGCCGCGAAGATGACGGTGGCGCGGCCTGGCGCAGGCATCAGCCGCGGTTACAACCGGATGGCCGACCAGAACCATGCAGCAAGCTTCGGCGAGACCGGCGCACCCGATCTACAGGAGAGTTTCGCCATCGGGCCGCCGCGCAAAAGTCCGGAGCCGACCGGAGTTCTCGCAGGTTTTGCGCCGGAGGCTTACGCCCCCAATCTGATCCCTTCACAGCCAGCCGGTCTTGGCCCGGTGCTCAGCGCCTACTACGCCGCTATGGAGCAATTGGCCGAACGGCTGTTGACCCTGTGCGCTTTGGCGCTTGGCGCTGAACGCGACTTCTTTGCGCGGCGTGGCGATCGGCACGCCAGCATCCTGCGAATGGTGCACTATCCCGCGCAAACGTCGGCGCCGTTCCCGGGCCAGCTTCGCGCCGGCGCTCATACCGATTTCGGCACACTCACCATCCTCAAGACTGACGACGCACCCGGTGGGCTGCAGGTTCGCGATCGCGACGACAGCTGGCTCGACGTCGCCGTGCCTCCCGGCAGCTACGTCATCAATATCGGCGACCTGATGCGGCGCTGGTCGAACGACCGGTGGACGTCTTCGGTGCACCGCGTCGTCAATCCGCCGGCAGCCGCTGGACCCCAGGGCCGCAGATTGTCCATGGTGTTTTTTCACGAACCCAATCCCGACGCTACGGTCGCTCCATTGCGGGGCGACGCACCGGCGCGATATCCCGACATTCTCGCCTGGGAGCACCGTCGGACAAAACTCGCCGCGCTGCGCGGCACGGCAACCGCTGCCTGAACCGGCAATGGATTTCGACCTCAACATCTTCCTATCAACGCTACCGTCGTTGCTGCGCGGCGCTCTGGTGACGATTGAGCTCGCGACCGCCTCGCTCGTTATCGCGCTCATCATTGGCAGCTTAGGCGGCATCGCACGCGTGTCCTCGCAATGGCCTCTGCGCTGGGCCGCCGCGATATACGTCACCGTGGTGCGCGGCGTACCGCTGCTGATGACGCTCCTGTTCCTGTATTACGGTCTGCCTTCGGCCGGCATCATTCTTAGCGCGACCACGGTCGGGATTTTGGCGCTATCGCTCACCGCTGGCGCATACATGACCGAGATCGTCCGCGCAGGCATCCAATCCATAGACCGCGGCCAAATGCGCGCGGCCCGTTCGCTCGGCATGTCGTATTCGCTCGCAATGCGCCGCATCATCTTGCCGCAGACTTTCCGGCGCGTACTGCCGCCGATCACCAACGAAGCGATCACGGTCATCAAGAACACCGCGCTTGTGTCGGTGGTGGCGATCTCAGATCTGCTGCGTGCCGGGATGGAAGCGATGTCCTGGCAGGCGAATACTTTCAGCCCCTTTGCCGGCGTGGCGCTCATCTATCTTGCGCTGACGCTGCCCCTGATCGGCTTCAATTCCTGGCTCGAGCGCCGGTACCGGATCATATGAGCTCTCTCCTCGCAGCAGCGCCGGCTTACCGGCTGATGAATGCGACGCCGCTGGAGCGTTTGACCGACGGTCGCTTCGCAGTGGCATCCGCGCAGGACGTGCTGCTTGTAGGCAACACGATCGCTGCACGTGGCGCAGCCTGTGCCGGGGCGTCGCCGCCGGATACAATTGCAATCGACTGCACTGGCTTGCTGCTTCTGCCGGGCTTGATCAACGCGCATACCCATTCGCCGGAGACGCTTCGCCGCGGCATCGCGGCTGACAGCACCGGCTTCGACAACTGGATGGACGCGGTATGGCCGCCGATCGAGCGGCTGACACCGACCGAGGTCGGGATCGCAGTGACCCTCGGCGCGGTCGAGATGCTCAAGCGCGGCACTACAACGGTGGTCGACCATTTCCGGCAGGTGCCGCAGCGAGTGGATGCCGTGGAAGCGGCGCTGGCAGCCTACGAAGCCGTCGGCCTGCGCGCCGTCGTCGCGGTGATGCTCCGAGATCGCGACGAGCGCAGCGGCGAGCCTTTGCAGGGAATGCCGCCAGCGTCCGAGCAGGCCGCGCTGTGCGCAGATATCGCCCATCGGCATACCGGCCGTTTCGCCTCCATCGGCGTCGGTCCGTCCGGACCAGGACGCTGCAGTGACGCTCTTTTGCTCGCTGCCGCCGAGCAGGCGCGCGCGGCCCATCTCCCGCTGCACATGCACGTGGATGAGACCGTCGCGCAAGCGAAGGCCGCGCGCACGCGCTATGGCTGCAGCGCCGTCGCGCATCTGGACGATCTCGGCTTTCTCGGCCCCGACGTGGCGCTCGCGCATTGCGTCTGGGTCGATGCTGACGACATCGACCGCCTTTCCCGCACCGGCACCGCCGCTATCCATAATCCGGCGGCGAATATGCGCCTGGGCAGCGGCCGCGCCCCGGTGGCAGCTATGATGAATGCCGGTGTCACTGTCGCTCTCGGCTCTGATGGCCCTGCGAGCAACGACTCGCTCGACGTATTGGAGGCGGCCAAGCTGGCGGTGCTGCTTTCACGCAGTGTGGCTGGCGACGACAAGGCGTGGCTCAGTTGCGGCGCCGCTCTTGGCATGTTGGTCGATGGTGGGCGGTGTGTGGCGAAGCAGCGGGCCGCATCGCTTGCGCCCGGCGTGGTTGCCGACCTCACGCTGATCGAACTTGACTCCCCGCCGCTCGTTCCGCTGCACGACGCGGCCGCACAGCTGGTCCTGGGTGGACCGGCGATCAGCGTCCGCCACGTCTTCGTCGATGGCGCGTGGGTCCTGCGCGATGGCGCCATCCCGCACATCGATGTGGCAGCGCTCTGTGCCGAAGCTCGCGTCGCCGCCGGCGGCCGCATCCCGAACGGAGCGGCGGCATGAACGAGCCAGCGCAACCCATGGTGATGATCCGCAACCTCTACAAAAGCTTCGGGACGCTCGAGGTGCTGAAGGGGATCGATCTCGACATCGCGCGCGGTGAGGTTGTCGTCATCATTGGTCCGTCAGGTTCAGGCAAGAGCACGCTTCTGAGCTGCATCAATTTTTTGGAGCCGTTCGATAGCGGTATCGTGAAGGTTGATGGCCGCGATGTCGGGTTCTCGAACTCCGGCGGGTTGGGACGCGTGCGGATGTCGGAGCGAGAGCTCAATACACTGAGAACGCGCATCGGCATCGTGTTCCAGCAGTACAATCTATTCCCGCACCTGACGGCGCTTCAAAACGTCATCGAAGCGCCGGTCCACGTAAAGCGGCTTCCGCGTGCTGAGGCGATCGAACGCGGCTGTGCGTTGCTTGCCAAAGTGGGACTTAGCGCAAAGGCGAACGCCTACCCAGGCGAACTCTCCGGCGGGCAGCAGCAACGGGTCGCAATCGCCCGCGCCCTCGCCATGGAGCCGACGCTGATGCTTTTCGACGAGGTCACGTCGGCTCTCGATCCCGAACTCGTCGGCGAAGTTCTCGGCGTCATGCGCGATCTCGCCGCCGAGGGCATGACCATGCTGATCGTCACCCACGAGATGGCATTCGCTCGCGATGTCGCCGACCGGGTCGTCTTCATGGACGGCGGAGTGGTCGTCGAGCAGGGACCGCCGGGACGAATGTTTTCCACGCCGTCCGAGCCGCGCACGCAGACCTTCCTCGCCAAATTCATCGCCGGTACGACACCGAAGGCCGGTTCGGTTTCCTCGCCCGCCGCGCAACCGCGCATCGCTTCCCCGTCAATAAGGAGATTATGACCGTGTCCACGACCCAGGCTTTTACCCGCCGGCGTCTTCTTGCGGCGACGTGCCTCGCAGCATCTGCCGCCATGCTGCCGACCAATCCTGCCGCCGCGCAGGACGCGCTCGCTCAGATCCGGCAGGCCGGTGTGATCAAGATCGGCAATTCGGCTGCCTTTCCGCCGTTCGAGTTCGTGCGCGACGGCGAGCTCGTTGGATACGACATCGATCTCGGCAACGAGATTGCCCGCCGTATGGGCGTGAAAGCTGAGTGGCAACGCATCGACTTCGCGGGAATCATTGCCGCGCTGACTTCGAAACGCGTCGACATGCTGGTGACGGCGATGGTCAAGACGCCGGAGCGCGCCGAGCACATCGCCTTTTCCGAGCCCTATTACAACTCCGGTATTGCCGCCGCGGCGCGGCCCGGCGTGACGGTGAAGGTGCCCGAAGATCTCGCCGGCAAAATCGTCGCGGTGCAGGTCGGAACCGCGGGCGAGCGTTACGTCCGCGACAACTTTGGCACCAAGGTCAAAGAGATCAAGACGTACGACGAGTTCTTGCTCGCGGTCGCCGACGTTGAAGCCGGCCGCGCCGACGTGGTTGTGAACACCATGCCCCCGGTGCGCTACAACGTTCTTCGCCGAGGCGGCAAGCTTCAGATCGTTGGACCGTGGGATACGCGTGAAGTCGGCATCAATACACGCAAGGAAGACACTGCTCTACTCACCGAAATCAACCGTCAGCTCGCTGATCTAAAGCGAGAAGGCTTCCTCGACAAGCTCGATGCCAAGTGGTTCACCGAATGATCGCTACTCCGACGATGTCGACTACCGGCCCGGCCATGCGTGAGCTTGCCGCTCTGCCGATCACCCGCGCCTCGTTCGCGCCGTTCGGCGACCTGATTGAAGGTGCCGCCGACGGAACCCCGTTCGGGCCGAACGATGCCGCGCTCGAACTCACTGCGGGAAGACCGCGCCTCTACATCATGCAACTGCCGCCGCGCGGGCTCATCTTCCGTCAAATCACCCGCCACCGGCGTGTGACGCAATGCCTGGCCGCTGTCGGCGGCCGGCCCTGGTTCATCGCGGTGGCCCCGCCCGATGGGGTGGACGATCCGAGCGCAGAACCCGCTGCCGATGCAATCCGTGGCTTCAAAATTCCCGGAGACGTCGCGATCAAGCTCCATCGCGGCACTTGGCATGCCGGTCCGCTGTTCGAGGGAGAACCCATCAGCTTCTTCAATCTCGAACTCAGCGACACCAACGAAACCGATCACCAGAATTCTTATCTGGAGCGGCGCTTCGGCACACCATTCTGCTTGGTGCCAACGGCATGATCAGCGAACAGCAAAATTACGACGCGACGCCGGCCGCGCTGCGCCGGCTCGAAGATCAGGCGCACCGCGATCTCGGCGTCGTCGCGTATCCGGACGTGGACTGGGTGCGTCCGATCCAAGGCCCGGCGGGCAGCAAGGCACTTGATTGCGTAATTGTCGGCGGCGGCCAGTTCGGGATAACGCTGGCGTTGGCGCTGCGGCGGGAATGCGTCGCCAATATCGCCGTCCTCGACGAGGCGGAAGCCGGCCATGAGGGACCGTGGGCTAGCTTCGCGCGGATGCAGACGCTGCGAACGCCAAAGACTCTCACCGGGCCGGACCTCGGCATTCCGAGCTTGACCTTCCGCGCCTGGTGCGACGCGCGCCACGGCGCCGGCACGTGGGATCGGCTCGATCGCATCCCGCGTCTGTGGTGGATGGATTATCTCGCCTGGTACCGGCAGGCACTCGACCTGCCGGTGCGCAATCGAGTCCAGGTGAGTGCTGTCGTGCCGGTATCGGACCGGCTGTTCCGGGTTGAGGCCGGGACTGCAAGCGCCGTCGAGACGCTGTTCGCCCGCACGGTCGTCTTTGCGACCGGCGCAATCGGCAGCGGCGCTCTCTTGCACGCGCCGATCGTCACCGACGCCGTCCCGCGCGGCCGCTATGCACACACCAATGAGCCCATCGATTTTTCGCTGCTGCGCGGCAAGCGCATCGGCATTCTCGGCGTCGGTGCATCGGCCTTCGATAACGCTGCAACCGCACTCGAGAACGGCGCGTTGGAAGCGCATGTGTTCTGCCGACGGCCCGCGCTGCCGCGCGACAATCCGCGGCGCTGGATGGAGTTCTCCGGTTTCCTTGCTCACTACCCGGAACTGCCCGACGCCCAGCGCTGGGCTTACATGCAACGGCTGTTGGAAATCGGTCAGCCGCCGCCGACCAATACCTATGCGCGCGCCACAGCATTGCCCGGCTTCCAGCTGCACACTGCAGCACCATGGCTGTCGGTCGTCTGTGCCGGGGCGGGCGCGCCGATCGAAGTGACGACACCTGCAGGACGCCACGCTTTCGACTTCGTGATCGGTGCGACCGGGATCGAGGTCGACATGAAATTACGACCGGAACTGGCCGCGATCACGCCACATGTCGCCACATGGGCAGACCGCTACGATCCGCCGGCAGCGGCAGTCAATACCCGGCTCAGCCGCTTTCCCTATCTCGACCGTTTCGGCGGCTTCACCGCGCGCGAGCCGGGACAAGCTCTCTGGGCAGGACGAGCGTTCGCGATCTTCCGCGGAGCAACGCTTAGCCTTGGCCCTAGCGCAGCTTCAAATAGCAACATGAAATACACGGTGCCGCGTCTGGTCTCCGGCATCACCCGACAACTGTTCCTCGATGCCGCCGATGGCTATTTCGACGCTTTTGTCTCCGGCGATCATATGGAGTTGCGACAGACTGGCTAAAAACGACGTCAGGCTAAGACATCTGCGGGAATCCGTTCGTCGCGATGTCGTTGAGGCTAACAACTCGCCCATGTTGGAGTTGGATTTGCCGGTGGGAGAGGGCCCCGACGTCGCGCTCCGTCATGCGGTCGGTTTGATTTCCGATATTTGCCCGGGCCGCAATGCGCGGAAGCGCTCCTGTGGAATGTCCGCAGCGTCTAAAGCATCAGCAAGGGCGAGGACCGGGGCCTCGATCGATTCATCCGTCAGCTGAAATGTTCCGTGGTGATGGGCTAATGCCAAGTCGGCGCCGCAATCGATAAACGCCTGCACTGCCTCTGCGGGGTTCATATGATGGTCGCGCATAAACCAGCGTGGCTCGTAGGCACCGATCGGCAGGAGAGCAAGCTTAAATGGTCCATGGCGCTCACGTGCCTGGCGAAAGTAAAAGCCGTCGCCGTAGCCGGAGTCGGCCACGAAAAAGACGCGGCCGGCCACGGTTTCGATCACGAACGAAGCCCACAGGGACATGTTGCGATCCGATAGATTGCGCGCCGACCAATGTTGAGCCGGCACGGGCGTTACGGCGATACCCGACCCGATTTCGACACGGTGTCCCCAGTCGTACCCCTCGGCAGCGATGGTCGGATCGAAATTGCGCATGATGGTATCATTGCCGAGGGGCGTTATGACGCGCGCGCGATGCTCGGCCGCGATCCGCGACAGTGTCGCGCGATCGAGATGGTCGTAATGGCCGTGCGATACCAACACAACATCGATCGGCGGCAAATCCGCGAAGGCGATACCGGGATCATTCACGCGCCTTGGTCCAACATTCCGGAAAGGCGAAGCTCGCTTGGACCATATCGGATCGAGCAGGATGTTCCGCTCCGAAGCCT
>Ga0335076_10000851_pt1 | contig 29007 bp, 19 predicted proteins | sample Lox_Sample_25_FD_206717 | JGI IMG/M metagenome (GOLD analysis project Ga0335076, IMG submission 206717) | Soil microbial communities from Loxahatchee National Wildlife Refuge, Florida, United States - Lox_Sample_2.5 | ecosystem: Environmental > Terrestrial > Soil > Wetlands | place: USA... | reverse complement strand
TTGCTCACGCCGATCCCGGCGGCGGGCTTCGTTTCGCTGATGCTCGTCGCGGCCTGGACCGTGCACCGCGCCAACGGCTTCTTCATCGTGAAGGAAGGCTGGGAGTACAACCTGGTGCTGGCGGTCAGCGCCGTCGCCGTGGCCACCCTGGGTGCCGGGCGGCTCAGCCTGGATTGGCTGATCTTCGGCAAGAACTGGTTCGACGGCTGGCCCGGCCTGGTGATCTCGCTGGGGCTCGGCCTCGCCGGTGCCATCGGGCAATTGCTGATCTTCTACCGGCCGCCGGTCAAACAGGCCGGATAGTCGCCGCCGCTGGTCACATGAGCCGCAGCGAGCGTAACGCCACTGCGAAACTCAGCCCGAGTTTTCGCAGTGACGTTACGCTCGCCCAGCCGCCTGTCCTCCTAGTCGTGTGTCAGGAGGGCCTAAAGCAACTCGCCGCGGGCCGCCGGGTTACGACTGCCCGTTCTTCCCGTTCTCGCCGAGCAGTAGCCCGCCGGTGCCGCCGGTGCCGGGGTTGCGGATGACCGCGCCGAATCCCTTGTTGCCGCCGTTACCGCCGTCGCCGATCAACACGGCATTACCGCCGTTCCCGCCGGCGCCCTGAACGCCGCCGAGGTTGCCGTTTCCGCCCTCGCCGCCGTTGCCGCCGTCGCCGATCAGCCCACCGTTGCCGCCGGCCCCACCGGTGCCGCCGACGGGGGTCGCGCCGGCAGCAGCACCCCCGGCGCCGCCGTTGCCGCCGGAGCCGCTGAGCATGCCGGCGTTGCCGCCGGTGCCGCCAGCCCCGCCGGTGGCACCGAACCCGCCGCTGCCGCCCGCGCCGCCGAAGCCGGACATCATGCCGGCGTTGCCGCCGGCGCCACCCGCGCCGCCGGTGTTGCTGAGGCTGGCGCCGCCTTCACCGCCGGCGCCGCCAGCGCCCATGGAGAGCACACCCGCATTGCCGCCCCGCCCGCCGGCCCCGCCCGCGGCCTGGCCTAGGCCAAAGCCGCCGGTTCCACCGTCGCCGCCGGCGCCGAGCAGTCCGCCGTTGCCGCCGGCGCCGCCGGCTCCGGTCGTGGTGACGGCGGACCCGCCGGCCCCGCCGTTGCCGCCGGTGCCGAACAGCCCGCCGGTCCCGCCGGTCCCACCGGCCCCGCCGGTGCCGCCGAACCCGCCGTGCCCGCCCGCACCGCCGTCGGCGAACAGGCCACCGGCGCCGCCGGCGCCGCCAGCACCGCCGACGTTGGTGCTTTCGCCGGCTCCGCCGTCTCCGGCGGCGCCGAAGATTGCGCCCGCGTTGCCGCCGGCCCCGCCGTGCCCGCCGGCCGTGGTGCCGGCCCCGCCGGTGCCGCCGGCGCCGCCGGCGCCGAACATCAAGCCGGAGCCGCCGGCACCGCCGGCGCCGCCGGCGCCCGTCGTTCCGATGCCGCCGGTCCCGCCGGTACCGCCGCCGCCGAACAACATCCCGCCGGCGCCGCCGGCCCCGCCGTTGGTGCCGGTGGTTCCGGTCGCTCCGGACGCGCCGTTTCCGCCGTTGCCGAACAACAACCCGCCGGCCCCGCCGGCCGCCCCGGTTCCCGGAATCCCATTGGCGCCGTTGCCGATCAGCGGGCGCCCGGTCATTGCCTCGGTGGGCCCATTGATCGCGTTGAGCGCCTGCTGCTGAAGGGTGTGCAGCGGGTTGGCGCTGGCGGGAGCGTTGAACCCGTCCGCACCGAGCAGCATCCCGCCAAGGCCGCCGGCCCCGGTCGCGCCCGCCGTCGTGCCGGTTCCACCGCTTCCGGCGTTGCCGCCGTCGCCGATCAACACGGCATTGCCGCCGGCGCCGCCGGCGCCGCCGGTCTTTATGCCGGCGCCCCCGTTGCCGCCGTTTCCGCCGTCACCCATCAGCCCGGACGCGCCGCCGGCCCCACCGGCACCCCCGGTGGTGTTGGCGCCGGGGACGTTGAGGGCGCTGGCGCCGCCGGTGCCGCCGGCGCCGCCGGAGCCGTTGACCAGGCCGGCGTGGCCGCCGGCGCCGCCGTTCCCGCCGGTGGCGGAGCCGAACCCGCCGGCGCCGCCGGCACCACCGTCGCCGAAGAGTATGCCGGCGTTGCCGCCGGCCCCGCCGACCCCGCCGATGCCGCCGCCGGCCGTGATGGAGGCGCCGTCCCCGCCGACGCCACCAGCGCCCCCGGCCGCTCCGAGGGCAAGCATGCCGGCGTTGCCGCCGGCGCCGCCGGCCCCGCCTTTGACAAGGCTCTCCCCGCCGCTGCCGCCTTGCCCGCCGGCGCCGAACAGCCCGCCGGCTCCACCGGCCCCACCGGCCCCACCAGTGCCGGCCGTTGCGTCCTGGGCGAATCCGCCGTCGCCGCCGGTGCCGCCAGCACCGAACATCCCGCTGGCCCCGCCGGCGCCGCCGGCCCCGCCTGACGCGCCCACCCCGCCGGTTCCGCCGGTCCCGCCGTTGGAGAACATTCCGCCGGCCCCGCCGGCGCCACCAGCCCCGCCGGGGGAGGTGACGCTGTTCGTCAACCCACCCGCGCCGCCGTTCCCGGCGGGTCCGAATAGCATGCCGGCGTTGCCGCCGGCCCCACCGGCGCCACCGGCGCCGCCGCCCGCGTCCGTCGATGCCCCGCCGACCCCGCCGGCGCCGCCGGCGCCGAACAGCCCCGCGGCCCCACCTCGGCCGCCGGCCCCGCCAATCCCGTTCGCGGCGTTGGCCGTTCCTCCGGCGCCGCCGGCCCCGCCGTTGCCGATCAGCCCGGCGGCCCCGCCGTTGCCGCCGTTCGCGCCATTGGTGGCGCCCGTCGCGCCCGACCCACCGGCGCCGCCGTTGCCGATCAACCACCCGCCGGGTGTGCCGTTTTGCCCCGTCCCCACGGCGCCGTTGGTGCCGTTGCCGATCAGCGGGCGCCCGGTCGCCGCCTGGATAGGCCCGTTGATCCCGTCGAGCAGGGTCTGCAGCGGGGACGCGTTGGCCGCCTCGGCGGCAGCGAACATCGCCCCGCTGGCATTCATCGTCTGAACGAATTGCTGATGAAACACCGCCGCCTCGGCGCTGAGCGCCTGATAGGCCTGGGCGTGCCCGGAAAACAGGGACGCCAACGCCGCCGACACCTCGTCGGCGCCGGCGGCAAGTATTCCCGTAGTCGGGGCCGCCGCCGCCGCATGGGCGGCGGCGAGCGCCGATCCGATGCTCTCCACATCCGTCGCCGCTGCCGCCACCATGTCGGGGGCCACTATTACAAATGACATCGCTGTCCCTCCCGGTCCTCATTAAGCGTTCGGGGGGATGCGCCTCGCTAACCCAGCCCGAGTTTTAGTTGGAATCGACTCAAGGATGCGGGGCCGTACGGCGACGAAACGTCGGTCATAGCTCGTAGATTGCGCACGGTAGGGGGTCGTAGATTTGCCCTTCGGCGGTGCGCAGGCCCGGTTTCACGGTGCACTGACTCGCCGATCGCAGTGCGGATTGGCTTGAGATTTCAACTGACGCGCTCGAGAGACCAACGCGCGTCCATCGCGTCCGAGCAGTTGTTCCAGTTCTCGCCGCGCAGCTGGTCGCAGCTGCCGCCCGCCCCGACGGCCCAGCTTGCGAGCGACAACCGGGGCAGCGGCAGGTGAAAGCGACCGACCCCGGAAGTGCGGCGTCACGTCGATTCGATGTTGCCGTTTAGGCCGAGCAGCAGCCCACCGGTGCCGCCGGTTCCCGGCGTGCCGGGCGGCGTGCCGGTTCCGCCGTTACCGCCGTTTCCGCCGTCGCCGATCAAGACGGCGTTGCCGCCATTCCCGCCGGCGCCCCCGGCGCCGCCGTGACCGTCCGCGCCGGCGGCGCCGTCACCGGCGTCGCCGATTAGCCCGGCTTTGCCGCCGGCACCGCCGGCGCCGCCGTTGGTGAGCGGGCTGAGGCCAGCGGCGCCTCCGGCGCCCCCAGCGCCGCCCGAGCCGTTGAGGACGCCGGCGGCGCCGCCGGCGCCGCCGGCCCCGCCGTCGCCGAAGAGGAAGCCGCCGTTGCCGCCGTTGCCGCCGGCCGCGCCGGTGCCATCGAAGACGGCCCCGCCGATGCCGCCGGCGCCGCCCGCGGCACCGAGACTGAGCACGCCGGCGTTGCCGCCATGGCCGCCGGTCCCGCCGGTCCCGGAGAGGCTGAACCCGCCGACGCCGCCGATGCCGCCGGCGCCGAACAGCCCGCCGTTGCCGCCGGCCCCGCCGGTCGCGCTGCTGGCGCCGCCGGACCCGCCGGCGCCACCATCTCCGCCGTTGGAGAACAGGCCGCCGGCCCCGCCGGCCCCGCCGGCCCCGGGTATGCCGCCGAACCCGCCGTACCCGCCGACCCCGCCGCTGGCGAACAGCCCGCCGGCCCCGCCGGCCCCACCGGCCCCACCCGTGCCGGTGCCGGCGCCGGCTCCACCGGTCCCGGCCGCGCCGAGGAGGGCGCCCCCGTTGCCGCCGCGCCCGCCGGCGCCCCCAGTGAAGGGGCCCGGGGTGCCGGGGGGAGCGACCGCCGTACCGCCGGACCCCCCGCTGCCGCCGGAGCCGATCAGGAAGGCCGACCCGCCAGCGCCGCCCGCCCCGCCGGTGGTGGCGCCGAGCCCGCCCGCCCCGCCGGTCGCGCCGGAGCCGAACAAGGTTCCGCCGCCCCCGCCGTTTCCGCCGGGCCCGCCGGTGGTGCCGGCGGCGCCGGAACCACCGATTCCGCCGTTGCCGAACAGCCACCCGCCGTCCCCGCCGGCCGCACCGGTCCCCGGAGCCCCGTTGGCGCCGTTGCCGATCAGGGGGCGTCCGGTCAGCGCCTGGGTGGGCGCGTTAATCGCATTGAGCACCTGTTGCTGCATCGTGTGCATTGGCGAGGTGCTGGCCGGAGCATTGAATCCGTCCAGACCCAACAGCTGGCCGCCGATGCCGCCCGCACCCGGCTTCCCCGGGTTGAACGCGCCAGTCCCCCCGTTACCGCCGTTACCGCCGTCGCCGATCAGCACGCCGTTGCCGCCGGCCCCGCCGTTGCCGCCAATGCTGCCCGCGCCGATCCCACCGGCGCCCCCGCTACCGCCGTTACCGCCGTCGCCGATCATCCCGGAGTTGCCCCCGGCGCCGCCGGGCCCGCCGATACTGGTACCACCGGCGCCGCCGGTGCCACCGGCGCCGCCGGAGCCGGTGAGCATGCCGGCGTTACCGCCGGCCCCCCCGTGCCCGCCGTTCTGGGCGCCGAACCCGCCGGCGCCGCCGGCCCCGCCGTCGCCAAAGAACATGCCGGCGTTGCCGCCGGCCCCGCCGGCCCCGCCAAAGCCGCCCGGGGTGACTCCTTCGCCGCCGGTGCCGCCGGCGCCGCCGGCGGCACCGAGGCTGAGCATGCCGGCGTTGCCGCCGGTCCCGCCGGCCCCGCCGAAGGTTGCGCCGTGCCCGCCGCTGCCGCCGGTACCGCCGGCGCCGAACATCCCGCCGGCCCCGCCGGCCCCACCGAGCCCGCCGATACCACCTACACTTTCGCCGCCGACCCCTCCGGTGCCGCCGGGGCCGAACATGCCGCCGGCTCCGCCGGCCCCGCCGGCCCCGCCGGTGCCACCGGTCCCGCCGCCCAAGCTGACTCCCCCGACCCCGCCGGCCCCGCCGCTGGAGAACATCCCGCCGGCACCGCCCGCGCCGCCGGCCCCGCCGGAAGAAGTGAGGGTCTGTGTGAACCCGCCGGTGCCACCGGTCCCAGCGGCGCCGAAGAGCGTGCCGGCGTTGCCGCCGGCCCCGCCCGCCCCACCAGGCCCTTGGATTGAGCCCCCGCCGGCCCCACCGGCGCCGCCCGCGCCAAACATCCCGGCGGCCCCACCATGGCCGCCGGCCCCGCCGGTGCCGGTGGTGGCGACTCCGCCGGCCCCGCCGGCCCCTCCAAGGCCGATGAGCCCGGCGGCCCCGCCGGCCCCGCCGTTCCCGCCATTGGTCCCCGGGGTGCCGGATCCGCCGGCGCCGCCGTTGCCGATCAACCACCCGCCGGGTGTGCCGTTTTGCCCGGTTCCCGGGGTGCCGTTGGTGCCGTTGCCGATCAGCGGGCGTCCGGTCGCCGCCTGGACGGGGGCGTTGATCCCGTCAAGCAGGGTCTGCAGCGGGGACGCGTTGGCCGCTTCGGCGGCAGCGAACATCGCCCCGCTGGCATTCATGGTCTGAACGAATTGCTGATGAAACACCGCCGCCTCGGCGCTGAGCGCCTGATAGGCCCGGGCGTGCCCGGAAAACAGCGAGGCCAACGCCGCTGACACCTCGTCGGCACCGGCGGCCAGCACTCCGGTAGTCGGGGCCGCCGCCGCCGCATGAGCCGCGCTCAGCGCCGATCCGATGCTCTCCACGTCCGTCGCTGCCGCCGCCACCATCTCGGGGGCCACTATTACAAACGACATCCTGTCCCTCCCGGTCGTCATCAGGCGTTCGGGGGATTGCGGATTGCGACCCGGCCCGACGTCCGTCTGGAATCGCGTTCAGGATGCGGGCCGGGCGCTGACGAAACGTCGGTCAAAACGCGTAAATTGCCGCACCGAATGTGTCGTAGGTTCGCCTTTCGGCTGCGCGCAGACCCTATTTCAGGTCCGCAACGGCTCAGCCGTGGCTGGCCACTTCCTGGGCGAGCTGCACCCGGGAGGTGATGCCCAGCTTGGCGTACACGTGGGTGAGGTGGGTTTGCACCGTCCGCCGGGAAATGAACAGCCGCGCGGCGATCTCGTTGTTGGCCAGGCCGTCGGCGACGAGCCGGGCGACATCGCGTTCCGTCGGGGTCAGGGAGGCCCACCCACTGCTCGGACGTTTGCGCTCCCCGCGACCCCGCCGCGCATAGGCGATCGCTTCATCGAGCGATAGCCCGGCGCCCTCCGCCCATGCGCTGTCAAAGGCCTGCTCGCCCATGGCGTCGCGAAGCGCCGCGACCGCGTGTTCGTAATCCGCGTCGTAGATGCTGAACCGGACCACGCCGATACGCCGCCGAATTTCGTCCGCCGCGCCGAAGAGCCGCGCCGCGTCGCGATAGCCAAGTCCGTCTGCGGCCAGCCGGCCGAGGCACTCGAGGAGATCCGGGACGGCCAGGTGCGCCTCGCACTGCGCGGCGCAACCGAGGGCCTTATGGGCATCGCGCTCCGCCTGATCCGGCTCGCCCTTGGCGATCGCTACGCGCGCACGCGTGGTCAGCGCCCGGGCCAGGTGCCACCCCGTCGACACGCCGACCTGTTGGTCGGCCCAGCGTCCGGCCTCGATAAGTTCGCCGCGCGCCAAGGCGACCTCGGCCATCGGGTTGGCGATCGCCGCGCCGAGCTCGCCCTGCACGCTCAGCCGCTGCTGGGCCGCCTCGCTCGCTTCGGCCGCCGCCGCAAGGTCGCCGGCGGCCACGGCGGCGGTGGCCAGCACCGCATAGCTGAATCCCTCGTTGTACGGCCACAAATCGGAAGCGGCCCGCAGCGAAGCCTTGGCGGCGGCTTTGGCCCCGGGGATATCACCCTGGAACGTCAGCGCGAGACTGAGGCTCAGCCGCGCGCCCCACCTGAACAAAACGTCGTGGGCCGCATCGGCATCGGCGGTCACCGCGCCGAACTGCGCGACGGCTTCGGCCAGCTCGCCCTTCATCATCTGAGCCAAGCCGAGGGTCCAGCGGCACGAGCGCGAGTGGAACCGGTCGCCTATCGCGTCGGCGAGCTCGCAGCCTTCTCGGGAGGCCGTGCCCGCGGCGATCGGGTCGCCCGCGTAGAAGGCGCCATTCGCCTGCCACGTCAAGATTTGGGTCAGCCGCCACTCGTCGTCAAGTGCGCGGGCGATGCCGATCGCCTCGGCCAGGTACGGGCGGGCGGCATCGGCGCTGTAGGAGGCGATCGCGCCGCACGCGGTGAGCGCACGCGCCAGCAGGGCCGGGTCGTCGATCTCGCGGGCGATGGCCACCGCCTGTTGCGCCTGCTCGAGGTTGTCGGCGATGCTGCGCGACGCGTCGAGGGACGCCTTGTCGGCAAGCGCACGCCCGCGCACCACCGCCGAGATGTCGGTGTGGCGCGCAACGTCTTCGGTGAGGGTGGCATCGAACCATGCCAGCCCCTCCTGGATGCGGCCGCGCGTCTGCCAGAGCGGCTGCAGCGACGACGTCAGCTCCAACGCCCGCTCGATGTCACCGTTTTGGCGGCTCCACGCGAACGCGGCCCGCAGGTTGTCGATCTCGATCTCGACCTGTTCGATGCGGCGCTGGTGGTCGGCGTCCGCGGGACTGTCCAGCAGGGCGGCCATCGTCGCGTAGTAATCACGGTGACGCGTGCGGACCTCGTCGGCTTCCCCGGATTCGGCCAGCTTTTCTGCCGCGTAGTGGCGCACCGTCTCGAGCAGCCGGAACCGTGTCCGGTCGCCGGCGTTTTCCGCCACGACGAGGGACTTGTCCACCAGCTGGGCGAGCCACTCCAGGACCTGGTGTTGCTGCGCGGGATCGCCGTCGCCGATGACCCGCGCGGCATCGAGATCGAATCCGGCCCGGAAGACCGCCAGCCGGCGAAACAAGACGCGTTCCGGTTGGCTCAGCAGCGCATGGGACCAGTCGACCGACCCTCCCAGGGTCTTCTTGCCGCGCACCCCCGTCCGCACGCCGGGCAGCAGCCGGAAGCGGTTTCGCAGGCCGTCGAGGATCTCGGTCAGCGACATCATGCGCACGCGCGCCGCCGCCAACTCAATCCCCAGGGGCAGACCGTCCAGGCGGTCGCAGATCTCGCGCACGGTGGCGGTGTCGTCGACGCCGATGCTGAAATCGGGCCGGGCCAGCCGCGCACGGTCGACGAAGAGTTCGATCGCTTCGTCCGCGAGCGACAACGACGGCACCCGCCAGGTCACCTCGCCGGCCACCCCGATGGGCTCACGGCTGGTCGTCAGGATGGTCAGCTGCGGGCAGGTGCCCAACAGCGCGACGACGAGTTCGGCGCACACATCGAGCAAGTGCTCGCAGTTGTCGAGCACGAGGAGCACCCGACGACCATCGAGGAACCGCACCAGCGTGTCGGTTGCCGAGCGGCCTGGCTGGTCCGGGAGGCCGAGCGCCCGGATCGCTGCGACCGGCACCACCTCGGGATCGGTGACCGGTGCGACATCAACGAACCACACGTTGCCGTCGAATTCGGCCGCCGCCTGGGCGGCGACCTGCACCGCCAACCGCGTCTTACCGACGCCGCCCGCGCCGGCCAGGGTCACCAGCCGGTTCTCGTACAAGGCCTTGACCACGTCGTCCGTCAGATTGACGCGACCCACAAACCGCGTCAGCTGCACCGGAAGGCCGTGGGCAACAATGCTGCCGGTGGTGCGCAGCGGCGGGAACTCGACGTCGAGGTCCGAATGGCACAGCTGCGCCACCCGTTCGGGGCGGGTAAGCTCGCCGAGCTGATGGGTGCCCAATTCGGTCAGCCACGCGTCGTCCGGCAACTGGTCGACGACCAGGTCGCGCGTGATGCCCGACAGCAGAATCTGGCCGCCATGCGCCAGATCGCGCAGGCGGGCGGCCCGCTCGGGCGTCGGACCCACATAATCGCCCGCGTCATTTAGCCGAACCTCGCCGGTGTGCACACCGATGCGCAGCCGAATCGGCGCCAACGGCGCCTGCTGCAACTCCACAGCACACGCCATGGCGTCGGTTGCGTGCGCGAAAGCGGCCATAAAGCTGTCGCCCGCGCCCGGTTCGACTGCCAACACACCGTCGTGGGCGAGGACGAGCTCGCAAGCGGCGCGATCGAGCCGCAAGAGCGCGGCCGTCATTTGCTCCGGCCGGGTCTCCCACAGTCGCTCGGAACCCTCGATATCGGCGATTAGCAGGGTCACCGTTCCCGTCGGCATAAGCTCCCTCACGCCATGGTCACGCCTGTTCCATGACCATATGTCGGCGCGTATATCAGTTTCGCTCATGCCAGCCACCCCGGGTCGAATACCAACCGAAATCCATGGAGGTCATCGAGGGGGCGGCGCGAACCTGGGCCAGCCCGGGCACACGGACTGACTCTTTGCCGTGGTCGGTCCTACGACCCCGCACCTCGCTGCAATTACGACCCCTCATGTTCTGTATCTACGCGATTCGACCGACGTTAGTTCGACGTCACGCCCCGCATATTTGACTCGTTTCCAACAGACGTCGGGGCGGGGATCGCAATTCGCTGCGGTTTTCACCGATCACCCGACGACTAGCGAGCGGGAGGACGGCGATGTCGTACGTGATAGCGGCCCCGGACATGCTGGCGGTGGCGTCAGCGGATCTGGAGGGCATCCGCTCGGCGTTGAGCGCGGCAAACGCGGCGGCGGCTCCGACTTACGGGGTGCTGGCCGCCGGCGCTGACGAGGTCTCGGCGTCGTTGGCGTCGCTGTTTTCGGGTCACGCCGGGGTTCATCACGCGTTGAGCGCTCGGGCTGCGAGAACTCCGGATCCTCCAAACGGAGCCGGCGCGCTGTCGGGCTTCTTCCACTAAACGGCATCGGTTAAAGGACGGTTGTGATGAATTTTTTGGTGTTTCCGCCGGAAATCAACTCGGCGCGGATGTATTCGGGTGCAGGGCCGGGGCCGATGTTGGAGGCGGCGGCGGCCTGGGAGGGGTTGGCCGCTGAATTGGGTTCGGCGGCGGGCTCGTTCGGGTCGGTGACGTCGGGGTTGGCGGGCGCGGCCTGGCAGGGTCCGGCGGCGGCGGCGATGGCGGGCGCGGCTTCCCCGTATGTGGGGTGGTTGAGCGCGGCGGCCGCCCAGGCGCAGGGCGCGGCGGGGCAGGCACGCGCGGCGGCGTCGGCGTTTGAGGCGGCGGTGTCGGCCACGGTGCATCCGGCGGTGGTGGCGGCCAATCGCAGCCAGCTGGTGTCGTTGGTGCGGTCAAACCTGTTGGGGCTTAATGCGCCGGCGATCGCGGCGGCCGAGGCTCAATACGAGGAGATGTGGGCCGCCGACGTTTCCGCGATGGTGGGTTATCACGGCGGGGCGTCGGCGGTGGCCGCGCAGCTGGCGCCGATGCAGCAGGCGCTGCAACCGCTGGGCGGCGCGCAGGCCGCCGTCGCGAATTTCATGGGCAATCTGGGCAGCGGCGACGCCGGCAGCGGAAACGTCGGCGGCGGCAACCACGGCAACAACAATCTGGGCAGCGGTAACAACGGCGACCAGAACCTGGGCAACGGCAACATTGGCAATGCCAACGTCGGTAGCGGGAACAACGGCATCAGCAACATCGGCGACGGCAATCGCGGCAACCAAAACCTTGGCAGCGGAAACGCCGGCAACAACAACACCGGCTTCGGCAACGCCGGCCTAGGAAACCTCGGAAACGGCAACCTCGGCAACGGCAACCTCGGCAGCGGAAATCTCGGCAACTCCAACATGGGCAGCGGCAACCGCGGCGATTCCAACATGGGCTTCGCCAACCGCGGCAGCAACAACGTCGGCCTTGCGAACACCGGCAACCACGACATGGGTTTCGGCAATACGGGCAACAACGACATCGGGTTTGGGCTCACCGGAGACAACCAGGTCGGCTTCGGGGCGCTGAACTCGGGGACCGGCAACATCGGGTTCGGAAACTCGGGCACCGGGAACATCGGCTTCTTCAACTCGGGCACCGGAAATGTGGGCTTCCTCAACTCCGGCAACCACAGCACCGGCTTCGAGAACTCGGGCAGCATCAACACCGGTTTCCAGAACTCCGGCCTGGCGAACACCGGCTTCGGAAATGCCGGCTTCAGCAACTTCGGTTTCGGGAACGGCGGCGCCAACAATATGGGTATCGCAAACGGCGGTTCCCAAAATTTCGGGATGGCCAACTCCGGCTTCCAGAACACGGGTAGCGGGAACGCGGGCACGCTCAACACGGGCGACTTCAACGCGGGCGACATCAACACCGGGTGGGCAAACTCGGGCGCCAGCAACACGGGCGGCTTCGACTCGGGCAACCTGAACACCGGCTTCGGCAGCGTGATCACGCCGGCCGGCGTCAAGAACTCGGGCTTCGGCACCACCGGCCTCGATTCGTCTGGCTTCTCCAACTCGGGCGGTGCTAGCTCCGGGTTCCAAAACACCGGCCTCGAATTCGAGTCGGGCTTTGGAAACTCGGGCAACGGCAACAACGTCGGAATCAATAACTCGGGCAGTTTCCTGGCCGGAATCGGAAACACGGGCTTCGACAACATCGGCATCGGCAACACCGACGTCTTCAGCTCGGGCATCGGTAACTCCGGCAATGACGACTCGGGATTCTTCAACATGAAGGACGCGATTTCGGGCTTCTTCAATTTGAACGCGTCGATTTAACCCGGGACGGTTGTGATGAATTTTTTGGTGTTGCCACCCGAAATCAATTCGGCGCGGGTGTATTTGGGTGCGGGGCCGGGGCCGATGTTGGAGGCGGCTACGGCCTGGGATGGGCTGGCCGGTGAATTGGGTTCGGCGGCGGGCTCGTTCGGGTCGGTGACGTCGGGGTTGGCGGGTGCGGCCTGGCAAGGTCCGGCGGCGGCGGCGATGGCGGGCGCGGCTTCCCCGTATGTGGGGTGGTTGAGCGCGGCGGCGGCCCAGGCGCAGGGCGCGGCCGGGCAGGCACGCGCAGCGGCGTCGGCGTTTGAAGCGGCGGTGTCGGCCACCGTGCATCCCGCGGTGGTGGCGGCCAATCGCAGCCAGTTGGTGTCGTTGGTGCGGTCAAACCTGTTCGGGTTCAACGCTCCGGCGATCGCGGCGGCCGAGGCACAGTACGAGCAGATGTGGGCCGCCGACGTGGCCGCGATGGTGGGCTATCACGGCGGGGCGTCGGCGGTGGCCGCGCAGCTGGCGCCCATGGTGCAGGCGCTGCAAACCCGGCCCGGGCCACTTGGCCAAGTGCAGGCGGCCGTCGCGAACATCAACCTGGGCATCGGCGACGGCGGCAACCTCAACCTGGGCAGCGGCAACTTCGGCAACCAAAACCTGGGCAGCGGAAACCGTGGCGACACCAACCTCGGCAGCGGAAACAACGGCAATTCCAACTTGGGCAGCGGCAACTTCGGCAACCAGAACCTGGGCAACGGAAACGTCGGCAGCACCAACCTCGGCAGCGGCAACTTCGGCAGTAACAACGTCGGCAGCGGAAACAGCGGCAGCAAGAACGCCGGAACGGGAAACCAGGGCAGCGGCAACGTCGGTAACGGGAACCTCGGCAACTCCAACGCCGGAAGCGGGAATCGCGGTGACGCCAACATGGGCTTCGGCAACCGCGGCAGCAACAACGTGGGCTTCGGCAACACCGGCAACCACAACATGGGTTTCGGTAACACGGGTAACAACGACATCGGCTTTGGGCTCACCGGGGACAATCAGGTCGGCTTTGGGGCGCTGAACTCGGGCAGCGGCAACCTCGGGTTCGGCAACTCGGGCACCGGGAACATCGGGTTCTTCAACTCGGGCACCGGGAATGTCGGGTTCTTCAACTCGGGCAACGGCAACTTCGGCTTCGGAAACGCCGGGGATACCAACACCGGCTTCTGGAACGGGGGCTCGGTAAACACCGGCTTCGGCAACGGCGGCGGCACCAACTTCGGATGGGGGAACGGCGGCGTCAACAATATGGGTTACGGAAACGCCGGCAACCTCAATACGGGCTTCGGTAACTCGGGCACTCTTGACACGGGCAGCGGGAACTCGGGCTCCATTAACACAGGGGACTTCAATTCGGGCTCCGTGAACACGGGATGGGCAAACTCGGGCGGAACCAACACGGGCGGGTTCAACTCGGGCAGCCTGAACACCGGCTTCGGGAGCGCGATCACCCCACTCGGAGTTACAAGCTCGGGCTTCGGGAACACGGCCAGTTCCACATCGGGCTTCTTCAACTCGGCCGCCACTGCCTCCGGCTTCCACAACACTGGCTTCGCGTTTGACTCCGGCATCAACAACTCGGGTGTTGAAGATGCCGGCATCAACAACTCAGGCGTGCTAGAGGCGGGGTTGGCCAACGCGGGCGCCTCCAGCACGGGCATCGCCAACACGGGCAACCTCGACGCCGGTATCGCCGACTCCGGAAGCAGCAGCTCGGGCGGCTTCAACAAGGGCACCGTCGCGGCTGGCTTCTTCCACTAGGGATGTCCGAATGACGATCTACGACCCCACGCCTTGCCGCGGTTACGACCCCCCGGCAGGCATATCTATGAGTTCTGACCGACGTTCTTCGGCCCACCACTTTCGCATAGTTAGTGCGTCGGTGAAGGCCGTGGTCATGCGGCCGGATGAGTTGGGATTGTGATGTCGGACTTTTCGTTGTTGCCGCCGGAGATCAATTCGGCGCGGATGTATGCCGGGGCGGGCGCGGTCCCGTTGTTCCTGGCGGCGACGGCGTGGGATGGGTTGGCTGCCGACTTGTCGGCGTCGGCGTCGTCGTTTGACTCGGTAATCTCGGCCCTGGTTGGCGGGCCGTGGTCGGGTCCGGCGTCGGAGGCGATGGCGGGCGCGGCGGCGCCGTACGTGTCGTGGCTGGCGGGGTCGGCCGCGCAGGCGGAAGGGGCGGCGGCGCAGGCCCGGGCGGCGGCGACGGCGTTCGAGGCGGCGCAGACGGCGACCGTGCATCCGGCCGCCGTCGCGGCGAACCGGGCCCAGCTGATGACGTTGGTGGCGACCAATTTTCTGGGCCAGAACACGCCGGCCATCGCCGCCACGGAGTTCCAGTATGTGGAGATGTGGGCCCAGGACGTCGCCGCGATGGTCGGCTACCACGCCGGAGCGATGTCGGTGGCATCGTCGTTGACGCCCTTTACCGTACCGCCAATCAGCTTGGCGGGCTTGGCGTCCCAAGTCGGCGCGGCGGCCTCGGCGGCGGCCTCGGCGGTAGGGGACGCGGCTCCGGCTCTGGCGGCCGCCGTGCAGTCACTGGTTTCCGGTGCGCCGGTGCAGTCGTTGACGTCGGTGGCACAGATCGCGACGCTTCCGGTCAGCATGCTGATGTCGCCAATCATGTCGCTGGCACAGGGTGCGAACGCCGGCACGGCCGGGCTGGCTAATGCGGCCGCGGCCGGGGCCGATGTCCCCAAATTCGTTGGCAACACCGCTCCGGCGTACAAGCCGCTGGGTGGTGGCGGAGCGGGCCTGGGATCGGCCGTGTCGTCGGGTTTGGGTAAGGCCCGGCTGGTGGGATCGATGTCGGTGCCACCGACGTGGCAGGGGTCGGTGCCGGCTCGGCTAGCCAGTTCGGCGATGTCAGGGCTGGGCGCCGAAATACCGGGTGCCGCAGGGGGAGTCGGGGCCGGCATGGGCGGTATGCCGATGATGCCGATGCCGATGGGCGGCATGGGTGGCGGCGGAATGCCCGGCGGCATGATGGGCCGCGGCGGGGCCAGTCCGCATGTGGTGCAGTCGCGGCCCACCGTGGTGCCGCGGGCCGGGGTCGGATAGGGCGGGGGTGAGCGGTCGGGCTTTTCAGATCCGCCGCCGCGTCTGACGTGGCGGCACACGGACATTCATTGGTTTTCTAGAAAGGAGCAAAGTGATGGCTACTCGGTTCATGACCGACCCGGATGCGATGCGGGCCATGGCGGGCCGGTTCGAGGTGCATGCGCAGACGGTTGAGGATGAGGCGCGTCGGATGTGGGCGTCCTCGCAGAACATTTCCGGTGCCGGTTGGAGTGGGGCGGCCCAGGCGACGTCCTACGACACGATGGGGCAGATGAATCAGGCGTTTCGCAACATCGTGAGCATGCTGCATGGCGTGCGTGACGGATTGTTCCGCGACGCCAGCAACTACGAGCAGCAAGAGCAGGCTTCGCAGCAGATTCTGAGCAGCTAGCGCGGCTTTCAGTTAGGAGGATTTGGGAATGACGATCAATTATCAATTCGGCGATGTGGACGCCCACGGCGCCCTGATCCGGGCTCAGGCGGCGTCGCTGGAGGCCGAACACCAGGCCATCGTGCGTGATGTGCTTGCGGCGGGCGACTTTTGGGGTGGCGCCGGGTCGGTGGCCTGCCAGGAGTTCATCACCGCGCTGGGGCGCAACTTCCAGGTGATCTACGAGCAGGCCAACGCTCACGGCAGCAAGGTTCAGTCCGCGGGCAACAACATGGCCGGCACCGATTCGGCGGTGGGTTCCAGCTGGGCCTAACCAGTTTTCACGGGCGCGGGTAGCACAACGGCGTGTCGACCCGCGCCCGTGCCATGTCAGGCGCCCTAGGTGACTGCGGCGGCTGCCGTTTCGGCCGACATCACCTCGGCCGCGGCCGGCCGCCAACACCTGCGTGACCCAAGGAGGAGATATGACGCTGCGGGACAACACGATCAGAGGCTATGGCGCCGCTTGTTACCTGTTATCTCGCTCTGCGCTACTGTACGGGATCGGCTTTGCCGGCAACATTGCGGTTCCGCGCAGTATCGACCATGCGGTGGCAGGACCGCTTGATAAAGCGGTCGTGGTCAATCTGCTGCTGCTTGGCCAGTTCGCGTTACAGCAGCGCCTCGCAGCAGATTCGGTGTTCAGGCGGTCGTGGACGCGCTTCATGGCGCAGTCGATCGAACGCAGTACCCACGTGCTGTTCGCGAGCCTTATGCTGCTTCTGCTGTATTGGCAATGGCGCACGCTGCCAACAGTGGTCTGGGATGTGCTATCACCGGCGGGCCGGCTGGGGTTGCACGTCTTGTTCTGGCTGGGCTGGGCGATCGTCGTCATTGGAGCGATCAGCATCACGCACTTCAACCGGTTCGATCTACGGTCTCTGTATTCCACTTGGCGTGAAAAGCTTTACGGCGAATCGAGAGTCGGTTCCCGGCTGCTGTACCGACTGACGCGGCACCCCATCGCGTTGGGCTTCATCATCGCGTTCTGGGCTAAGCCGGTGATGACGGCCGGGCAGTTGCTCTTCGCGGTCGCCGCCACCGGATACATCGTGGTGGTCGTGCGTCAGGAAGAACGCGATTCGCGGCTGCAATCGGCGCTCACTACCACGGTCATCGCCGAACTGTCCCGCACTGTGTTTCCGGCGCTGCGGCAGGCAACGGTCTTCCCGAGGCCCTCGGTTAACGGGTCCCCGTGGGCTGGGAACCGGGTAGGGAATGACCGGCTCGGTGCCTAGGCCTGAATTGTTGCGGCGGAAGCGGTTTCGGCTGACATCACCTCGGCCGCGGCGCGCTCGCCCGAGCGAATCGCACCGTCGATCCACCCGCACATGATCGCCGAGCTCTCGGTCCCCGCCCAGTGGACGCGACCGCAGGGCTCGCGCAGGGTGTAACCGAATTCGGTCAGCACGCCGGTAGGAGCGTGGCTGATCATGCCACCGCCGGAATAGCGCTCCGTGGTCCAGTTCTGCTCGTGGAATTCCAACGGCGCCTTCGCCTTGCTGCCGAACCGATCGACGAGTTCACCGATGACCGCCGCTTTCCGATCGGCCTCGTCCATTCTTGTCAGCCGGCGTGCGGCCGGTCCCTCGGTGATCACGCACATGATTCCCGGGTTCCCGGTGTCCGTGCAGGCGTCGATGGTCAGGGTGGCCGGGGATCCCGGCGCGGCCGACTGGCCGCACAATCCGTCCGCACGCCAAAATGGCTCGTCGTAGACGATCGAGATCTTGATGACGGCGCCACTTGGCATGCGCTGGTTCAGAAGTGCCCGATCCACGGGTAGCGTCGGCTCGTACACGATCGAACTGGCGATGGCAAGCGGGATCGCCACAATGGCCCGCCGCGCCCGCACCGTCAGGTCGTCCGCGCGGACCGTCACACCGTCGGCGTCCTGGGTGATCTGCCGGACCGGCTGCGAAAGGTGCAGCGCGTCACCGAGTTCGGCGGCCACCGGACCGTAAATGGCACCCATCCCGCCGACCGGACGGGCATCCTGGGCGCCACCCTTACCGGAGATGACGAAAGTCGGACCGCCGCCCGACCCCATCTGCAGCAGCACCCACAGCAACGACGTCTCTGACGCCGCTGAGGTGTAGGTGCCGGCCAACGCCATGTCGAGCATCTCGCGGGCCTGCTTGGACATGGTGTTCTTGTCGAGCCATTCCCCGAGACTGATGCGGTCCCACTCCTCGGCCTGCTTGGCCTCCCACGGGGCTTCGCGCGGAATCGATTTGCACATCTTCTCTATCGAGAGCAAACCGAGGCCGAGGTTGGTGACCGCCCACGGGCTCATCGTCCAGGGGATCGTGCCACCGTAGCGGTGCTTCTTGCCGTCGACGATCATCATGGCGTCGCCGTCGTTGTGCTGCTTGTACTCCGGCACACCGAACTCGTCCATCAACGCATGGATGCGATCCTGGCCCGGCCCGACCCACGCGCCGCCACGATCGACCCACGTACCGTCCGGGCGGTACTCCGTGAACGTGCGACCGCCGACCCGGTCGCGCGCCTCCAGCAAGGCCACCGAGCGGCCGGCCTGCTTCAACCGCAGGGCGGCAGTCAATCCCGCGAACCCGGCGCCGACCACGCAATAATCGGCCTCTGACACCACTGGCTCCTCACCTAGGCCCGCCCCAGCAGCAAACTACACCGATCGCGACATCGGAAGAAGCGTGTTCACCCGGATTCTCGGGCGGTTCAAACCCGTCCTTCCGAGGAGGAAAAGCGTGTTGGGCTAACGACGGATCTGCGGGGCGCCCCTTAGCCGAGCGTTTCCCAAAAGCGGGTGAGAGCCGCCGCGCCGCGGGCGGGATCCTGAACCATCCACCAGTGTCCGAGCCCGTCCAATATCTCCGTCTGGGCTCCGGCCCGGTCCGCTGCCCGGCGACGGAGTTCGTCGGAGCCGATGTAGGGGTCCTCGGTGGCGAGCAGTGAAAGCCCCGGCCGGGCAGCGGCATTGTCCAGTTCGCGCCCGGCCTCGGCCATCGCGGGTTGGCGCGCCGAGCGGTACAGCGACAGGATCGCTCGGCCCATCTCCGGGCCCTGCGCCGCGGCGATCGAGGACGCGATGGCCATCGGTATGCCCAGCGCGGCCATCCGTTCCGCACGGTCTCCGACCGTCCCGCCGAGCACGGTGTTCACCAAATCCTCGCCCTCGCCCGGCGTCTGCCACACCTGCGCGAGGTCATGCCAAACGTACTCAGCATCGAACAGACCGACGGCGTCACTGGCCCAGCTGCGCACCAACTCCGGTCGATGCATCACCACGTTCATCACGTGGCCGCCGCCCCAGTCGTGCCCAACCAGGTCGATCGGTTCGTCGACGCCCTCTAGCTGTGCTTCGAGCCAGTCACGGTAGGCGAGGTAGGTCGCCGGGAACCCATCGTCCAGGGGAGCACCAAAGCCCGGTGGTGATAGCCGCACCACATCCTCGCGCTCCAGGGCATCGACCAACGGGCCCCAGATCGCGTCAGTCTCCGGGTTGCCGTGCACAAGTACGATCGTCATATCCGACATCCTGACGTGAGGCAGCGGTCAAGCGCTAGTGCGGCATCTTCCCGCTGTAGTTCTTGCCCACTAGTCCGGTGATGTTGCTGTGTCAAGGGTCTGGATGGTGATGCCTGTCAAGAAGAACAGGATGATCAATAGCCCTATGAAAAGAATCAGAGCGTTCTCTAACAGAGTGAGTAGTTTGCCCTGGACAGTGCTGAACAAGTTGAGCACCCCGGCCAGCGCCTGATAGTCCTGGGCGTGCTCGGAGAACAGGTGCGCGACAGCCGTCGAGACCTCATCGCTGGCTGCGGGCAGCACCGACAAGGTTGGGGGCGCCGCAGTCAGGTGCGCCGCGCTGAGCGTCGACCCAATTGTCACCAAATCCGTTGCTGCCGATGTCATTACCTCCGGCGCCGCGATCACAGCCGACATCTCTATCCTCCTAACCGGCCTTAGATTCGGCAGGCTGGGCGACGACGGCTTGTTCAGACGACGAAGGTCGTTGGGTGCGACGCCGATTGACGGTGGCGACTCGGTAGAGGAACGAGGGGCGAAGCAGGCGGGTGGGGGGATCGAGAAGCCCGGTGACTCTGAAGAACTGGGTGCCGATCACGCTATCGGACTCGGAGGCGGTCAGCACGAGTTCCACTAGCCGATTGGTGAGGCGCATCGAAGGTGTCCGTCGGCCTTGGACTTCCGGGAAGGTCAGGTCGGAAGTGGCTCCGGTTCGCCAGGCCACACCGATCGCCTTGGCCGTGGCGCGAAAGTACCGCCGGGGCAGGTCGGTGACGCCTCGACGCAGGCAGTCCCGCAGCGCCACGGCGTCTAACGCAGCCACCGACATTCCTTGCCCGTAAATCGGATTGAAGCTACATATCGCGTCACCGCAGGCCAGCAGGCCGTCGGGGAGTCGCCGCATCTTGTCGTAGCGTCGCCACTGGCTGGACGGCATGCGATGTTGCACCACCGGCCCGAGCGGTTCGCCGGTGCGCACTGCCTCCAGCAGGTGGGCCGGGCCGTAGCCCTCGGCGAAGGACAACATGCCGGCCAGGTCACGCGGCGGCTCATGTCCGGCCAGCCCGAACACCGTGAATATCCAGGTGTCGTGCTCATAGCCAACTAAGAACATGCCCGTGGGCCGACCGGGCGCTGGGCTGACAAGAGCCAACATTTCCGTCAGGGTGCCGGGCGGGATCCGCATCGGTTGGCTGACGTAGGTCGTATGCATGGTGATGTGGTCCTCTGCCGGTCGTCCATAGCCGAGGTTCTCGAGGAGAGCCGGCGTGTGCGCGCTGCGGCCCATTGCGTCCACGACGAGGTCCGCCGTCATCTCCTGTGGCGCGCCGCCGGTGCGGTTCACCACCCGAACCCCGGTGATGCGACTCCGGTCCGCACTCGACGTCAACTCGGTGACGTCGTGGGTGCCGTGGATCGTCACGTTGCCAACCCCCTGTAGGCGCCGCCGAACGTGGCACTCCAAGAGCGGCCGGCTGGGCATATAGAGCGCCATTTCCGTGTACTCCCCGGCTACCACTCCAGACGGCAACAACCGGTGGCCGTTATAGGACATGTACGCCTTGGAAAGGTCCCCGTCGTCCCAAACGGGCGCGCCGTCGGCAACCAGCCCTTTGAGGAGCCCGGGAAACAGCTCATCCAGGACTTGGGCGCCGCGCGGCAGAAGTGCGTGAACGTGCCGACCCTGCGGTACTCCGCGCCTGTTGACGGGATCGTCTGATAACTCGTCCCGCTCGAACACTGTGACGGTCCCGAAGAAATCGGCCAGCACCCTCGCGGTGAGCAGCCCGCCCATGCTCGCCCCTAAAACGACCGCGCGCTCACCCAACACCGGCATTGCGAACCCCTAACGTCACGGTTTCCACTGCAACTACTCGGGCTTGATCAGCATGCAACCGTGCGAACTGTGGGGATTGAGTACTGGAGTACTCCAATTTTCGCGAACCACGGCCTCACGTTCGGCGACGCCGCACGGCTGAAGCCGGGCCGGTCCACATAATCAATGGTGATGTTGGTACATAGGGTTCGGGCGCGGCGCAGCTCCGACGACTTCCCGCGCGGTGAACACCTGGCCGCCCAGATCGCGGAGGTCGCCGCCGATCCGGTCGCCGTCGAGCCGGAAACCGCGGAGATGGTGCTGAACCGGATCATCGACAACGCCGCCGTCAGCGCCGCGGCCGTGCTGCGCCGGCCGGTCACGGTGGCCCGTCGGCAGGCGCTGGCTCATCGCGCGCGGCCGGGGGCGAGCGTCTTCGGCGTCCCCAGTTCCCGCGGCGGCTATTCCGCGGAGTGGGCGGCCTGGGCCAATAGCGTCGCGGTGCGCGAGCTCGACTTCCACGACACGTTTTTGGCCGCGGAGTACTCCCACCCGGCCGACAACATCCCCCCGCTCGTCGCCGTGGGGCAGCAGCTCGGTGTGCGCGGCGCCGACCTGATCCGCGGTGTGGCCACCGCATACGAGATCCAGATCGACCTGGCCCGCGGAATCTGCCTGCACGAGCACAAGATCGACCACGTCGCGCATCTCGGCCCCTCGGTCGCCGCCGGCATCGGCACCATGCTGCGGCTGGACACCGAGACCATCTATCAGGCGATCGGGCAGGCGCTGCACCTGACCACCAGCACCCGCCAATCGCGGAAGGGGTCGATCTCCAGCTGGAAGGCGTTCGCGCCGGCGCACGCCGGAAAGACCGCCATCGAGGCGGTCGACCGGGCGATGCGCGGCGAGCGCTCACCGGCCCCGATCTGGGAGGGCGAGGACGGCGTGATCGCCCGGCTGCTGGGCGGACCCGAGCGCGAATACCACGTGCCGTTGCCGGCTCCCGGCGAACCCAAGCGCGCCATTCTGGACAGCTACACCAAGGAGCACTCGGCGGAGTACCAGAGCCAGGCGCCGATTGACTTGGCCCGGCGCCTGCGGCAGCGCTTGGCTGGTCTGGAAGGCGATCTGGATCAGATCGCGGCAATCGTATTGCACACCAGCAACCACGCCCATGTGGTGATCGGGACCGGATCCGGGGATCCCCAGAAGTTCGATCCCGACGCGTCACGCGAAACGCTCGACCACTCGCTGCCCTACATCTTCGCCGTCGCGCTGCAGGACGGCACCTGGCACCACGAACGCTCCTACGCTCCACAACGGGCCCACCGGCGCGACACCGTCGAATTGTGGCGCAAGATCTCCACCGTCGAAGACCCCGAGTGGACTCGCCGCTACCACTCGAGCGATCCGGCGCAAATGGCGTTCGGGGCGCGTGCGGAGGTGACACTCAAGAGTGGCGAGGTGATCTGTGACGAGCTGGCCGTGGCCGATGCCCACCCGTTGGGAGCCCGGCCTTTTTGGCGCCCGCAGTATGTGCAGAAGTTCACCGAGCTGGCCGATGACGTCGTGGATCAGGCCGAGCAGCGCAGGTTTCTGTCCGCTGTGGACTCCTTGGCCGACCTCAAGGCCGGGGCCTTGGACGCGCTGAACATCGTGGTCGATCCGCGGGTGCTGGAGAAGGCGCCGGTCATTCCGCCGGGGATCTTTCGGTGACTTCAATTGTGCGGCCTGGGCTTTGAGTGAGCTTCCAGGGCGGAGACTTCACGGAATTTCCGCCCCGGCACACACTCGAAGCCGTGAGCGCACATCGAACGCGCGTCGCGACGGCTATGACGTGGCGGGTCCGCCGTACTGCCACACCAGCGTGTGGGCGCCGGTCATGGTCGGGTTGCACCACATCATCCGGCCGTTTACGTCGTGTGTGGTGGCGTGCAACGCGGTGCAGGCATCACCAGGCGCGGGCGCATCGGCCCGGGCAATACCGCCCCCGACGGGCGCGAGAGCGACGATCATCGTCAGTACGAACCATCGAAGTCTGCTCATGGCGGAGTTCTCCTAACGCACGCGCTGACCCGACTTCACGGTATCCGGCGATTAACTCCCAGGCAAAACATTCTTTGCCCCAACCTGGGCCACTCGCCTAGAACACGTTCTAACCTGTGAAACCATGGGATTCCTCAAGCCCGACCTGCCGCAGATCGACATGGCCGAATGGAATACGGGCACCCGCAGCGAGAAGATCCGTCCGATGGCCCGCCACTGGGCCGAGGTGGGGTTCGGCACGCCGGTCGCACTGCATCTGTTCTACGTCGTCAAAATCCTTCTCTACATCCTGGTCGGGTGGCTCTTCGCGTCGGCCACCAACGGACTGGGCGGGTTCACGCACGTTGCGTCGTGGTGGTCGGAGCCGATCGTCTTCGAGAAGGTCGTGCTCTACACGATGCTGTTCGAAGTGATCGGGCTCGGTTGCGGCTTCGGGCCGCTGAACAACCGGTTCTTTCCGCCGATGGGTTCCATCCTGTACTGGATGAGGTTCGGCACCATCCGGCTGCCACCGTGGCCGGATCGTGTCCCGTTGACCAGGGGCAGCGCCCGCAGGCCGGTTGACGTCTTCCTGTATGCCGCGCTGCTGCTGACGACGCTTTGGGCGCTGTTCTCCGACGGCACCGGGCCGATCCCCGAACTCGGCACCAAGGTCGGGCTGCTGCCGACGACGGAGATAGTGCTGATCCTGCTGATCCTCGGCGTGCTCGGACTGCGCGACAAGGTGATCTTCCTGGCCGCGCGCGGCGAGGTCTACGCGACTATAGCGGTGACCTTCCTCTTCGGCGGCGCCGACATGATCGTCGGGTCCAAGGTGGTGTTCCTGGTGATCTGGATCGGCGCGGCGACGTCCAAGCTCAACAAGCACTTTCCGTTCGTGATCTCCACGATGATGTCCAACAACCCGCTGGTGCGGCCCCGGTGGCTGAAAAGGCGCTTCTTCGAGAAGTTCCCCGACGACCTGCGGCCCGGGCGGGTGTCACGGTTTCTGGCTCACGTCAGCACCGCCATCGAGATGCTGGTGCCGTTGCCGCTGTTCTTCTGCCACGGCGGCTGGCCGACGACGGTGGCCGCCGTCGTCATGGTGTGCTTCCACCTGGGCATCCTCGTATCGATCCCGATGGGCGTGCCGCTGGAGTGGAACGTCTTCATGATTTTCGGTGTGTTGTCGTTGTTCGTCGCGCATGCCCGGCTGGGGCTGACCGACCTGAAACACCCGGTCTTGGTCGCGCTCCTGTTCGTCGTCATTGCGGGAATTGTCATGCTGGGCAACATGTTTCCGCGGAAGATCTCCTTCCTGCCGGGCATGCGGTACTACGCCGGCAACTGGGACACCACGTTGTGGTGCATCAAGCCGTCGGCCAACGAGAAGATCAATCGTGGCATCGTGGCGATCGCCAGCATGCCGCAGGCCCAGCTGGAGCGGTTCTACGGCAGTCCCGAGGCGGCACAGATCCCCATCTTCATGGGGTATGCGTTCCGCGGGTTCAACACCCACGGCCGGGCCCTGTTCACGTTGGCCCACCGCGCCATGGCCGGGCAGAACGAGGATGACTACGTCCTCACCGACGGCGAGCGCATCTGCAGCACCGCTATCGGCTGGAACTTCGGCGACGGCCACATGCACAACGAGCAACTCATCACCGCGATGCAGGAGCGCTGCCACTTCGCGCCGGGTGAGGTGCGAGTGGTGTTGCTCGACGCGCAGCCGATTCACAAGCAGACACAGGCCTATCGGCTGGTGGACGCGGCGACCGGCGAGTTCGAGCACGGCATAGTGCAAGTCGCCGACATGGTGACCCGACAACCATGGGCCGACGACGTTCCCGTCGAAGTCCTCTCCGATGAGGGCCGCCAAGCGTAACGCCACGGTGAGATTTCGGCTTGGAAGTCGCCGTGGCGTTACCCGCGCGAAAGCTAAGCCCCGGCCCGCACCTCTTGGGCCGCGGCGACCATGTTCTGCAGGGACGCGGTCACCTCGTCGACCGAACGGGTCTTGAGCCCGCAATCGGGGTTGACCCAAAGCCGTTGCGGTGGTACGGCTCTCAACGCGGCACGCAGCGACTCGGCCACCTCGTTGGCGCTCGGCACCCGCGGCGAATGGATGTCGTAGACACCCGGGCCCACGCTGTTGGCGAAGCCGACCGAGTTCAGGTCGTCCAGCACCTCCATGTGTGAGCGGGCCGCCTCGAGCGATGTGACGTCGGCGTCCAGGTCGGCGATGGCGCCAATCACCTCACCGAATTCCGAGTAGCACAGGTGGGTGTGGATTTGCGTCGACTCGGCGACGCCGGAGGTGGCCAAGCGGAAAGCGGCCACGGCCCAACGCAAGTAGTCCTCCTGCCGGGCGCGTCGCAGCGGCAGTAGCTCACGCAGCGCGGGCTCGTCGACCTGGATGATCGCGATGCCCGCGGCCTGCAGGTCCACGGTCTCGTCGCGAATGGCCAGCGCCACCTGGTTGGCGGTGTCGGCCAGCGGCTGATCATCGCGGACGAACGACCAGGCCAGGATCGTGACCGGCCCGGTCAACATGCCCTTCACCGGTTTGTCGGTCAGGGACTGGGCATAGGTGATCCAGTCGACGGTCATCGGGTGGGTCCGCGACACGTCGCCGTAGAGGATCGGCGGACGCACGCAGCGGCTGCCGTAGGACTGCACCCAGCCGTTCTGCGTGGCGAAGAAGCCCTCCAGTTGCTCGGCGAAGTACTGAACCATGTCGTTGCGCTCCGGCTCGCCGTGCACCAGCACGTCCAGGCCGAGCCGCTCCTGCAGCTTGATGACGTCGGCGATCTCCTTGCGCATCTTGCCGACGTACTCGGCCTCATCGATCTCACCGGCCCGAAAAGCCGCGCGCGCCTTGCGGATCGCCGACGTCTGCGGGTAGGAGCCGATCGTCGTGGTCGGCAGCGGCGGCAGGTGCAGCCGCGCCTCCTGGCTGGCGCGACGTTCGGACGCATCGCCACGGTGCGTGCCCGACGCGATGATCGAGTCGATCCTGGCGCGGACGGCGGAGTTGTGCAACCGCGGGTCGCTCCGCCGCGAGGCCACGGCGGCGTTGGAGGCCGCGATCTCGTCGGCGACGGCGTCGCGCCCGTCGCAAAGGGCGCGCGCGAGTATGACGACTTCTCCGACCTTTTCGGCCCCGAACGCCAACCAGCTGCGCAGGTTGTCGTCCAGCCCCGTTTCGGGCTCCAGCGAGTACGGCACGTGCATCGTGGAACACGAAGTCGAAACCGCCACGCTACCAGCGGAACCCAGCAGCGTCGCCACGCTGGCCAGCGCCGATTCCAGGTCGGTTCGCCAGATGTTGCGCCCGTCGACGATTCCGGCGACCAGGATCTTGGTCGACAATTCCGGAATGCCCGCCACCGCGGTGTCGGCGCCGGCCACCAGGTCTATGCCGATGGCTTCGACGGGCGTGTGAGCCAGCCCCGCCAGCGAAGCGCCCGGGTCGCCGAAGTAGGTGGCGACATGGATGGCGGGCCGGTTGCTCACCGACCCCAGCGCGTTGTAGACGGCCTCGGCCAGCGCGGGCGCGTCGGGGGAGATGTCGGTCACCAGGGCCGGCTCGTCGAACTGCACCCACTGCGCACCGTTGTCCGCGAGCAGCCAGAGCAGCTCGGAGTAGATCGGCACCAGCTCCTCGAGCCGCTCGATCGGTGCGCCGGCGCCGTTGATGCCCTTGCTCAGCAACAGGAAGGTGATCGGCCCGATGACAACCGGTCGTGCCGGAATCCCTTGGCTTAGAGCCTCTTTCAGCTCAGAGAGCACCTTGTCGGGATTCAGCGCGAACCGGGTCGCGGGCTCGATCTCGGGAACCAGATAGTGGTAATTGGTGTCGAACCACTTCGTCATCTCGAGCGGCGCGATGTCTTCGTTGCCGCGCGCGAGGGCGAAGTAGCGGTCCAGCTCGTCGGGGGCCTCCGTTGCCCGGGCCGGCAGCGCGCCGAGCATGACCGCCGTGTCGAGCATCTGGTCGTAGTACGAAAAGGTGTTCACCGGGACCGAGTCCAGGCCGGCGGCGGCCAGGCCCGACCACATGTCGCGTCGCAACGTCGTGGCGACGGACTCCAGCTCGCCTCGCCCGGTGCGTCCGGCCCAGTAACCCTCGGTGGCGCGCTTGAGTTCGCGTTTCGGGCCGATGCGAGGGGAGCCGGTAACAGTAGCGGTGAATGGTTGAGGGATCACGATTCGTCCTAACACTCGACGGGTGGCCATCACCGCTGGCGGACGCGCAGCCGATTCCATCGCGGTGCGCACCTCCAGCGCACAAGCCGCAACGGCCACGACCAAACGCCCATTCCACGAGGCGATGAGCCGGCCGGACGCGGCGCGCCCGGCACAGCTGGCAGGTCTTCGGACTCGCAGGCGCGCACCGGGTGGTGCTCCTAATGGCCGTCGCTTCCCAATCGTGCGATCAGTGCTGTTGACGGCGGTCGTTCCTGCATACCGCTGCGGGACAGTCCCGGACTCTCACCGGGTTCCCTCTTGCGATGCATGTCTAACATACCCCGCTCGATGCCGGCGCCGCGTTTGCGGCGACGGCAGACCAGCTGCGTAACGTAGCTTACCCCGCCGCCTGGGAGGGTCAGTGAGCCAGCGCCTCAGCGATGGGTACGCCACCGTTGTTGAAGTCGATGGTTCGCCCGATGGTCGAGTCGTCCGCCAGCGCGGCAGCCACCACCAGCGCGACGTCGGCGCGGGAGACCTCGCCTTTGCCCTTAGCACATCGTGCTCGACCGTTGACCAGTCGAATCTGGCCAGCTGACGGGCCAGCGTAGCTATGAATCCTTCTCCTTCAAGGACTTCCAAGACGCAATCGAAGAAGTCGTGATCCACAACACCGTGCAGGCCCGCCAGGGATTGGGATCACTCGAGGTCCCATTCAATTTCCTAAATGCGGCGGCTGGAGTATGCGTCGATCCAGTCGGAGTATCGAGTAGTGAAGATGGTGGCGTTCTCGTCGGGTGCGAGGGTGTGATCGTCGATCACCGCACCGAAGTATGGCGCCTGGGCGTCAGTGACGACCCGACGTTGATCACCAATGGCGGCAAGGCCCGTGCGGACAAAGTCGTCCATCCCCATTGCTTCGGGTCCAGCGATCTCCATTACTCCGTTGATAGGGCGCCCGACAGCTGCGCGGGCCACGGCGGTGGCGACATCGTCGGCGGCGATAGGACGGAACAACGCATGCGGCAATCTGACAATGTCTCCGTCTGTCGCGGAATCGGCCAAGCCAACCGCGAATTCGTAAAACGGAGTGGCTCGCACGATCGAATAAGGCCGACCCGAATCCTTGATCAGGTTTTCCTGAGCTGCTTTCGCGGTGTTGTAACCGCTATCTGGCATGATCTGCGCGCCCACTACGGACAACGCGACATGGTGTTTGACTCCCGCTTCCTGTTCAGCAGAGAGAAGATTCGTGGTCGTGGTTGTGAAGAAGCGCATCACAGGTTCATCGTCGAACAATGGTGAATCGGCGACGTCCACCAGGACATCCGCGCCGGCGACGGCGTCGGCGAGACCTTCACCGGTGAATGAATCGACACCTGATCGGCGTGAGGCGGTGATCACGTCGTGTCCGTGCGCGCTGAGCTTGGTCGCTACTTTCGAGCCGATAAGCCCACGACCGCCAATGACCACGATCTTCATGATGAACCTTTCAGAGTTGCGTTTGACTGGTGTGTGGTGTCAGTGGTGTGCGGCGGCGATGTTGTGCCAAGTATCGCGTAGGCCGCGGCCGCGCTGGCTGCGGAGAAGACACTGCAGCTAATGGGAGTCGATCAGCGCGCCGTTGACGGGGATATCGCCGATTTCGGGGATGCTGATCACTGGGCCGCCGGTCGGTGAGCACTGTTTATCAGCTGGAGGTTGGTC
>Ga0335076_10000850_pt1 | contig 29019 bp, 28 predicted proteins | sample Lox_Sample_25_FD_206717 | JGI IMG/M metagenome (GOLD analysis project Ga0335076, IMG submission 206717) | Soil microbial communities from Loxahatchee National Wildlife Refuge, Florida, United States - Lox_Sample_2.5 | ecosystem: Environmental > Terrestrial > Soil > Wetlands | place: USA... | reverse complement strand
TTGACGCGTTGTTTGGCGTCGCGCCGGAAACCTGCGGCGCGGGTGTAGGCGGTGCCTTCAAAGCCGCAGCGGCGGTAGGCGGTGTGCCTTTGGCCGGCGAGATTAAATGTGTTGCCAGTGCGATGAGGGGGGTCGGGCCGGCCTCCCTCTGAGTTGCAACGACACCGAATGCGGCGAGACCCAGGGTCATCAGCGCCGCGATGACAATGACGACGACGCGCATCGTTACCTCCGCCGCATGTCCGCAACAACAGGAGTGCCGAGCGAGTGAAAGCGCAATCCGTCAGCAAGTCAACGCCAACGATCGTTTCAGTTCCGTAAAGCCTTCCGCAAGTTCAGTTCGGTAAAGCTTTCCACAAGTTTGCTTTGCGGCCGCTCCTGCTGAGGCGGGATAGTATGTACCTGAAATGTGCAGGAAATTTGTAGGTCTAACGGCTGAATTGCTCGTTCCAGGACGGCATCGCACCCGATAGCGGCAGCGTTTGCGCAGCAAAAACGCCACGCGCGATCGCGCGCGCAACGACATTGGCGGCAAGCGCGCCGATTTCGGTCAGGCCGAGAGTTCCGTCCGGCAACGAACGGCGTCCGGTAGCGGCCGCAAAGACGACGTCACCGTCGAGCGGCGTGTGCACCGGATAGATCGCGCGTGACAGGCCGGATTGTGCCATCATTGCGAGGCGTTTGGCTTGTCCTTTCGTCAAAATGGCGTCGGTGGCGACGACAACCAAGGTCGTATTCTCGCGCGGAGTGCCCTTGGTCATCGGATCGAAAGCGCGCTGTGGAAAACTTTCCGGCAAACCGCGACCGCCGAACTCGGCGCTGATCTCGAACGGCGCCGCCCAGAACCAGGGACCGTCGCCGACCAGCACGCTGCCGGCGGCATTCACGGCGGCGAGCGCCCCGACGGTGAAGCCGCTGCGGCTCTGCGCCGACGCCGAGCCGATGCCGCCTTTGCAGTTCACGGTTGTCGCGCCGGTGCCGGCGCCGACGCTACCCAGCGCGAAATCGTAGGCGGCGCCCGCTGCTGCGGCATAGCCGAGCTCGCGATAGGGCGGAAAGCGTCCCCAATTCTTGTCTCCCGCATTGAGCAGGTCGAACAGGATTGCCGCCGGCACGATCGGCACGCGCGCCGTTCGCACCGCAAAGCCGCGGTTCTGCTCTTTGAGCCAAGCCTGTACGCCGGAGGCGGCATCGAGACCGAAGGCCGAGCCGCCGGACAAAGCGATTGCGTCGATGCCTTCGACGGTCTGCGCCGGATCGAGGAGGGCGGTTTCGCGGGTGCCCGGGCCGCCGCCGCGCAGGTCGACGGAGGCGACTGCGGGCTCCTCGAAAATGACGGCGGTGGCCCCCGAGCCGAGCCGCAGGTCCTCGGCATGGCCGACACGAAGTCCAGGGACATCGGTGATCAGGTTGCGCATGACGCATCTTAGCCGGGGATGGCGCGCGAAGCGAAGCAATCGGGCGCTCGCAAGGACGTGAGCCGCAAGTGAGCCGCAACGGCCTTGCAATCGCCATGGCCGCCGGTGCATGTCAGCCGCCATGAATGTCACCATCGCCGCCGCGCTGTTCGCAGGCATGCTGAGTTTTCTGTCGCCCTGCGTGCTGCCGCTGGTGCCGCCCTATCTCGTCTACCTGACCGGCACCTCGATCGAGCGGCTCGCTGACGCCGAGCCGGAAAGCCGGGTGAAGCGCGAGGCCATCTTGGCCGCGCTGTTATTCGTGTTCGGCTTTTCCACCGTGTTCGTGGCGCTGGGCGCCGGCGCGAGCGCGGTTGGCGCCCTGCTGCGGGCCTATTCGAGCGAGCTCGCGATTGTCGCCGGCATCTGCATCGTCGTCATGGGGCTGCACTTTCTCGGCCTCACCCCGATCGCCTGGCTGATGCGCGAGAAGCGGATGCAGATCACCAAACCGGTCGGCTTGTGGGGCGCCTATCTGATGGGGCTTGCCTTTGCGCTCGGTTGGACGCCGTGCATTGGACCGATTCTCGCGGCGATCCTGGCGGTCGCGGCGTCGGAAGAAACCGTCGTCAAGGGCGCCGGCATGCTCGCGGTCTATTCGTTCGGGCTCGGCGTGCCGTTCCTTCTCGCCGCCTTTGCCGTCGAGCCCTTCGCCGCCTTTCTCGCCCGCTTCAAGGCGCATCTCGGCCTGGTCGAAAAAGCCATGGGCGGGCTTCTGGTCCTCACCGGCATTGCCTTCCTGACCGGCGCAGTCGGCGACGTCAGTTATTGGCTCCTCGACACGTTTCCCGCGCTCGGCAAGATCGGCTGACATTTGTGGCTGCCGGTCGCGGGCCAGTCCTGCCGCGAGTCTGCCGCCTGTCTTGCTCCGTCAATGTTTCGCAGGCAGGATTTGCCGCTCGGCGAAAGAGCGCGGTGGTGATTCTGGTCCGGTTGCGGATTCGCAAGACGACATACGGGCGGGTGTCTCGCCGCCGGGCTCTCGCTTTGATCCTGGGCGTTCTCGCGAGCTCATGGGCGCCCGGTCCCGTCGCCGCGCAAACGCAGCCGGCGCAGGTCGAGCGCCCGGCTGATCACGCGGCTGAGCGCTTGGCCGATTCCCTGCGCGGCGGCTGGTACCCTTGGGATCCCTATCAATATCGCGACTATCGCGGCGGCGTTCCGGTCCTGACCGGCTTTGATGTCGAAATCGAGCGCGCATTGGCGCGCGTGATGAACGTCGACATCGCGTTGCCGCAGATCGACTGGAATCGCCATCTGGCCGATCTCGCCGCCGGCAAGGCGGATATCGCGGCCGGCGCCACCGAGGATGAGGCGCGCAGCCGCTATGCCTATTTCTCCAAACCCTACCGGACCGAGACCGACGTCCTGATCGTGCCGCGCGGCATGAGCGGCCGCTATCCGTTTCGCACCATCGACACGATGCTCGACATGTTCGCCAAGCGGAAATTCCGGCTCGGCGTCGTGGCCGGCTTCGTCTATGCCGACCCGCGCGTCAACGCCTTCATTGCCGATCCGGCCAACAGCGATCATGTCTTTCCGGTCGCGACCGACGTCGAAAATCTGCTCAATCTGATGGCCGGACATATCGACGGCTATCTCGCCGACCGCATCGCCGCGACAACGACCGCCTGGCGCCGCGGCGAGGGCCGTCGCATCGAACAGCATCCGTTGCAATTTTCCACCGATATTCACTTCATGCTGAGCCGCGCGACGCAGACGCCGCAAATGCTGGCGCGTCTCAACGGCGCGATCGACCAATTGCAGGCCAGCGGCGAGCTGCGCCGCATCGCCGATTTCTACGCCGTGCCGGCGCTCATCAATCAGACGCTCGACAGCCGCTGGTTTCGCGTCCTCGCCTTTGTCGGCACCGTGGCCTTCGCGCTATCCGGCGTGGTGCTCGCTTACGGCGGCGGCTACAGCGTGTTCGCCGCGGTGATCCTGGCCGCGCTGCCGGCCGTCGGCGGCGGCGTGGTGCGCGATCTGATCTTGCAGCGCAATCCGATCGCGATGGTCAGGAGCCCGGAATCGCTGCTGATCGTGTTCGGCACGGTGCTGGCCGGTCTTGTCGCGATCCGTGCCGTCGCTGCTGTGACGGTGGAGCGGCTCGGCACATTCCTGAAATCACGCGTCGATTTCGGCACGCTATTGATCGAAGTGTTCGACGCCGCGGGGCTTGCCGCCTTTACCGTGGTCGGCGTCGTGGCGGTGCTGGATTCCTCCGCGCAGCCGCTCTGGCTGTGGGGCCCGGTCGCCGCCGTGATCACCGGCTCGTTCGGCGGCCTGATGCGCGACCTGTTCCGCCATGACCGGATGGTCGCCAATCTGCGCGGCGAGCTCTATCCCGAGATTGCCGGCATCTGGGGCTTTATCCTCGCGCTCTTCCTCGAATGGGAAGGCGAGCGCTTGCAGCCGGACGAGATCCGGCTCGGCGTCATCGTCACCATCGTCGGCGCCTTCGTCACGCGGCTGATTGCGATCGCGCGCCGCAGCAAAAGCTGGAGCTACGCGTGACGTGCGCGTCGCGTCGGATCTGACCCGGGCAGATCACATCTTCGTGCAGTCCGAATTCGGGCACTGCACGTAAGTCACCCGGCCGCTCGGGTCTTTCTTCCACAGATACATCACGTAATCGAGCTTGGTCAGATCGCCTTTCTTGTCGAAGGACAGATTCCCGAGCACGGTCTTGAACGCCATGCCGGAATGCATCTTGTCGGCGACCTTCTTCGGGTCGAGCGATTGCGCCGCTTCGGCGGCCTGCTTGAACACCTGGACCGCAGCATAGCTGTAGAGCGTATAGGCTTCAGGCTCGAAATTCTTGGCGCGGAATTCCGCCACCACGTTCTTGGCATCCGGATTGAGCCGCGGGTCCGGGCCGTAGGTCATCAGCGAGCCTTCGACGCCGGGGCCGCCGACGGCGGCGAACTCGTCGGAGGTGATGCCGTCGCCGCCCATCAGGGGCGCGGTGACGCCCTGGTCGCGCATCTGCCGCACGATCAGGCCGCCTTCGGTATAGAGGCCGCCGAAATAGACGAGATCGGCGCCGGATTGTTTGATCTTCGACACCAGCGCCGAATAATCCTTCTCGCCGGTATTGATGCCTTCATAAAGCACTTCGGTCATGCCGCCGGCATTGATGGTCTTCTTGGTCTCGTCGGCGAGGCCCTTGCCGTAAGTGGTCTTGTCCTGAACGATCGCGATTTTCTTGCCCTTGAAGTGATCGAGAATGTAGGTGCCGGCGACCCTGCCTTGCTGATCGTCGCGGCCGCAGTCGCGGAAGATGTTCCACATGCCGCGCTCGGTCACCTGCGGGTTGGTCGAGGCCGGCGTAATTTCGAGGATGCCGTTCTCCTGATAGGCCTCGGACGCCGGCATGGTGACGCCGGAATTGTAATGGCCGACGACGAACTTCACGCCTTCGCCGGCGAAATTGTTGGCGACCGATACGCCTTGTCTCGGATCGGAGACGTCGTCGCCGTAGAAGACCTGAATCTTCTGGCCGAGAATGCCGCCCGCCGCATTGATGTCAGCGGCCGCCTGGCCGACGCCGTTCTTCATCTGCGCACCGGTCGCGGCGCTCGGGCCGGTGATCGGGCCGCCCATGCCGAGCTTGACTTGCGCTTGCGCTGCGCCGGCGGATGCGACAGCAAGACCCAGCGCAACGGTGTGCGCGAAACCGAGCATGATGATCCTGTTCATTCCTTTTCCCCTCGTGATGAACGGGTCGGAGGTGGCGAGGCATAATGTTACGTCAGAGCTGCCTGCGGCGCCAGCGCAGGAACCGGGCCGGTGCGATCAGCCAGTTATATTGGGTCACCATCTGCGCGGCGCGGGCGGCGCGAAAGCCAAGCAGGCCGAATGCGATGCAGACCGCGCTGTCGACAAGGTAGTAGTGGAGCGACAGCAGCGTGCCGTTGAACACGCTGAAATGGATGAAGCGCACGCCGATGCCGAGGACGAACCCGTAGCCGACGACCTGCCACACCGGCCGCCAGGTCTTGGCGATGGCGCGTCCGGCCAGCGCCGCGGCGCCGCCGCCGAGCACGATGCTCACCAGGACAAAAATCCACAGCGCATTCTCATCGAGCACTTGCACCATTACCCGGCGCGCCTCATGCCGTTTCCCTGCCGCCCTCGAGATAGGCTGATTTCACCTCCGGCCGCGCCAGAAGCTCGCCGCCCGTGCCGGTGAGCGTGATCGCGCCGTTGACCATGACATAGCCGCGATGGGCGAGCATCAGTGCGTGGTAGGCGTTCTGCTCGACCAGAAACACGGTAAGTCCGCTTTCGGCGTTGAGCTTTTTGATGGCGTCGAAGATCTGCCGCACCACAAGCGGAGCGAGCCCGAGCGACGGCTCGTCGAGCAGGAGCAGCCGCGGCCGCGCCATCAGTGCGCGTGCAATCGCGAGCATCTGCTGCTCGCCGCCGGACAACGTGCCGCCGCGCTGCGAGAGCCGCTGTTGCAGGCGCGGAAACAGCGCCAGCACGCGGTCGAGGTCGCTGGCAAAATGCACGCCGCCGGCGGTGATCGCGCCCATCTGCAGATTTTCCAGAACCGTCATGCGGGGGAAAATGCGCCGACCTTCGGGCGACTGCGCCAGGCGCAGCTGCGCGATCTCATGTGTCGGCAAATGCGTGATGTCGCGGCCCGAGAAAGCGATCGTGCCTTCGCGGGCCCGCGGATTGCCGCAGATCGTCATCATCAGGGTCGACTTGCCGGCGCCGTTGGCCCCGATCAGGGTGACGATCTCGCCTTCATTGACGTCGAGATCGACGCCCTTGAGCGCCATGACGCGGCCGTAGAAGGTCCTGACGCCGCGCACGCACAGCAGCGGGGAGGGCGAACTCACAGTCCCACCTCGGCTTCGACTTTGGCGACATCCTTGTCGGCGACGCCGAGATAGGCGGCGATGACCTTGGTGTCGTCGCGGACTTCCTTCGGCGTGCCGTCGGCGATCTTGACGCCATAATCGAGCACGACCACGCGGTCGGAAATCTCCATGACCACGGACATGTCGTGCTCGATCAGAAGGATCGACGCCCCGTCCCGGTCGCGGATCGACAGCAGCAGCGCATTGAGGTCGGCGCTTTCGCGCGGGTTGAGACCCGCAGCCGGCTCGTCGAGGCAGAGCAGCACCGGATCGGTGCACATCGCGCGCGCAATTTCGAGCCGCCGTTGATCGCCATAGGGCAGATCGCCCGCCGGATCGTCGGCGCGGTCGAGCAGGCCGATGCGGCTCAGCCAATGCTGCGCCTTCTCGATCGCCGCGCGTTCGGCGGCGCGGTAGGAGGGGATGCCGAAAATGCCGAGCAATGTATAACCCGACGCCAGCATCAGCCGGTTGTGCTGCGCGACCAGCAGGTTCTCGAGCACCGTCATGCCCGGAAACAGCCGGATGTTCTGGAAGGTGCGCGCTACCCGCGCCTGCTCGGCGACCAGAAAATCCGGCATGCGCTCGAGCGCGAACAGCGTGCCGTCAGCGGTTTTGGTGCTGCGCCGTCCGCTCTCGGTCAGTCCATCGAGCGCGTTCCACAGGGCCTGCCCACCGAGGCACAGGCTGATACGGCCGGTATGCGGCTTGTAGAAGCCGGTGATGCAGTTGAACACGGTGGTCTTGCCGGCGCCGTTCGGGCCGATCAGCGCGGTGATCTCGCCGTGACGGGCGGTGAAGGAGAGATCGTCGACGGCGACGAGGCCGCCGAAGCGCATCGTCAGATGCTCGACGGAGAGCAGCGTATCGCCGCGCGCCGCCATCAGCCGGCACCTTCCGTAAAATGTCCTTGTTTGACGAGATCGGCGGCGATGCTCTTGCGCTCCTTGAGGAACACCGAGGGCGTACGCCGTGTGATCAAGCCGCGCGGCCGCCAGCGCATCATCAGCACCATGCCGAGCCCGAACAGCAACATGCGATATTGCGTCGGATCGAAGTCCGAGCCGAATATCTGTTTGAGGAAGTCGATCTGGCGCAGAATCTCAGTGCCGCCGATCATGATGATCGCGGCAATGGCGACACCGATCTGGCTGCCCATGCCGCCGAGGACGACGATGGCGAGGATCGTCGCCGATTCCAGGAACGTGAAAGACTCCGGCGAGATGAAAGCTTGCCGTGCGGCGAAGAACGAGCCGGCAAAGCCCGCGAACATCGCGCCCATGGCGAAGGCGGTCAGCTTGGTATTGGTGGTGTTGATGCCGAGCGAGCGGCAGGCAATCTCGTCCTCGCGCAACGCCTCCCACGCCCGTCCGACCGGAAGCCTGCGCAATCGCACGGTGACGAAGGCCGTTATCAGCGCCAGCCCCAGGATCACGTAGTACAGGAAGATCGTGCGGTAGATCGGGGAGAATTCGAGTCCAAATCTGGCCGCAAACCCGTTATCGTCGGCGGTGAAGGGAATGCCGAAGAAACTCGGCCGCGGAATGGTGCTGATGCCGGCATAGCCGTTGGTCAGCGCGACCCAGTTGACCAGCACCATGCGGATGATCTCGCCGAAGGCGAGCGTGACGATGGCGAGGTAGTCGCCGCGCAGCCGCAGCACCGGAAAGCCGAGCAGCAATCCCCAGAATGATGCGAGGCAGCCGGCCAGCGGCAACAGGATCCAGAACGACAAGCCGAAGGCCTTGGCGAGAAGCGCGTAGGAATAAGCGCCGACGGCGTAGAAGGCGACGTAGCCGAGGTCGAGCAGGCCGGCGAGGCCGACGACGATATTGAGGCCCCAGCCGAGCATCACATAGATCAGAATCTGGATGCCGAAATTGTCCACCCACGCCACTGCGCCTCCGCGGCCTTTTACGGCAAGTACGATCAGCGGATAGACAACGACAAAGCCGATGGCGAAGGGGATGAACCATTTGGCGCCGGCCGCACTCCAATCGAAGCGCGCAGGCCGTGCCGCCGCGACCGGCCGTGCTGCGCGCCGTTCGCGCCACGGCGCAATCGAGAACGCGTAGACAAGCCGCGCCAGACCGATGCTTATGGTGAGCGCCAACAGCAGCGGAAAGCGCGTTTTCAGGACCAGCTCGTTGCGGACATCGGTGACGGTCTGAAAGCCGACCAGCGGCAGCAAGAGCCCAAAGGCAATGAGCGTGGTGAGGCCGGCATCTTTCAGCGCGCCGATCGCGTCGAAGCGCCGTTCCGGCGCGGCGGCATCCGGATTGACGGCTGCCGGCATTAGACCTTCTCGACGTCCGGCCGGCCGAACAGGCCTTGCGGCAGGAAGATCAGCGTGATGGCGAGAACCGAGAAGGCGGCGACGTCCTTGTAGTCGATCGAGACATAGCCGGACCACATGGTTTCGATCAGGCCGACCAGAAGCCCGCCGACCACCGCGCCAGGCAGCGAGCCGATGCCGCCCAGGACGGCTGCAGTGAAAGCTTTGACGCCGGGGATGAAGCCGTCGGAGAAGCTCAGCACGCCGTAATTCATCAGATACATGGTGCCGGCGATGGCGGCGAGGGCTGCGGCAATCACGAATGTCATGGCGACGGTGCGGTCGACATTGACGCCGACCAGCGCCGCCATTTTCTGATCCTGCTCGCAGGCCCGCATATTGCGGCCGAGCGGCGTCTTGGCAACGACGTACCAGAACACGGCGAGCAGCAGCGCCGTCACGCACCAGATAATGAGCTGCTTATAGGACAGCGCGACATTGAAGCCACCACCGCTGAGCAACGTGAAGTCGCCGCGCACCATCGGCGGGATCGACTTGTTGCGCGGTCCCTGCGCGACCTGGACGAAATTCGACAGGAAGATCGACATGCCGATGGCCGAGATCAAGGGCGCCAGGCGGAACGAGCCGCGCAGCGGCCGATAGGCGACACGCTCGATGGTCCAATTCACCAGGGCCGTGAACAGCATCGACACGACCAGGACGATCACCAGCGCCAGCGCGATGGAGGTGATGCCGAGCCAGGCGGTGAGGATCAGGAAGGCGATCAGCGCGATGAAGGCCGACACCATGAACACGTCGCCATGGGCGAAGTTCACCATGCCGATGATGCCGTAGACCATCGTATAGCCGATGGCGATCAGGCCGTAGATCGAACCGAGCGTAATGCCGTTGATGAGCTGCTGGACGAAGTAGTCCATGCGTCCCTGCGCCTCTCGATTCCCGGCAGATGTTCCCCGCCAAAAACTCTAACAGGGGCCGCAAACAGCGGCAATCGCAGCGCGGGTAAGTCGCAGGGCAGGGAATAACGGCTAGCGGTTGGCCGGCGCAGGCAGGGGGCCGAGATGGATCCCGCACTCGGTCTTGCCGAGCCCGCTCCAGCGGCCGCCGCGGACGGAGTCGCCCGGCGCGGGCTTGTGCGTGCAGGGCACGCAGCCGACCGAGGTGAATCCAAGCGATTCCAAAGGATGCCGCGGCAATTTGGCCGTGGCGAAGACGGCATTGAGTTCCGGCCGCGACAGGCGGGCGAGCGGATTGAATTTGAGCCGCGGGCCGTCCGCTTCGACCGCCGGGAGCGCGGTCCGCTCGCCGCCGTGATAGCGCTTGCGGCCGCTCATCCAGGCGTCGAAGGCGGCGAGCTCTTGCGCCAGCGGGGTGACTTTGCGGATTTCGCAGCAGGCGTCGCGGTCGCGGAAGGCCAGCTCGCGCTTGGGATCGCGCAGCGCCAGCGCGCTCGGCGACGGCATCACGGTGCGCACGTCGGTGAGGCCGAGGCGGGCAATCAGCGCGTCGCGATAGGCGAGCGTTTCCTTGAACAGCCACTGGGTGTCGAGAAACAGCACTGGCAAGGACGGGTCGACCTCGGCGGCGAATTTGAGCAGCACCGCCGACTCGGTGCCGAACGACGACACCACCGCCACGCGGCCCGGCGCGGCGCGGATCGCGGCCTCGACGATCTCCCGCGGACTTGCCGCGCCGAGCTCGGCGTCGAGCGCCGCCGCGTCGAACCGGGGCTGCGCCGGCGCGACCGGTCTAGGCTCCTGATTGTCGGCTTCCACGAACATCGGTGAACCGGGCGACTTGAAGCTTCCTAGAAGATTTTTCTATATAAAGGGCTCTTGTAAGCCCTTAAAGGGAATGGATTTTCATATTGAGTGCCAAGTCAGCGGCGATCTGCTGCGCTGCAGCACCGTGGTGGCATCGGCATTTCGCCGCGACGAAAATGATGACGAAGGGCAGCCGAGCGTCGCCAAGCATTGCTTGCCCACCGGCCTAGCGGTAGGCCAGCGGTGGGCAGCCAAAGGGCAGCGCAAGACTTTGAGGAAACGGCCGGATGAAATCTGAAGACGTGATCAGGACGCAGGGGCGGCCCTTTACCGGCGCGGAATATCTCGAGAGCCTGCGCGACGGGCGCGAGGTCTATGTCTATGGCGAGCGCGTCAAGGATGTCACCACGCATCCGGCGTTCCGTAACGCCGCCCGCTCGATCGCACGCCTTTACGACGCGCTGCATGACGAAAGGACCAAGCCGGTCCTGACCGCGCCGACCGATACCGGCTCCGGCGGCTATACCCACAAATTCTTCCGCGCCGCGCGCTCGCGCGAGGATCTGATCGGCCAGCGTGACGCCATCGCGCAATGGGCGCGAATGTCCTACGGCTGGATGGGACGCTCGCCGGACTACAAGGCGTCGCTGATGAACACGCTCGGCGCCAATTTCGACTTCTACGGCAAGTTCGCGGGCAATGCGCAGGCCTGGTACCGGCGCGCGCAGGAGAGCGTGCTGTTCATGAATCATGCCATCGTCAATCCGCCGGTCGATCGCTCGCGGCCGGTCGACCAGGTCAAGGACGTCTTCATCACCATCCAGAAGGACACCGATGCCGGGATCTACGTCTCGGGCGCCAAAGTGGTGGCGACGTCGTCGGCGCTGACGCATTACAACTTCCTCGGCCAGAACGCCGCGGTGCCGCTGCACGACACCGACCTCGCGGTCATGTTCATCGCGCCGATGAACGCGCCCGGCGTGAAGCTGTTCTGCCGCACCTCCTACGAGATGACCGCGAGCGTCATGGGTACGCCGTTCGACTATCCGCTGTCGTCGCGCTTCGACGAGAACGATGCGATCTTCGTGTTCGACAATGTCTTTATCCCGTGGGAGGACGTGCTGCTGCATCGCGATCTGGAGAAGCTGAAAATCTTCTTCCCGCAATCGGGTTTCCTCGCCGGTTATCAATTCCAGGGCTGCACGCGGCTGTCGGTAAAGCTCGATTTCCTCGCCGGCGTCATCGCGAAAGCGCTGCGCGCGGCGGGCTCCGACGAATTCCGCGGCAACCAGGCGATGCTCGGCGAGATCATCGCGTGGCGGCATCTGTTCTGGTCGCTCACGGAAGCGATGGCGATGAACCCGACCAATTGGGTCAATGGCGCCGTACTGCCGAACTACCAGTCCGGCTCGAGCTATCGCGTCTTTGCCGGCGACGCTTACGGCCGGGTCAAGGAAATCGTGGAGAAGATCATCGCCTCGTCGTTGATCTATCTGCCGTCGTCGGCCAAGGATTTCAAAAATCCGGCGATCGACCGCTATCTCGCGCGCTACGTCCGCGGCTCCTACGGCATCGATTACAAGGAGCGCATCAAGGTGATGAAGCTTCTGTGGGATGCGATTGGCACTGAATTCGGCGGCCGCCACGAGCTCTATGAACGCAACTATGCCGGCAACCACGAAGACATCCGCATTCAGGCGCTGTGGAACGCGCGCGGCTCAGGTATGCTCGATCAGATGACGGCGCTCGCCGAACAATGCATGTCGGAATACGATGAGAACGGCTGGACCGATGACGCTTGGCTCGATCCGGACGATGTGGCTTATCCCGGTTTGCCGGATGCGCGCGCTGCGGAGTGAGGATCGAGGACGATGAGTTGGATTGATCAGCGGCCCGACGATGCGATGGACGGCGCTTTCACAGCGGTCGCGCCGGCGCAGCTTGCCAGCGTCGAGGCGCATGCCTTTCGCGAAGCGATGAGCCGGCTCGGTGCCGCGGTGCACATCGTCACTACGGCCGGCCCCGGCGGCAAGACCGGCTTCACCGCTACCGCCGTCACGTCGGTGTCCGATACGCCGGCGACGCTGCTCGTCTGTCTCAACCGCCGCAGCCAGAGCGGGCCGGTCCTGGCGCAGAACCAGGTGTTCTGTGTCAACACCTTGCCAGCAAGCGAAGAGAAGCTTGCCGACGTGTTCGCCGGCAGGAGCGGCGCCCAGCTCCACGAGCGCTTTGCCCAAGGCGAGTGGACGACATTGAAGACCGGAGCGCCGGTGCTCGCGTCGTCGGTCGTCGCCTTCGACTGCCGCGTGGTCGAGATCAAGGCGGTCGCGTCGCACAACGTGATTTTCGGCTCGGTCGAGGCGGTCCGGCTCGGGCCCGCCGGCGCCGCCTTGGTCTATCACGAGCGCGCCTATAAGCCGGTGTAAGCCGTCTCCCGTCACGCCACGGTTGTGCAAATTTCCATAGCGGCATCAAAGTGTTGTTTGACCTGGCGGAGCAAGGTCTGAGGAACCGGTCGTGGCCTTGCGGGTTATCTCGTCGGGCGGGGGGTTCCCAGCACGGAGAACGTCCCGATGGCAAATGAACAGAACCAAAGTAATCCGCAGCACGGCGGCCAGCAAAAGCCCGGCCAGCAACAGCAGAGCGGACAGCAAAAGCCCGGTCAGCAGCAGCAGGGCACGCAGCACAAGCCCGGCCAGCAAGGCAGCCAAGGCCACGAGGGCGGCCGCTAAGCGATAATGTTTTCGCGCCTAGACCTTGCTTCGATTGAATCGAAAGCAAGGTCTAGGTTTTTTCGTTGGAGTACGACCCCTTCCGAAAACCGGCTTTCATTTTTCGGGATCATGCTCGAGGCGGCAGTGCGCATTGGCGCGCTGCCGCCTTCATTTATTTGCCGAGCAAAAATCCGAGCACGGTGTCGGTATAGGCCTGCGGCTGTTCGATATTGGCGAGATGCGCGGCGTCGAGCATCGCGAGCTTGGCGCCGGGAATATGCTGCGCGATATATTCGTTGGCTTCAGGCACCGTCGCCGGATCGTGCTTGCCGGCGATGACCAAGGTCGGCGCGGTGATTTTCGGCAACAGCGCGCGGTGATCCATGTCGCGCACCGCGGCGCCGCAGCCGAGATAGCCCTCGAGCGCGGTGGCGGCAAACATCGCTTGCACGCGCGCGACGACTTGCGGTGAACGCTCGCGGAATCCCGACGTGAACCAGCGTTCCATGTTCGCCGGCGCGAATGCCGCAACTCCCTTTTCGCGTACCAGCTTGAGCCGATCGTTCCAGCCGTTCTTGTCGGCGAAATATGAGGACGTATTGGAGAGAACGAGTTTCTCGACGCGGTTCGGCGCATTGGCGCCGAGCCATTGCCCGACCATGCCGCCCATCGAAAGCCCGCACCAATTGATTTTAGCAATGCCGAGCCCGTCGAGCACCGCGAGCACATCGCGGCCGAGCCGCTCCATCGTATAGGGGCCTTTGGGCACGCTCGACTGGCCGTGGCCGCGGCGATCGTAGCGCAACAGCCGGAAGTGCTTGGTGAGCGGCGCGACCTGCTCGTCCCACATATGCAGCGTGGTGCCGAGCGAATTCGACAGCATCAGCACCGGCGCGTTCTGCGCCCCTTCGATCTCGGCATGGATGGTGCAGCCGTCGTCGGTCTTGATATCCGGCATGGAATTTTCCTTCCCTCTACCTGCCCTATGCTTGCGGTGGTAGAGCTTTATCCGCCTGCGCAGGGGCCGCCAACCCCGATATTGCCGGCACTTTGCTCTGGCGCTGGGGCTTTGGCGGTAGGCGATCCGGGCAAAAGTGACTATGTATCCGGCGAGGGTTTTTCCATCACGCGAGCGTTCTGCTGCGAGCAAGGAGCACGGCACCATGGCGATGACAATGAACGGCGAGGTTCAGCTCGCAGCACCGATCCAGACGGTCTGGGACAGGCTCAATGATCCCGGAACGCTGAAGGCCTGCATTCCCGGCTGCGAGCAGCTCGACAAGACCGGCGACAACGAGATGTCGGCGATCGCGACGGTGAAGATCGGTCCCGTGAAGGCGAAGTTCAAAGGCAAAGTGACGCTGTCCGATCTCGATCCGCCGAATGGCTACAAGATCAGCGGTCAGGGCGACGGCGGCGTCGCCGGTTTCGCCAAGGGCGGCGCGACGGTGAAGCTGACGCCCAAGGACGGCGGCACGCTGCTCGCCTATGACGTCGATGCTCAGATCGGCGGCAAGCTCGCGCAGCTCGGCCAGCGTCTCGTCAACGGCGCGGCCAAAAAAGTCGCCGACGAATTCTTTGAGAATTTTGCCAAGGCGGTCAACCCGTCAGCTTGAAACGACACTCCGACGCTGCCGCCAAAATTCAACAGCCAGAAATCAAAAGCCGGAAATCAACAACTGGGAATCAACAGCCCGCCGGGTGGCGGGCTGCCGTTCGATTGATTTGATCGCTCTGCCGTTATGGACAGGGGTGATGCTGGCCGTCGAAACCGAGATAGGTCCCGCTTGCCGGGTCATAGGAGCGGAAGCGCTGCGCGCAGCCTCCGCCGGTCTCGTCGTTGTAGCCGGTCTGATTATAGTTGTAGCCCGAGCCGACGACTTGACCGATGCTGTTGTACTGCGCGACACCCGACTGCGAAGGAACGAAACCGCCGTCGTTCATCGCGCGGCCTCCGTTCTGTGCGGATGCGGGCATCACGACGAATGCGCTTGCGAGTGTAAGCGCGGTTACGGGGAGAATCATACGAAGGCGCATGACGTTTACTCCGTGTTTATGTGGTTCCAGCCACCACGCGGCCGCGCTTCCTCAGCTCGGCAAATAAAAACCGCGCTTGTCGTTCCTTCACGAAACGCTGATGCGCGGGGCGTGCGGTTCCACGAGTCGAACTTAGACACAAGTCGGCGAAGCGGTGCGCGTTCAGGTTTCGGGGGGACTCAAACTGGCCCGAGCGTGAATTTTCCGCGAAAGCCGTGCTGCCACTTTTCGAAAAACGCGCGCCGCGGCAATTGCGCCGACGGCGCGGGGAACTGCCCGTTGGGCCGTCGAACCGACTTGACCGCGCCCCAACCTGCGGTTCAGAGTAATAATTGTTAAAGGGAACGAAAACCGGCAAAAACGCTCCGATTTCACCCTGAAACTTGGCCGGCGACCGAGATCTGCCGGCGAATCGCGCCATTTGACCGGAATTTTTTTGAGGAGGAAGCCCCATGGCAGCCCAAAAGGGAGCCCAGACGGTCGCTGTTTCCATGACGGTGAATGGCAAGCCCGTCACCGGCGAAATCGATCCGCGCACCTTGCTGGTGCAATTCCTGCGCGAGAATCTGCGGCTCACCGGCACCCATGTCGGCTGCGACACCTCGCAATGCGGCGCCTGCGTGGTTCACGTCAATGGCATGGCCGTCAAGTCGTGCACGGCGCTGGCGCTGTCGCTCGAAGGCGCCGACGTTCTGACCATTGAAGGGCTCGCCGCGGCGGACGGCCCGCTGCATCCGATGCAGGAGGCGTTCCGCGAAAATCACGGCCTGCAGTGCGGCTATTGCACGCCGGGCATGATCATGACCGCGGTCGACATGGTGCGACGGAAGGGCAACGAGCTCGACGACCGCACCATCCGCGAAGAGCTTGAAGGCAATATCTGCCGCTGCACCGGCTATCACAACATCGTCAAGGCGATCGCCGCCGGTGCGCGGGCGATGAAAGGCATGACGCCGACCAGCAAGGCGGCGGAATAAGTATTTGTGGGGAGTGCGAATGCCGTAGGCAAAGCCAAATCGCCGTAGGCGAAGGCAGGAGGCAGGGCCATGAATGCGACTGGGATCGGTGCCGCGGTGCGCCGCAAGGAAGATCGCCGTTTCATTACCGGCACGGGCCATTACACCGACGACATCAATCGGCCCGGCCAAGCTTACGCTTATTTCCTGCGCTCGCCGCACGCCCACGCGACAATCAAATCGATCGACGTCAAGGCGGCCGCCGCGATGTCCGGCGTGCTTGCGGTGCTGACAGGCGCCGAGCTTGCCAACGACAAGATCGGCAATCTGATCTGCGGCTGGATGATTCATTCCAAGGACGGCTCGCCGATGAAAATGGCGGCGCATCCCGCGCTCGCCAACGGCAAGGCCTGTCATGTCGGCGATCCGGTCGCGGTGATCATCGCCGAGAGCTTGGCGCAGGCGCGCGATGCCGCGGAAAAAGTGAAGGTCGATTACGCGGTATTGCCCGCGGTGGCCGATCCGGTCGCGGCGCAGATGCAGGGCGCGCCGCAAATCCACGATGTCGCGCCGAAGAATACGATCTATCAATGGAGCCTCGGCGACGCCAAAGCCGTGGACGCCGCGTTCAAAGCGGCCAAGCACGTCACCAAGCTCGACATCGTCAACAATCGCCTGGTGCCGAATGCGATCGAGCCGCGTGCCGCCATCGGCGAATATGATTCCGGCACCGGCACCTTCACGCTGTGGAACACCACGCAGAATCCGCATGTGGCGCGGCTGGTCATCGCCGCCTTCGTCGGCATGGCGCCGGAGCACAAGCTGCGCGTCATCGCGCCGGACGTCGGCGGCGGCTTCGGCTCGAAGATTTTCATCTATCCGGAAGAGGTCGTGGCGCTGTGGGCATCCAAGCGTGTCGGCCGGCCGGTCAAATGGGTTGCCGAGCGCTCGGAAGCTTTCCTTGCCGACGCGCACGGCCGCGATCACGTGACGCACGCCGAAATGGCCTTCGACGGCGACGGCAAGATCACGGCGCTGCGCGCCAAGACCGTGGCCAATCTCGGCGCCTATATGTCGACTTTCTCGTCGTCGGTGCCGACCTATCTCTATGCGACGCTATTGTCGGGCCAGTACGAGATCCCGCAGATCTATTGCGAGGTCGACGCGGTTTACACCAATACCGTGCCGGTCGATGCCTATCGCGGCGCCGGCCGCCCGGAAGCGACGTTCGTCGTCGAGCGCCTCGTCGAAGTCGGCGCGCGCGAGCTCGGCGTCGATCCGGCCGATCTGCGGCGCAGGAACTTCATCGACAAATTCCCGCACCAGACCCCGGTGATCATGACCTACGACGCCGGGGACTATAATGCCTCGCTGAAGAAGGCGATGGAGCTTGCCGACTACAAGGGCTTCGCCAGGCGCAAACGCGAAGCCGCGCGTCACGGCAAGCTGCGCGGCATCGGCATTTCGACCTATATCGAGGCCTGCGGCATTGCGCCCTCGCAAGCCGTCGGCTCGCTTGGCGCGGGCGTGGGTTTATGGGAATCCGCCGAAGTGCGGGTCAATCCGACCGGCTCGGTGGAAATCCTCACCGGCAGCCACGCGCACGGGCAGGGCCACGAGACGACGTTTGCGCAAGTGGTTTCCGAGCGGTTGGGCATTCCGATCGACAATATCTCGGTGGTGCACGGCGACACCGACAAGGTCCAGTTCGGCATGGGCACCTATGGCTCGCGCTCGGGCGCGGTCGGCATGTCGGCTCTGGTCAAGGCGCTCGACAAGGTCGAGGCCAAGGCCAAGAAAGTCGCCGCGCATATGCTCGAAGCCGCCGAGGGCGACATCGAGTTCAAGGACGGCAAGTTCTCGGTGGCCGGCACCGACAAGACAGCCGCGTGGAGCGATGTCACGCTCAATGCCTATGTCGCGCACAAATTCTCCGGCCAGGAGCTCGAGCCCGGCCTGAAAGAAGGCGCGTTCTACGATCCGACCAATTTCACCTTCCCGGCCGGCTGTCATATCTGCGAAGTCGAAGTCGACACCGAGACCGGCAATACCGAGATCGTCGGCTGGACGGCGGTGGATGATTTCGGCGTCGTCATCAATCCGATGATCGTCGAGGGCCAGGTGCACGGCGGCATCGCTCAGGGCGTCGGCCAGGCTTTGTGCGAGGGCGCGATCTATGACAAGGACGGCCAGCTCGTGACCGGCTCGTTCATGGACTATTGCATGCCGCGCGCCGATCATCTGCCGCCGCTGAAAGTGGACACGACGGTGACCAAGTGCCCGTCCAATCCGCTCGGCATCAAGGGCTGCGGCGAGGCCGGCGCGATCGCCGCGCCCGCGGCCGTGATCAACGCCATCACCGACGCCATCGGCACCGAACAGATCGCCATGCCGGCAACGCCGCAGGCGGTGTGGGCGGCGCTGCAGAAATCGAACAAGCTGCCGAAGGCGGCATAGGACATTTGAGATACGCGTTCCCGCCGTAAGCGGGTGCGCGAATAAACGGAGGACTGCGATGTACGCTTTCACCTTCCATCGGCCGCAGACTGTGCGTCAGGCGGCCGGCATGCTGACCAAGAACGAAGACGCCAAGCTGCTCGCCGGCGGCCAGACGCTGCTGCCGACGATGAAGCTGCGGCTCGCCGGTCCGCCGCAGATCATCGACATGACGTTGATCGAGGGCATCAGCGGCATCGAGCAGAGCGGCCGTTCGCTCAATATCGGCGCCATGACCCGCCACTACGAAGTCGCGACGTCGCCGGTCGTGGCGCAGGCGATCCCGGCGCTCGCCAAGCTCGCCGGCATGATCGGCGATCCGGCGGTGCGCCACCGCGGCACGCTCGGCGGCTCGATCGCCAACAACGATCCGAATGCCGATTATCCGGCCGCGTGCCTCGGCCTCGGCGCCACCATCATCACCAACAAGCGCCGCATCAAGGCCGATGATTTCTTCACCGGCATGTTCTCGACCGCGCTCGAGCCCACCGAGATCGTCGTCAAAGTGAGCTTCCCGATCCCGAAAAAGGCGGCCTATCAGAAATTCCGCAATCAGGCTTCGCGCTTTGCGCTGGTCGGCGTGTTCGTCTCGAAACGCGGCAGCGAGAACCGTGTCGCCGTCACCGGGGCCGGCTCGAACGGCGTGTTCCGGGTGCCGTCCTTCGAGGAGGCGCTGAAGAAGCGGTTCTCGCCGAAATCGCTCGAAGGCCTCACCATCCCGGCCACCGGCATGAATTCCGACATCCACGGCAGCGCCGAATACCGCGCCCACCTCGTCGGCGTGCTCGCCCGCCGGGCGGTGGCGGAAGCGATCGGGAAATAGGGCCGAAAACCCGGCAAAACGCCGGTTTGCCCGAATGTCGGTTTGCCATGCGCGAAGGATTTGTCCGGGTGACGCGACAAATCCGTTCGTGGTGACTACATTGCGCTCATGACCGCCTCTACGACCAAGCCTTCCCCCCGCGCGCTCCCCGCATCGATCGACGCCACTGTCGATCTTCTCGCCGAGGCCGAATATCTCGCCGACCGCTCGCTCGGCACGGTGCTGTTTCTGGCGCTGCGCATGGGCCGGCCCATTTTCCTCGAAGGCGAGGCCGGCGTCGGCAAGACCGAGATCGCCAAGGTCCTGTCGTCGACGCTCGGCCGGCGGCTGATCCGGCTGCAATGCTACGAGGGCCTCGATGTCGCCGCCGCGGTCTATGAGTGGAACTATGCCGCGCAGATGATCGCGATCCGCGTCGCCGAGGCCGAAGGCGAGCACGATCGCGCCCGCCTTGAACATGACGTGTTCTCCGAACGCTTCCTGATCAAGCGGCCGCTGTTGCAGGCGCTCGAGCCGGACACCGCGGGCGCGCCGGTGCTGCTCATCGACGAGATCGACCGCACCGATGAAGCCTTCGAAGCTTTTCTCCTCGAAGTGCTGGCCGACTTCCAGGTGACGATTCCGGAAATGGGCACGGTGAAAGCGGCGCAGCCGCCGATCGTGGTCATCACCTCGAACCGCACCCGCGAGGTGCATGACGCGCTCAAGCGCCGTTGCCTCTACCACTGGGTCGGCTATCCGAGCGCCGAGCGCGAGCTCGCCATCGTGCGCGCCAAGGTGCCGGGCGTTGGCAAGAAGCTCTCCGAGCAGGTGGTCGCCTTCGTGCAGCGGCTGCGCAAGGAGGATCTGTTCAAGCAGCCCGGCGTCGCCGAGACGCTCGACTGGGCCGGCGCTTTGTCAGAGCTCGACGTGGTGGCGCTCGATCCGGCGACGGTGTCCGACACGCTCGGCGTGCTGCTCAAATATCAGGACGACATCGCCAAGCTCGAAGGCTCCAAGGTCAAGGAGCTGCTCGACGAAGCCAAGTCGGAGCTGAGGGCGGCGGAGTAGGGCCATGCCTGAACGCTTGCCCGAACGCCCGCGAGAGCCAGAACAGCCGGGCCGCCTCGCCGAGAATATCGTCTATTTTGCCCGTGCATTGCGCGCGGCGGGAATCCCGGTCGGGCCGGGCGCGGTGCTCGACGCGCTTGAGGCGGTGCGCGCGGCCGGCGTCGGCACGCGCGACGATTTCTACTGGACGCTGCATGCGGTCTTCGTGAAACGCCACGAGCATTCGGCGCTGTTCGACCAGGCGTTCCGCATCTTCTTCCGCCGCCGCGGCTATATCGATCAACTCATGGCGATGATGCTGCCGCAGGCGCCGCCGAACGAATCGCAACCGCCGCAGGCCGGCGCCACCCGCGTGCATGAGGCGCTGTTCTCCGGCCTCGACGACAAGCTCAAGAAAGAACAGGAGATCGAGCTCGATGCGCGGCTGACGGTGTCCGACCGCGAAATCCTGCAGCGCAAGGATTTCGCCCAGATGACCTCGGCCGAGATCGCCGCCGCCAAGGAGGCGATGAAAAAGCTGGTGATGCCGTTCGCACAGGTGCGCACGCGGCGGCTCAAGCCGCATGCGCACGGCCATCTCATCGACATCCGCCGCACCTTGCGCGCCTCGATGAAGGGCGGCGGCGATTTCATCGATCTGCGGTTCATCGGGCCGAAGCTCAAGCCGCCGCCGATCGTGGCGCTGCTCGACATATCCGGCTCGATGAGCCAGTACAGCCGCGTGTTTCTGCATTTCCTGCACGCGCTGACCGAGCAGCGCCGCCGCGTCTCGACGTTCCTCTTCGGCACGCGGTTGACCAATGTCACCCGCGCGCTGCGCGAGCGCGATCCCGACGATGCGCTGGCCGCCTGCTCGGCCTGCGTCGCCGACTGGTCGGGCGGCACCCGCATTGCCTCCTCGCTGCGCGCCTTCAACAAGCTCTGGGCGCGCCGCGTGCTCACCCAGGGCGCCGTCGTGCTGCTGATCACGGATGGGCTCGAGCGCGACGCCGACGATACGCTGGCTTTCGAAATCGACCGGCTGCACCGCTCTTGCCGGAGCCTGGTCTGGCTCAATCCGCTCCTTCGCTTCGAGGGCTTCGAGGCGCGCGCCCGCGGCATCAAGACCATGCTGCCGCATGTCGACGAATTCCGTCCAATCCACAACCTGCAATCCATCGCCGCTCTGGTCGCCGACCTGCAGGGCGGCGGCAAGGGGCGCGTCATGGCCGGCGATCCCAAAGCCTGGATGCAAAAGGTGGCGTGACGCCTTATATTGGCATTATATCCGGTGGTATATAACGCTATATCCGGTGGGATACAGCGGCGCGGAAAAGCGGAGGCAGACAATGCTTTCAAGCGACAAGACGCTTTCGACCGAAAACGACATCCTCAAGGCTGCCGAGGACTGGCGCAAACAGGGCCGCGACGTGGCGCTCGCCACCGTGGTCGAAACCTGGGGCTCGGCGCCGCGCCCGGTCGGCTCGAACCTGGTCATCGACCAGGACGGCAATTTCCTCGGCTCGGTGTCCGGCGGCTGCGTCGAAGGCGCGGTCGTCACCGAGGCGCTCGACGTGATCGACAGCGGCAGGCCGAAAATGCTCGAATTCGGCGTCGCCGACGAGACCGCCTGGAAGGTCGGCCTGTCGTGCGGCGGCAAGATCCGGGTTTTCGTCGAGAAGGTCGAATAAGCGCGCCGCCATGAAGCTCAATATCCTCAGCGCCCTGAATGCCGAGCGCGCCGCGCGCCGCGCCGCCGTCGTCGTCACCAATGTCGAGGGCGGGGCGCAGCGCCTCGTCAAAGCCGTGGACATCGCCAAGGACCCGCTGCGCGCTGTGCTGGCCGACCACCTGCGCACCGGCAAGAGCGGCATGGAAGAGACGGCGGAGGGCAAGGCCTTCCTCACCGTCTATGTGCCGCCGCCGCAGCTCGTCATCACCGGCGCCGTCCATATCAGCCAGGCGCTGGCGCCGATCGGCAAGCTGCTCAATTACGATGTCACCATCGTCGATCCGCGCACCGCCTTCGCGTCGCCGGAACGCTTTCCCGACGTGAGGATCGTCGCGGAATGGCCGGACGTGGCGCTGCCGCCGCTCAATGTCGATCGCTACACCGCCTTCGTCGCGCTCACGCATGACCCCAAGATCGACGATCCGGCGCTGCTGCATGCGCTGTCGCGCGATTGCTTCTATATCGGCGCGCTCGGTTCGCGCAAAACCCATGCGCGGCGTGTCGAAAGGCTCAAGCAGCAAGGCGTTTCGGATGCCAATATTGCGCGCATCCACGCGCCGATCGGGCTTGATATCGGCGCGGTGTCGCCGGCCGAGATCGCGGTCGCCATCATGGGCCAGATCACTGAGCGGCTGCATGAAGAAGTTGACGCCGCGCCCAATCCTGAGCCCGTCATCAAGGCCGCGTCATGAAATTCGGTGCGGTCGCGCCCAGGGAGGCCGTCGGCGCCACGGCCGTGCACACCATCCGGCAAGGACCGCTGGTGCTCAAGAAGGGCACGCTGATCGGCCCGGGCGAGGTCGCGGCGTTGGAAGCGGCCGGCATCAAGGACATCGTGGTGGCGCGGCTCGAAGCCGATGATGTGTCGGAAGATACCGCGGCCGCGGAGATTGCCAAGGCGGTCGCCGGCCCGGGCGTCCATGTCGACCGCGCGTTTACCGGCCGCGCCAATCTGTTCGCGCAATCGCCGGGCGTGTTCGTGGTCGACAAGGCTGCCGTCGACCGGCTCAACCGGGTCGACGAAGCGATCACGCTGGCGACATTGCCGGCGTTCAAGCCGGTGGTGGCCGGCGAGATGATCGCGACGGTGAAGATCATTCCGTTCGGCGTCGGCAAGGGCGCGCGCGATGCGGCGCTGAAGACCGCCGCCAAACCGCTGTTTCGCGTCGCGCCGTATCGCATCCGCAAGGTCGGCATCGTCTCGACGCTGCTTCCCGGCCTCGCCACCAAGGTCATCGAGAAGACGTTGAAGATCACCGCCGATCGGCTCGCGCCCGCCGGCGCCGCCATCGTTGCCGAGCGGCGCGTGCCGCATGAGCGCGCGGTGCTCGCCAGGGCGATCGACGAAGTGCTCAAGGCCGGCGCCGAACTGGTCGTGGTGTTCGGCGCGTCCGCCATCGCCGACCGCCGCGACGTGATCCCGGCGGCCTTGGAGGAAGTCGGCGGCGTGGTCGAGCATTTCGGCATGCCGGTCGATCCCGGCAACCTGATGATGATCGGCGCGGCCAACGGCCGTCCGGTGCTCGGCGCGCCGGGCTGTGCGCGCAGCCCCAAGGAGAACGGTTTCGACTGGGTGCTGATGCGGCTCTTGGCCGGTCTGCCGGTGCCGCGCGAAGACATTACCGGCCTCGGCGTCGGCGGCTTGCTGATGGAAATCGTGACGCGGCCGCAGCCGCGCGACGAACCGCTGCACGCCACCCGCAATATCGCCGCTGTCGTGCTCGGCGCCGGCCGATCGAGCCGGATGGGCGGTCCGAACAAGCTCGTTGCCGAGATCAACGGCAAGCCGCTTATCCGCATGGTGGCCGAACAGGCGCTGGCCTCCCGCACGCGGCCGGTGATCGTCGTCACCGGCCATCAGCGCGAGCGCGTCGAAGCGGCGCTATCCGGCTTGCCGGTGCAGTTTGTGCACAATCCGCATTTTGCCGAAGGGCTCGGCACGTCCCTGAAGGCCGGCATCGCCGCGCTGCCGGCGCAGGCCGACGGCGCGATCGTCTGTCTCGGCGACATGCCGCAGATCGACGCGGCTCTGATCGACCGGCTCTCTGCGGCGATCGATCCCGACAAGGGCGCGCTGATCGCAGTGCCGACCATCGACGGCAAGCGCGGCAATCCGGTGGTGTGGTCGCGCCGCTTCTTCCCTGACCTGATGAATGTCGAAGGCGATATCGGCGCGCGTCATTTGATCGGCCGCTACGCCGAGGCGGTCGCCGAAGTGCCGGTCGAAGGCGCGGCCGTGCTCACCGATGTCGATACGCCCGAGGCGCTCGAAGCGGTGAAAGCCGAACTGGAAAAGACGTAGCGATCGCCTCTCGGCATTCACCATCTCGAAACCCTTCACGGCTAGCTTCTCCCCGAGGGTGGGGAAGGGGACTTCATGCCGAAAACCGGGCGGAACATCGCCGTCGCGGCGGTGAGTTTTGCGCTTTTGGCTTCGACAATGGCCGCGGCCGATGCGGCCGGCGCGCTCGCGGTCGGAGCCTGCGGCGCCTATGGCTACGGCTTCGACTACACGACCGAGGCGGACGCCCGCAGCGCGGCGATGAAGAGATGCTCCGGCGGCAAGTGCCGCATCGTCGGCACCTTGCATCGCGCCTGCGCCGCCATGTCGGTCGATGCCAAGAATCCCTGCGGCTCGTTCGGCTGGGCCATCGACATCCATCTCGGCAAAGCCGAAAACATCTCGATGCGCCGCTGCGTCGAATATGGCGGCCACGCCTGCGTCATCCGCGCCTGGGCCTGCGACGAAAAAGGCTAGCTGCCCTCATCAAGCCCGCGCTGGAGCTGCGCTTCGTCGAGCGCGCCTTCCCATTTCGCCATCGCTATGGTCGCAACCGCATTGCCGAGAAGGTTGGTCGGCGTGAGGCCCTGCGACATCAGGCGGTGAATGCCGAGGATGAGCGCGACGCTCGCGACCGGGATGCTGCTCTCGGCTCCGAGCGTGGCGGCGAGGACGACAAAGGCGGCGCCGGCGACGCCGGCTGCGCCCTTTGACGTGACCAGCAGGATCAGCAGCAGGCCGATCTGGTGCCAGATGTCGAGCGGCGTGTTGGTGGCTTGCGCGAGAAACACGGCCGCGGTCGCGAGATAAAGGCAGGTGCCGTCGAGATTGAACGAATACCCGGTCGGCACCACCAGCCCGACCACGCTCTTCTCGCAACCCAGCCGTTCGAGCTTGTCGATGATGCGCGGCAGCACGGTTTCCGACGATGTCGTGGCGATGCAGATCAGAAGCTCTTCCTTGATGTAGCGGATCAGCTTGAGCAGGCTGAAGCCGCAGATCCGCGCTACCGGGCCGAGGCCGACGGCGATGAAAATGATGCAGGTGGCGTAGAAGCCGAGCAGCAATTCGCCGAGCGAAGCCAGTGAGCCGATGCCGAACTTGCCGACGGTGAACGCGATTGCGCCGAAAGCGCCGAACGGCGCCGTCCACATGATGATGCCGACGATCACGAACACCATCCTGGCCGCGATCTCGATGATGTCGACCAAGGGCTTGGCGCGCTCACCGATCCACACCAGCGCGAAGCCGGAGAGGACGGCGACGAACAGCACTTGGAGAATATTGCCCTCGGTGAAGGCGCCGACGAACGAATTGGGGATGATGTTCATCAGAAACGGCACGGCGCCGACTTCGTGGGTGAGCTTGACGTAAGGCTCGACCACGCTTGGATTGAGCTTGCTGACGTCGACGTTCATGCCGACGCCCGGCCGCAAGATGTTGACCGCGAGCAGGCCGATGATCAGCGCCACCGTGGTCATCACCTCGAAATAGATGATGGACTTGATGGCGACGCGGCCGACGCGGGCCATGTTCGCCATATGCGCGATGCCGGTCACCACCGTGCAGAAAATGATCGGCGCGATCAGCATGCGAATGAGCTTGATGAAAGCGTCGCCCAGCGGGCCCATCTTGGCCGCGGTATCCGGCGCCGCCACGCCGAGCGCGACGCCGAGCCCCATGGCGATCAGCACCCAGATCCACAGCTGGGTCCACCATGGATTGGCTTTGGGGCTGCTCTGGCTTATTTCGGCAGGGGCGGTCGCGGACACGGTTTCTCCGGGCATAGCTCGGCCGCCGTCGAAATATCTGTCAGTCGCAAGCGACTATAACGAACGTGGTCGGCCGGCAAGATTAAGCGGAAATCCTTTCCCGCGGGAACCCCGCGGTTCGCGCAAGTCCGCGACGCCGGTCTGCCTTGCGTCAAACGGATATGCCGCGGCAACCGCGCATTGTATAAATCAGCTTCTACCGACCGGGAATCGACCTATGCCCACCACCGCAAGCGACGCGCCTCCAGCTTCCGATATTGCAACCGACTTGGCCGATCGTCGGCTGTCGATCGCCTTCATCAATTGGGCGCACGCCATCGATCATTTCGTGATTCTGATCTACCCGACCGTGGTCATCGCGCTGCAGGCGGTCTATGGCGATTCCTATTCGACGCTGATCTATCTCGCGACCGCCTCCTTTGTCGCCTTCGGCCTTTTTTCATTGCCGGCCGGCTGGCTGGGTGATCACTGGAGCCGGCGCAACATGTTGACGGTGTTCTTTTTCGGCGTCGGGGTGTCGCTGATCGCCGTGGCGCTGTCGCCGTCGCTCTTCGTGCTTGGCTTTGCGCTGTTTGGGCTCGGCCTGTTCGCGGCGATCTATCATCCGGTCGGCACCGCGATGATCGTCGAGGCGGCGCCCCAGCGCGGCCGCACGCTCGCCTTCAACGGCGTCTGCGGCAATCTCGGCGTGTCGCTCGCTGCCGGCATCACCGCAGCGCTGACGGCTTTGTTCTCCTGGCGCGGCGCTTTCGCCGTGCCGGGCGTGATCTGCATCGTCACCGGCTTTGCCTATCTGTGGTTCGCGCCCAAGGAAAGCCGGCACGCGGCGGCGCGCTCGAAGTCGCCGGATGTGCCGATGTCGACGACGCTTGCCGTGGTGATCTTCGCGCTGTTCCTGCTTGTTGCCGTCAGCGCCGGACTTGTCTTCAACACCATCTCGGTGGCGCTGCCGAAAATCGTCGATGAGCGCATCAGCGGCATCTCGCTGATTGAAGTGGGCGGCCTGACGACGGCGGTATTTCTGTGCGGTGCCGTGGCGCAGCTGACCGTCGGCCGGCTGGTCGAGCGGTTTCCGCCGCATATCCTGTTCGCGATCCTTGCCATCATGCAGTTTTCCGGCGTAGTGTGGTCGGCCTATGCTTCCGGTCCGACATTATTGTTCGCGCTCGCCTTCACCATGGCCGCGGTCTACGGCCAGATCACCGTCAACGACCTGATCCTCGCCCGCTACAGCGCCGACGCCTGGCGCGCCCGCGTCTACGCCGTGCGCTATTTCGTCACCTTCATGATCTCCGGCGTGGCGGTGTCGATGATCGCCTTCCTGCATGCCCGCGGCGGCTTCGGCCTCGTGCTCGGCGTCACCGCCGTGGTCGCGCTCGGCTTCCTCGTCGGCGCAATCTTGATCGCCATCCTCGCCAACGGCGTCGAAAAGGCGAGGGCGGAACGGCTGCAGCCGGCGGAATAGATCCGCCGGCCGCGAGGTACCCGAAGGCAAGAGCGGATCAGGCCGGCGGGTTCTTCGCCGCAAGCGCCATGCCGATCATGGCGGTGCCGCCGAACAGCATATTGATGCCGACCAGAAGACCGAGCGCCCAGGTCGCCGATTCCGGCAGGCCGGCGAAAATGATCCCGGCCAGGATCAGGTCGACGATGCCGCTGGTCAGCATCCAGCCCCAGCGGCCGGACAGCTGCGTTTTATGCTCGATCGCATACATGATCGTGGCGATGCCTTCGACGATGAAGAAGGCGATCAGCACCAAAGTCAGCGACACCGTGCCGCTGATCGGCCAGCGGATCAGCACGATGCCGGCGGCGATGCTGATGACGGCCGAGATCAGCGACCACCAGAAGCCCGGCACATTGCGCATCCAGAACGTGGTGACGAGCCCGACGCCGCCGGCGACCAGGAACACCCAGCCGATCACCAGCGTGAAGGCGAGCGTTGCGACCTCCGGCACGACGATCGCGGCCGCGCCCAGGATGACCAGCACGATGCCTTCGAACAGGAACAGGCCCCAATGGGCATGGATCGCGTTGGCGACTGAACGCGCAATGTCGCTGTCGCTGGGTAATCCGCCGGGAGATCCGCTCATCGTCATAGTTGTCTCCTTGAAATTGCGCCGCCGATGATTGGCGAACGGCAGCGATTTGTTAACCCATTGGGAACGATTTTTCCGTGATAATGAACAGTTGATTGCCAGTCTTGCATAAACGCCGCTAAGCGCCTATGTAGGCTGTGGGACGTCGAGCTTAACGGTTCCGTCGCAGGACGGCCACGATGACAAAGGGTGACGCCGGATGAACGCGCACCTTGCCATTCGTGGCCGTTAGCAATTTCAAAGCCTGACATTTGCCTCTGACGACAGCCCGTTAAGATAACGGCCGGGTCCAGCGCTCTCGTGAAAATCGTGAAAGTCCGGCTTTGGCTGGTTCGGACTGTCGCCGGCCCGTCATGTCGGCGCGTTGACGATTGTCACATCGCTTAACGGCATGTGACATCGACCAACGCTCCGTGACGCGGTCGGTGAGCGTGTCACACAGCCGGGCCTTCGGCTGCGTGACACGTCGCACATCGATTTTGGCACATCGAGTTTGCCAATCGTGCGCTACGTTCACGCAGCCCAATTTCACGCAGGCCATTTTCCTTTCAGTGCAATTTCTCGATAAGAGCCATCGCGCCGGCGGGCGCACGCACTTTGCCTTCATGAATGACATAAGCGAACACGTCGCGCGGTCCGGCCTTGGCGGCAGCGGCGTCGCTCTTCTCGACAAGCGGCAGGTCTTTCGGCGCG
>Ga0335076_10000849_pt1 | contig 29020 bp, 30 predicted proteins | sample Lox_Sample_25_FD_206717 | JGI IMG/M metagenome (GOLD analysis project Ga0335076, IMG submission 206717) | Soil microbial communities from Loxahatchee National Wildlife Refuge, Florida, United States - Lox_Sample_2.5 | ecosystem: Environmental > Terrestrial > Soil > Wetlands | place: USA... | reverse complement strand
GGTGTGCTCCTTGATCAGCTGCTGCACGGTTGTGAGCGGCAGATGTCGCACCGCGGCGACGCGCCGCGCCTGCAGGTCGGCGTAGGCGATCGAGATCTCGGGATCGATGCCGGACCCCGAAGGCACGACGGCGTCGACGGGGATCTGGTGGATGGTCAGCCCCGGGTTGTAGGGGCCTTCGAGCTTCAGGATCGCGGCGGCGTTCTGCTTGACGAGCTTCGCCAGCGCCGGATTGGTCGGGCCGAGGTTCGAGAACGTGGTGAACGCGGGGTTGTACGGCGGCGTCGTGGCGGAGGGCCGCTCGTGGAAGTAGCGCGGCGAGGTGAAGTTCTGCGCCGCGAGCGACGAGCCGACGACGGTCCCTTTGCGCTCGATCAGGCTCCCGTTCGCCTGGTGCGACATCGTGACCTGCGCGATGCCGGTCATGAGCGCGGGGTAGCCGAAGCCGAGCACCACCGTGAGAACGACGATCGCGACGAGCGAGGCGAGCAGCGCACGCATCAATGCATCAGCCCTTCCACGATCGGGCCGAGTGTCAGGGCCGGCAGGATCATCAGGCCCGCCGTGAGCGCGATGACGCCGAGCAACATGATTCCGAAGGTGCCGCCGTCGGTCCGGAAGGTTCCGGCCGAGGCCGGCACGACCTTCTTCACGGCGAGCGAGCCGCCGATCGCAAGCCCGGCGAGCAGCGGGAAGAAGCGCCCGAAGTAGAGCGCGACGGTGCCGAGCGTCGTCGAGAAGTCCGTGGCGCCGTAGCCCGCGAACGCGCTTCCGTTGTTGTTCGACTGGGACGCGTATGCGTAGAGCGTCTCCGTGAAGCCGTGCGCGCCGGGGTTGAAGACCGACGCGAGCCCGGCCGGCGTCACGATCGCCGCGGCCGTCATCACGAGCACCATCGTCGGGACCGCGAGGGCGCCGAGGGCCGCGAGCTTCATCTCGCGCGCCTCGATCTTCTTCCCCAGCCACTCGGGCGTTCGCCCCACCATGAGGCCGGCGACGAACACCGCGATCAGGACGTAGAAGATCAACCCGTAGAGGCCGGATCCGACGCCGCCCGGCTCGACTTCGCCCAGGAATATGTTGATCAGGGGCACAGCTCCGCCGGCCGGCGTGAACGCGTCATGTCCTCCGTTGACGGACCCGTTCGAGACGTCGGTCGTCGCCGTTGCCCAGAGGGCGGTGTTGGCGATGCCGAAGCGGGTCTCCTTGTCGGTCATGTTCCCTCCGACCTGGCTCGCGCTGTGCGTGATGTTCACACCGGAGTTGCGGAGCACCGCCGAGCCGTGCTGCTCGGCGGGGAACGCGACGGAGACGCCGAGCGCGAAGATCGTGAAGCAGACGGCGTAGAGCACCCACGCGTGGCGCCGTGCGAGGACCATCCGCCCGAACATGACGACCTGAGCGAACGGGATCAGCAGGATCGCGAGCATCTCGAAGAAGTTCGAGAGCGGCGTCGGGTTCTCGAACGGGACGGCGGAGTTCGAGTCGTAGAACCCGCCGCCGTTCGTCCCGAGCTGCTTGATCGCGATCATCGAGCCGACCGGCCCGCGCGCGATCGTCTGATGGGCCCCCTGCAGCGTCGTCGCCGTCGCATGGCCGTGGAAGGTCTGCGGCACGCCCTGCGAGATCAGGATCACGGCGAGGACGAGCGCAAGCGGCAGCAGGATGTAGACGATGGACCGGTAGAGGTCGCGCCAGAAGTTGCCCAATCCGTTGCTCAGCCCGACTCCGCCGCCGCGCTTGGCGATGCCGCGGATGACCGCGGCGACGACGGCGAGCCCCACACCGGCCGAGACGAACTGCTGCACCGCCAGCCCGGCCATCTGGCTGAGGTACGACATCGTCGCCTCGCCGGCGTAGTACTGCCAGTTCGTGTTCGTCACGAAGCTGGCCGTCGTGTTCAGCGCGACCGTCCACGGCACTGCCGGCAGGTGGTCGGGGTTCAGGAAGAGGTGTCCCTGCAGTCGCAGCAGGCCGTAGAGGAAGACGCTGAAGGCGATCGTGAAGACGATCACCGAGAGCCCGTACTGCTTCCAGTTCTGGTCTTCCAGCGCGTCGCGACCGAGCAGGCGGAGGAAGCCACGCTCGACGACGTCGCCGCGCTCGCGCGTGTACACGTGCGCCATCCAGATCCCGAGCGGGTAGCTGAGCGCGAGCAGGACGGCCGCGTAGACGAGGATCTGGCCGATGCCCTGACCCATCAGAGCTTCTCTCCTCTGAAGAGGGCGTAGACGAGGTAGATCAGGACGGCGATCGAGATCGCGAGGCCGAACGCGTCGGAGGCGCTCATCAGATGCGCTCCAGCGTCCAGAGGAGCACGAAGATCACCGCGAAGCACGCGGCGGTGATGCCCAGCGCGGCGAGATCGCCCATGACCGCCTTCGACGCTACGACGGTGCGCCTAAAGGCCGCCTGACGATTTGCGGCGCCGGCCTGACGATTACCTGAAGGCTCTAGCTGGGCGTGACGAGCCGGTACCCGGCGCCGGTCTCGGTGAGGAGATAGCGCGGGCGCGCGCGATCCGGCTCGATCTTGCGGCGAAGCTGGGAGACGTTCACCTGCAGCAGGTTCGCAGCGTCCGCATAGCCGGGTCCCCAGACCTCCTGCAGGAGCTGCCGCTGCGTGAGGAGCTTGCCTGCGTTCAGTGCGAGGATGCGCAAGAGGTCGAACTGATGCGGCGTCAGATGGACGGGCTTTCCCGCCATCCGCACTTCGCGCTTCGGGAGGTCGACGACAAGGTCTCCCACCTCGATCACGGGCTCGCCGCTCGGCGCCGTTCGGCGGAGGACTGCCCGCAGGCGCGCGAGCAGCTCGTCGATGCCGACGGGCTTCGTGACGTAGTCGTCCGCGCCGGCGTCGAGCGCAGCTACCTTCTCGCGCTCCTCCCCCACCGCTGAGAGGACGATGATCGGAGCGCTGCTCCAGCTGCGGAGCTCACGCGCGACGTCAGTGCCGGTGCCGTCAGGAAGGACCAGGTCGAGGACGACCGCCTCGGGCGGGCGCATCGCCGCCGCGGCGAGCGCGGCCTCAGCCGTCTCAGCCGTGTCGACCTCGTAGCCCGCGCCGCGCAGGCTCGTCCGCAGCGCCCGCAGGATCTGTGGCTCGTCGTCGACGACGAGCACGCGGGCTCCCGTCACGCCGGTACCTCGACCCGAGCAGGCGCGACGGGTAACGCGAGCACGAACGTCGCGCCCTGGCCCGCGTGCGACTCGACCCAGACGCGGCCGCCGTTCGCCTCGGCGAAGCCGCGCGCGATCGCAAGACCGAGGCCGGCCCCGCGTGCCGGCCCGGTGAGCGAGCCGCGCTGGAACGGCTCGAAGATCCGCTCTGCCTCCCCCGGCGGGATGCCCGGCCCATGATCGACGACACGTACCAGCACCTCCGAGCCGAGCTCCCGCACCTGAACACGCACCGGCTCCTCGGGCGGCGAGTAGCGGATCGCATTCTCGACGAGGTTGGCGAGGATACGCTCGACCTGGCGGAGGTCGGCCCGAACAAGGGAGGCGTCCTCGTCCGGGAGCACGACCTCGACTCGGTTCCCCGTCTCGAGGCCGTCGAGCGCCTGGAGGACGAGGTCGTCGACCGGCCAGTCTTCGGGCTCCGGCGCGGCGGCACCCGCCTGCAGGCGCGAGAGGTCGAGCAGGTTGCGCACGATGCGATCGAGCCGCTCGGCCTCGCCGAGGATCGTCTCGGCGAGCTCGCGCCGATCTTCGGCCGCCAGTGAGAGCTCGCCGTGGGCGAGCGCGCCTGCGGAGGTGAGGATCGCCATCAGCGGCGACCGCAGGTCGTGGCTGACCGCCCGCAGCACCGCCGTTTTCATCGCGTCGCTGCGACGGAGCGCCTCGGCCTCGAGCACCTCCGCCGCGAGTCGCTCGCGTTCCTCGGTCAGATTGCGCAGCGCACGCAGCGCCTCCTCGGCCTCCTCCGCGCGCCCGCGGGACCGAGTGGCGAGCTCGCTGACGACGACGGCGGTGACGAGGAAGACGAGGAGCGCGAACCAGTTGCGCGAGTCCGCCAGCGTCAGCGTGTAGAGCGGCGGCAGGAAGAAGAAGTTGAAGGCAAGCATCCCGCCGATCGCCGTGCCGACCGCGTAGGCGAGCCCCCAGGCGACCGCGACAGGGATGATCGCGAGCAGGTAGAGCACGGCCAGGCTGAGCACCGGCACATGGCCCTTCAGGAGCTCGATCGCCCCTGTGACGACGGCGAGCGCGCCGGCACTGGCAGCGACCCGGGTGAACGTTTTCACCCGGGCAACGGTACTCCGCTAGCCGTGAATGCTGATGATGATGGGGATGATCAGGATCGCGACGATGTTCGTGATCTTGATCATCGGGTTGATCGCCGGGCCGGCCGTGTCCTTGTACGGGTCACCGACCGTGTCGCCGGTGACCGCGGCCGCGTGGGCCTCCGAGCCCTTGCCGCCGTAGAGGCCGTCCTCGATCAGCTTCTTCGCGTTGTCCCACGCACCGCCGCCCGCCGTCATCGCGATCGCGAGGAAGAGGCCGGTCACGATCGTCCCGATCAGCAGACCCCCGAGCATCTTCGCGCTGATCAGGCCGACGATGATCGGGAAGAGGATCGGCACCATCGCCGGCGCGATCATCGACTTGATCGCGGAGCCGGTGACGATGTCGATCGCGCGCCCGTACTGCGGCCGCTCGGTGCCTTCCATGATCCCGGGGTGCTCGCGGAACTGCGTGCGCACCTCCTCGACGACCTCGCCGCCCACGCGTCCGACCGCCTGCATGGCGAGCGAGGCGAAGAGGAAGGGCATGAGCCCGCCGATCAAGAGACCCGCGATCACCCAGGCGTCGTTGAGCTGGAAGATCGTCGGCAGCCCCTGCTGGGCCAGACCGTCCGAGTAGGAGCCGAAGAGGACGAGGGCAGCGAGCGCGGCGGATCCGATCGCGTAGCCCTTGGTCACGGCCTTCGTCGTGTTGCCGACCGCGTCGAGCGGATCGGTGATCGCGCGTACCTCGGGCGGCAGGTCCGCCATCTCCGCGATCCCGCCGGCGTTGTCGGTGACGGGCCCGTACGCATCGAGCGCGACGATGAGACCGGTCATCGAGAGCTGCGCCATCACCGCGACGCCGATGCCGAAGAGACCTGCGAAGTGGTTCGCGAGCAGGATCCCGATCGCGATCACGATCACCGGTGCGGCCGTCGCCTGCATGCCCTCGGCAAGGCCCTCGATGATGTTCGTCGCGTGGCCGGTCTGCGAGGCGCGCGCGATCGCCTTCACGGGGTTCCAGCGCGTGCCGGTGTAGTACTCCGTGATCGCGACGAGCAGCGCGGTGACCGCGAGGCCGATCAGCGCCGAGCCGTAGAGGTTCCCGAACGAGTACTTGCCGGTCGAGTCGAAGCCCATCGTGATCGGGATGAAGAGGACGGCCGAGATGAGGGTCGCGACGAGGACCGCGCGGTAGAGCGCGTTCATGATGTTGCCGCCCTCGCGGACGCGCGCGAACTGGACGCCGACGATCGAGGCGATGATCGAGACGCCGCCGATCGCGAGCGGGTACAACCACAGGTGCGTGCCCTGGAGAAATTGCCGGCCGGTCACACCGAGCAGCATCACGGCGACCGCGGTCACCGCGTAGGTCTCGAACAGGTCGGCCGCCATGCCCGCGCAGTCGCCCACGTTGTCGCCGACGTTGTCCGCGATCACGGCCGGGTTGCGCGGATCGTCCTCCGGAATCCCGGCCTCGATCTTCCCGACGAGGTCGGCTCCGACGTCCGCGGCCTTCGTGTAGATGCCGCCGCCGAGCCGAGCAAAAACGGAGATGAGCGAGCCGCCGAATGCGAGGCCCACCAGATCGTGGATCGCCGAGTGCGGCGTGTGGTTGAACCAGTCGGTGAGCACCCAGTAGTAGCCGGCGACGCCGAACAGCCCGAGCCCCACGACGAGCAGACCTGTGACCGAGCCCGCGCGGAACGCGACGTTGAGCGCCTGCGGCAGTCCCTTGCGAGCCGCCTCCGCCGTGCGCACGTTCGAACGCACCGCGACGTTCATGCCGATGAAGCCTGCGGCGGCGGACAGGGTTGCGCCGATCAGGAAGCCGACCGCGGTTCCCCAGCCGAGCTTGTCGTAGAAGCCGAGCAGCAGGAACGGCGCGATCGCGACGATTGCGATCGTCTGGTACTGGCGGCGCAGGTACGCGGCGGCGCCTTCCTGCACGGCGCGCGCGATCTCCTGCATCCGCTCGGTGCCGGCCGGCTGGCGCAGGAGCCAGGCGGTCAGGTACAGCCCGTACCCGATCGCTGCCAGCGCGCAGAGCAGCGCGAACAGCACGGCGTGATCCATGAACCAACTCATCTGTTAGAGCTCCCTCCGGGCGTCACAAAGTCAGCGCCGAGATACCTCGGCGCGGCCTGTTTTTACCACACGCCCCGGCCGGGCCGTGTCACGAAGTGGGCGTGCGGAGGTGCCAGCGAACCTGCTCCTCGAAGATCTCCCGGATGCTCGCGCCCTCGTCGTGGCGCGCGATCTGGCGCTCGGCGGGGGTTCGCTCCGGGGTCGCGAGCCACTCGGCCGCACCGAGCTCCTCGGCGACGGGCCGGACCCACTCCGCGAGGCGCTCGAGCCGCGCACGCGCGGGTATCGAGTCCCCGCTCGCGAAGTCGATCAACTCGCCGGAGAGCCCGTGGCGAATCGCCCGCCAGAGGTTCTCCTCCAGCAGGCGGTTCGGCAGGTTCGGAAGCGGCTCGCCCTCGTCGAGCGCGCGCGCGACCCTCGCGGTGAGCGAGTAGCAGAGAGCCGCGAGCGAGCGCGCCTCGCCGAGGTCGGGCTGCGCGTCGCAGATCCGGACCTCGACCGTCGGGAAGGCGAGATGCGGTCGCACGCTCCACCAGATCTGGGTGTGCTCGGTGACCGAGCCCGTCTCGTAGAGGAAGCGGACGTACGTCTCCCATTCGTCCCAGCCCGCGAGGGCGTCGGGGATGCCGCAGCGCGGGAACATGCGCGTGAAGATCTGCGTGCGCGCCGAGTGGAGGCCGCTGAAGACACCTTCCACGAACGGCGAGCTCGCCGAGAGCGCGAGCAGCTCGGGCAGGAAGTTGCGGAGCGTCGAGCAGACTCGGATCGCGCGGTCGGCGCCGTTGATGCCGACGTGGACGTGGAGGCCGAACGAGTTGTTGCGCCAGGCGACGTAGCGCAGGATCTCGTCGTTGCGGCGGTAGTGCGGCGTATCGATGATCCGCTGCTCCTGCCACGGGCTCCAGGGATGCGTGCCGGTTGCGCCGAGCGCGACTCCGCGCGGCTCCGCGAGTGCGCGGAGCTGCTGCCGCCGCTCGCCGACGAGCGCAGCAGCGTCGGTGAACGAGTCGCAGCGCCCGGTCCGGATCTCGATCTCGGACGCGATCAGCTCGCCGACGAGGTGGGTCTCGAGCTCCGTACCCTGGGCCGCGTCCTGCAGCTCCTCGAAGCGGTTGACGAGGCCGAGCGTATCGGGGTCGAGGAGGGCGAACTCCTCCTCGACGGCGACCGTGAAGTCGGGTACGGCCTCGAACGACTCGCGCGAGAGCGCGAGCATCTCCTCGTAGCCGAGCCGCTGCTCCTCGCCCACGCGCGAAGCCTACTTACGGAAATGAAGCGCGCGACAAGCGCGGCAGCTCCTCGTCGAGCCTGCGTATCTGGTCGCCGCGAGCACGAGCCCGAGGACGAGGCTGAGGAGCGCCTTCTTCCGGTCGATCCCGAAGATCTCCTGCTGTTGCTGTTCGGCCACTGTTCTCAGTCGAGCAGACGCGCCGCGACGACCGACCAGCTCCAGCGCTGCTCGACGGCGCGGCGCGCAGCGACACCCAGCTCGCGTCTGCGGTCGGCGGGCATGGCGAGGATCGCGGCGAGCCGCTCGCGCAGCTCAGGGACGTCGCCGGCCGGGAACGAGACCAGCGCAGCCGCTTCCGGGCCGGCCTCCTCGCCGATGCCGGCGGCCACCTCCGCGAGGCCCGAGTGCGCGGAGACGAGAGGCAATACGCCGGCGGCCGCCGCCTCCGCCGCGACCATCCCGAAGGCCTCGGGAAAGATCGAGGGCACGACCGCGACGTCGCAGAGCGACAGCAGGTGCCGGAGGTGGCGGTGCTCCAGCGCTCCGGTGAAGAGCGTGCCGAGCGGGGCGAGCGCCTCGAGCTCTTCGCGGAAGTCGCCGAACCCGACGACGACGACCCGCGCGTCGAGTCCGGCGATCGCCTCGAGCAGCACCTGGACGCCCTTGTTCTCGATCAGCTTCCCGAAGTAGACGACCGTCGGCCGCGCGTCGGCGAAGAAACGCTCGAAGCGCTTGGAGTTGCCTTCGTCCGGCCGCCGCTCCTCGCTGTTGCCGGGGTTCGGCGGGTCGGCTCGTGCTTCCTCGAGCAACGCAGCGAGCGCCTCCTCGCGCGGCTCCGGACGGAACTCCTCGACATCGACGCCCGGCGGCACGATGTCGACGCGCTCGACCCGGCCGGTGATTTCTTCGAGCACGCGGCGGATGTGCTCGGAGCCGGCGTAGACGATCTCCGCCCCGGCGAGCGTCTCGGCCCCCCAGCGTGCCAGCTCCTCGTTGCCGCGCATTGCGTACTCGAGCTCCGAGCCGTGCGCCTTGACGCGAAAACGCATGCCGCTCGCCGCGCCCACCGGCGCGCCGAGGAGGACGTGATTCGCGAACACGAGATCCGCCGGCGCAAGCTCGCGCAACGCCGACGCGTTCGCCTCGACGTACGCCGCGCGCTGCGCCGGGGTGAAGTCGACGAGGTAACGCGCCTCGAGCCCCTCGTAGCGGTCGAGGACGAAGGTGGGCAGCAACCCGCCGGGCAGCTCCGGCACGACGACGCGCGCGCCGCCGAGGTCGTACACCTCCGGGTGCCGTTCCTGGCAGACGACCGTGACGTCGTGACCGGCGAGGCTCCACTCCCGCGCGAGCGCGCGCGTGTAGACGTTCGACCCGGTCCCGCCGAGCAGGTAGCCGTGCCAGAGAAGCACCCGCACCCGGCGGAGGCTATGCCAGGCGGCGGCGAGTCAGCTGTGCCAGCGGCAGGAGGACGCCGACGGCGAGCCCGGCCGCGACCAGCACGGTCACCAACGGATCGTGCTGCAGGTTTGGCGCCGTCAGGTAGCCGACGACGCTCGGCGCGGCTGCGAGCGTGGCGGCGAGCGCGAGGACGGCAAGCCGCGGCGCGACCGCTCTGAACGCGACGGCGAGAAGCACCAGGGCGGCCGGCGGCCGGCGCAGGAAGAAGAAGGCACCCCACGTCTCCCGCGAGAGCGCGACGAGCACCACTGCGGCGAGGAGCGCGGCGCCGTCCCGGACCGAGCGGCCGGACTCGGCGCGCAGCCGCTGCCGTAGCCCGCGACGACGAGCGAGAGCGCCTCGTGCGCTCCGCGCGAAACCGAGCCGTCCGCAGCGAGCAGGGCCGTGTAGACGATCTCGTCGCTGCGGCGGGCGCGGTGGTCGCGCGGGAACGAGCGACAGGCGACTGCGAGCAGCAGGCGCATCAGGTCACCGCCTTCGCGACTCTCGCTTCCACGATCCGCGCGTCGCGGCGCAGGCTCTTCGCCTCGGCCGCGAGCGCCGCGTGGCCGTCCTGCGTCAGCGTGTACGAGCGGCGGACGCGTCCCTCGACCTTCTCCTCCTTCCCGGCCTCGATGAGGCCGGCGTCGACGAGACGGTCGAGCGCGCCGAAAAGCGTGCCCGTGCTGAGCCGCACCTCGCCGCCCGAGAGCTCGTCCGCGCGTCTGATGATCGCATAGCCGTGGAGCGGGCTGTCGAGCAGTGCCGCAAGCACGAAGTAGGTGGGTCGCCGAACCTCCGTGTTCCCGGACCATCTGTCGTCCAACGACATGTCGTCGAGCGCTATGTCAGATGGAAATACAGCGCGTAGAGCAGCTCGACCGCGGGATTCGAGGTGTGCACCGTCACGTCGGCGGGCGTCTCGAGCAGCGCCTCGGAGTAGTTGAAGATGATCTTGACGCCGGCCGAGACGAGGTCGTCGGCCGCCTGCGGCGCCCCATCGGCCGGCACGGCGAGCACCCCGACGACGACGTTGTGGTCACGGACGAGCTCCGCGAGCCGGTCGTACGGCTCGACCGCGACGCGGCCGATCGGCTGCCCCAGCTTCCCCTGGTCGGTGTCGACGACGACGGCGATGTTGATCCCGTGCTCGGCGAAGATCGAGGACGAGGCGATCGCCTGGCCGAGCCGGCCGGCGCCGACGAGCGCGACGTTGTGCTGCCCCTGCGTGCGCAGGATCTTCCGGATCGCGTCGAGCAGGAGCTCGATCGAGTAGCCGACCCCGCGCTTGCCGAACTTGCCGAAGTTGGACAAGTCGCGGCGGATCTGCGTCGCGTTGATGTTGGTGTACTCGGCGATCTCCTGCGACGAGATCCTCGTCTTGCCCATCTTGCGTGCCTGCGTCAGCACCTGGAGGTACCGGGACAGGCGGGCGGCGACACCGACGTTCAAGCGCTCGGCCACAGGACCCCCTTGGCTCGACTTCGTGACAGCGTTCTCTGTTGTACCAGGCCGCTTACACGCCCGCTTGTGCAACTGCCCGACGGAGAGCGTCCGGGTGCACGTGGTAGACGAAGCGGCGTCGACCGTCGATCTCGACGACCGGAATCCACCGGCGGTACACCCCCTCGAGCTCCACGTCGCCGTCGATCGACACCTCACGCAGCTCGAAGCCGAGCTCGTCACGCGCCGTCGTCACCACCCGCAAGGCCGCAGCGCAAAGGTGGCAACCCGTCGCCGTGTAGAGGACGACCTCGACGCTCACAGGAGCTCCTCCAACCGTGCGAGCACCGACTCGAACGCCTGCCGTTCGCGCGCACTAGTCGTCTGTTCGAGCCTTGCGTCCACCGCAGCGAACTTCCGGGCCACCTTCCGCGAGGCCCGCTCCCCACCCCGCGTCGGCCGGACGACAAACGAGCGCCGGTCGGTCGGGTTGATCTCCCTGCGAACGAGCCCGCGAGCCTCGAGCCGGTCGAGGATGTTGGTCAGGGTCGAGCGTTTGACGCCGACCGCTTCGACCAGCTCCGCAATCGGTCGCGGTCCTGCCGCGAGCGCAGAGAGGACGTGCGCCTCGCCCTGATCGACACCGACGTCTGCGAGCGCAGACTCGAGATAGCGGCCGATCACGTGGGTCGCGCGTTGTGTGCGGTGAATTATGCCCATGTCGTACTATACCAATACGTAATATGCCGAATGATTCCCTGTTGGACGACTTCGAGGCGGGCCGGATCGCCGGCTCGGCGTTCCCTCACGCGCGTCACGTGCTCGTCGCGTGGAGCCTGTCACGCCGCTACCCGCACGAGGAGGCCTTCGCCCGGCTCGCCGCGGGCATCCAGGGGATCGCCGCTCGCGCCGGCGTGCCGGGCAAGTATCACGAGACGCTGACGCGGGCGTGGTTCGAGCTGGTCGCACAGGCCGAGGACCTCGACGATCATCCCGAGCTGCTGGACCGCTCGTTGCTCGCGCGCCATTACAGCCGCGAGCGGCTCGAGGCGGGACGGCACGAGTGGCTCGAGCCCGACCTGGAACCACTCGTGCTCGCGTCCGCTACGGGTAGATCCCCCGCGTGACCGTGGCCTCGGCGACGCGCTGCACCGCGAGCCCGTAGGCGGCGACGCGCATCGGGAGCTTGCGGCTCTGCGCCGTCTCCCACGTCTCGTCGAACGCGCGGCTCACGATGTCGTTGAGCTTCGCGTTCACCTCGACCTCCTTCCAGAAGTACTCCTGGAGGCCCTGCACCCACTCGAAATACGAGACGACCACGCCCCCGGCATTCGCGAGCACGTCGGGGAGGATGAGGACGCCCTTGTCCTCGAGGATCGCGTCGGCGGCGGGTGTGACCGGGCCGTTCGCCCCTTCGCAGATGATCGAGGCCTTCACCTGGGCGGCGTTCTCCTCGGTGATCACCTGCTCGAGCGCGCAGGGCGCGAGGATGTCGCACTCGAGGAGCACGAGGTCCTCGTTCGTGATCGTCTCGGCGTCCTTCAAGCCGACGAGGGTCCGCTGCTCGGCCTTGTAGGCGAACGCCGCGGGCACGTCGATTCCCTTCGGGTTGTACAGCGCCGTCGTCGAGTCGGAGATCGCGACGACGATCGCGCCCTCCTGGTGCAGGAACTGCGCGAGGTAGCTGCCGACGTTGCCGAAGCCCTGCACGACGACCTTCATCCCCGCGATGCGCTTGTCGAGCTTCGCAACGGCGTCCCGGATGCAGAAGAGCCCGCCGCGCGACGTAGCCTCGACGCGGCCGAGAGAGCCTCCGATCGTGAGCGGCTTGCCCGTCACGACGCCGAGCACCGAGTGGCCTTTGTTCATCGAGTACGTGTCGAAGATCCAGGCCATCGTCGAGCCGTCGGTGCCGACGTCCGGGGCCGGGATGTCCTTCTCCGGGCCGATCTCGTTGATGATCTCGCTCGTGAACCGGCGGGTCATCCGCTCGAGCTCGCCGCGCGACATCTTCTTCGGGTCGCAGACCACGCCGCCCTTGGCGCCGCCGAACGGGATCCCCATGAGGGCGCACTTCCACGTCATCCACATCGCGAGCGCCTTGACCTCGTCGACGGTGACGTCGGGGTGGTAGCGGATGCCGCCCTTCGACGGCCCGCGGGCGATGTTGTGGGTGACGCGATAGCCCTTGAAGACCTGCGTCCCGCCGTTGTCCATGCTCACCGGGATCGAGACCTCGATCGCCTTCTTGCACTCTCCGAGCACGGAGATGAGGTTGGAATCGATCTCGAAGGTGGTGCCGACGCGCCGCAGCTGCTCGCGTGCCAGCTCGAAGGGATTCTCGCGCAGATGGGACGTCGATACGTCGACTGCCGACAAGGTCTGCTCCTTTTGTCGCTGCAAACGGGCCGAAACCTGACGCCGTTGGCGAGTCTAACGCGAGGCGTACGCGTCGAGCGCGAGGTACCGCGGGTACGGCACCGGCTCGGTCCAGCGAGCGGCCGAGGCGATCATCGCGGCGTTGTCCGTGCAGAGGACCAGGGGCGCCGCGGTCGCGTCGGGAAGCGCCGCCCGGAGCTCGGAGTTCGCGGCCACGCCGCCGACGATCGCGATCCTGTCGCGCCCGGCTCGGTCTGCGGCCTCCCGCACGCGCTCGACGAGCGCACGCACGATCGCGTGCTGGTAGGCAGCGGCCAGGTCCGCGCGCCGTGCGGCGAGCGCCTCTTCGCTCAAATCCCGGACCGCGTACAGGAGCGCTGTCTTGAGGCCGGAGAACGAGAAGTCGAAGCCCGGCACCCGGGCGACGGGGAAGTCGTAGGCATTCGGGTCTCCCTGGCGCGCGATCCGGTCGATCTCGCGCCCTCCCGGGTAGCCGAGCCCGAGTAGGCGTGCACCCTTGTCGAACGCTTCCCCCGCCGCATCGTCGAGCGTCGACCCGAGCAGCCCGCGCTCGGTGTGCGAGCGGACGTCGAGGAGCATCGTGTGGCCGCCGCTCGCGAGCAGGCAGAGGAATGGAGGCTCGAGCGGATCCGGCTGGAGGTAGAGCGAGGCGACATGTCCGTCGAGGTGATCGACCGGAACGAGAGGCAGGCGACGCGACCACGCGACCGCCTTCGCGGCGGCGAGACCGACGAGCAGCGCGCCGATGAGGCCCGGGCCCTGCGTCACCGCGACGCGCTCGACGTCCGCGAGGGTCGCGTCCGCCTCCTTCAGCGCCTCGCGAACCACGGGCGTGACAAGCTCGAGGTGCCGCCGCGACGCGACTTCCGGCACGACGCCGCCGTAACGAGCGTGCAGCTCCGCCTGCGAGGAGACGACGCTCGACCGGATCTCGCCGTCCCCGGTGACGAGGGCCGCCGCGGTCTCGTCGCACGACGTCTCGATCCCGAGGATCAGCGCGCGACCGGGTCCTTCCACATGATGAGCGCGTCCTCACGGTTGTCCGTGTAGTAGCCGCGGCGCAGGCCACGCGACCGGAAGCCGACGCGCTCGTAGAGGTCGATCGCCTTCCGGTTCGATACGCGCACCTCGAGCGTGTACCCGCGGCGGGCATCGTTGGCCGTGAGATCGAAGAGGCGCTCGAGAAGCATCGTCGCCACGCCGCGGCCACGGTGATCGGGATCGATCGCCACGTTCATCACATGCCACGCGTCGACGTAGCGCGACACGATCAGGTAGCCGACGAGCGCGCCGTTCTCACCCTCCGCCTCGAAAGCGCCGAGGCAGATCGAGCTCGGCTTCGCGAGCTCGCCGGCGAACATCGAGCGCGACCACGGTGTCGGGTACGACCGGCGCTCGATCTCCTCGATTGCGAGAAGGTCGGCGAGCGCGAGCCGGCGCAGCTCGATCGTCGTCACCGGAGGCTCCTGTCGGCATCGGGGGCACGAAGGTAGAGCGGCTCGAGCTCCTCGACCGACCCGGGCTCGCCGGCGAGCGCGGCGTGGAAGCGTGCGCGCGGGACGTGCCGCTCGTCGTCGTCCGGCGGGACGATTCCTCCGTACTGCTCGAAGTGCCGGCGGTACCGGCGGGCGCCGTCGCCCACGTAGACCTTTCGTTCCTCAACGTGCGCATCCGGCAGCGGCAGGACCTCCGGCTCTCCGTCGAGGAGCATGAAGACCTCTCCGCGTTTCGCGTCGATCACCGGTTGTGCGTCCGGAGCGCCTGCTCCGAGCGCGGCGAGGGTCGAGACGCCCGACCCCCCAAGGTCGAGCGACAGCGCGAGCCCGCGTGCGACGGCGAGCCCGATCCGGACGCCGGTGAAGCTGCCCGGGCCGAGACCGACCGCGAGCCGGTCGATGCCGGATGGGTGAGCGCCCGCCTGCCGCAGCAGCGCGTCGACGTCCTCGAGCAGCGTCTGCGCCCGAGAGACCCGCTCGCCGAGAACCTCGTCGCCATCCACGAGCGCACTCGTCGCAGCCGCTGTCGCGGTATCGAAGGCCAGGGTCAGCACTCCTCGATCTCCACCGCTCTCCCAGCGCCAGCATGCCGCAAACGCACCACGAAGCGAGGCGGCGGGAGGACACCCTTCCCGGCCTCGGGCCACTCGACGAACGCGATCGCGTCTTCGAAGTACGGCTCCAGGTCGCCCCATTCTGCGGGCGAGACGCCCTGGAAGCGGTAGAGGTCGAGGTGCGAGATCTCGACGCCGTCGCCGTGGTAGCGGTGGCCGATGGTGTACGTCGGGCTCGTGACCCGCTCGCGCACGCCGAGGGCGCCGCACGCGCCGCGGACGAACGTCGTCTTGCCGGCGCCGAGCCCACCCGCGACGGTGACGACGTCTCCCGTCGCCAGCCGCCGCGCCAGCTCCGCCGCAAGCCTCTCCGTCTCCTCGGGCGAATCGCTCTGCTGCTCCACGCGTACGATCCAACCATGCCCGCCTACGTCATCGTCGAGACGGACATTCACGACCCGGAGCGGTACGAGCGATACCGGGCGGCGTCACCGGACGCCGTGCACTCAGGCGGCGGCCGCTTCGTCGTCCGCGGCGGAGAGCTCGCGGTTCTCGAGGGCGGCTGGGATCCCTCGCGGCTCGTGGTGCTCGAGTTCCCGGATCTCGAGACGGCGAAGCGCTGGTACGACTCGCCCGAGTATCAGGAGGCGAAGCGCCTGCGCGAAGGCGCCGCCAACCTCCGCATGGTCGCGGTGCAGGGCCTCGACGAGCCGCTCTAGAACAGACCGAGCTGCTCTGCCGGCTCGGGCTCAGGCTCGGGCGCGGGCTGCTCGACGGCGGCCGGCTGCAGACCGCGACCCATGAGCTCCGGCAGGCGGGCGAAATCGGCTTCGAGCACCTTGAGCATGGCCGGCGTGTAGAGCGCAGCGGCCGGGTGGTAGATCGGATAGAGGAGAACGCCGCGCCCGGCGATCGTCAGCGCCTGCTCCTGGCCGTGCACGCGGGTGATGCCGAGCGGGCGGCCGGAGAGAAGCTTCGTCGCGAAGTTGCCGAGCGTCGCGATCACCCTCGGCTCGATCAGGTCGATCTGGCGGAAGAGGTGCGGCTCGCACGACTCGATCTCGTCCGGCTGCGGATCGCGGTTGCCCGGGGGGCGGCACTTGAGCACGTTCGCGATGTAGACGTCCTCACGCCGAAGGTCGACGCCCTCGAGGAGCCTTTCGAGCAGCTTCCCTGCCTGCCCGACGAACGGGACGCCCTGCTTGTCCTCGTGGAAGCCGGGCGCCTCGCCGACGAACATCAGGTCGGCCCTCGGGTTGCCGTAGCCAAAGACGACCTGCGTCCGTCCCTGCGCCAGCCGACAGCGCGTGCAGCCGGCGGTCGCTGCTGCGTACTCCTCGAGCGTGTCCACCGCCGCGACCGGCACTGCACTCACGTCGCCGAGTCTACGAGGCACGCCCGACGGACACGATCCGAGCCCGCCAGCGGCCGCGCGGCGCGTCGACCTCGATCTCGTCGCCGGGGGCTTTCCCCAGCAGGGCCTGGCCGACGGGCGAGTCGGGCGAGACGCCGCCGACGCCCGTGATCTCGATCTCGAGCCGCCCGCCGTCGTCGCGCTCGAGCTCGACGCGCGAGCCGACGGTGACGACGCCGCTGGCTGCGGCTTCGTCCTCGTCGAGGATCGTCGCGTGCTGCAACCGGTGGCGCAGGACGCGGATGCGCGCCTCGAGGAGCCCCTGCTCGTTCTTCGCCGCGTGGTACTCGAAGTTCTCGGAGAGATCGCCGTGCGCGCGCGCCGTCGCGATCGCCTCCACCACCGCCTTCCGCTTCGGGCCCTCGAGCTCGGCGAGCTCGAATTCGAGGCTCTCGTACGCGGCGCGCGTCAGCAGCTCGCCGTCGTCATCCCCCAGGGCCATCGTGGAGCTAGTGGCCGCAGCCGCAAGAGCCGCCGCAGCAGCCTCCGCCGCCCCCGCCCGCGGCGACCGGCTTCGTAACCCCGTGCACTGCGAAGGATGAGAACTGGCGCGAGACGTTCGTCGCTGCGCAGTCCGGGCACGCGACCTCCTGCTGGCCGCGGACGAGCTCCTCGAAATGCGACTCGCACTCCATGCAGACGTACTCGTAGATCGGCACGGCTCGGATGCTAGTCGAGCGTCAGCTCGACGTGCAGGTCGCGGCCTGCTCGTCGCCGAAGAGCTCCCGGACGAGGCCGTCGGGCGTGCCCGGGACGCTGAGCGCGAACCGCTCGGGCCGCGTCACGTCGAGGATCGTCATCTTGTCCGGCCCGGGCGAGACGCAGCCTGTGCCCTGCAGCCGGAGATATGGGCTGTAGTGGGCGCGCAGGAGGTAGCGGCCGGCGGCGAAGACCTTCCCTCGGATCGCGGTGTGGCCGAACGAGGTCACGACCGGATGCGCGGGACCCGTCAGGAGCGGCGTCGGGTGCGGAAGCTCGTAGATCGTCCAGTTCCGGCTGCGGAAGACGACGTGCAGCCCGGAGTGCGCCGAACGAAGGACACGCTCTTCCTGCGGGCCGCCGTCCCAGTCGAGCGGCGCGGTCGGGCTGAGGAGCACATAGCGGACTGCGTCCGAGCGCAGCCAGTGCCGGTAGGCCGCGGCGTCGAGGTTGTTCGCGTAGAGCGCCGGATTGTCGGCGACGTCGAGTTGCCGGTACCAGCCGCGCGCGAGCGGGAAGCCGGCCTTCGGGATCCAGTACGCCTCCCAGTGCTCCGCCGTGGGCACCACCTCCACGCGATAGCCGGGCTGCTCGTGCTCCCGTAGGAAGCGGATCGCCGGCCGCCAGAAGCTCGCCTGCTGCGAGTCGTTGCCGAGCCGCGAGGGGATCAAAAGTGCATACGGGACGACGTTGTAGGCGAAGGCTGCGGCGAGGGCGACCACGACGAGCCGCCGGGGCCGGAAACCGGCGAGGCTGGCCGTGAGGAGCATGATCGGGAAGACGAAGGCGCTCAGGCGCGTCCAGTTGTCCCCGAGCGGCGAGGGCACGGCGTAGACCACGACGCTCCCGAGGCCCCAGAGCGCGAAGAACGCGACGAGCGGGCCGGCCGCGCGCGCGTTCCCGGCGACGAGGAGGCCGAGGAACGTGACGCCCAGCACGCTGACGAAGTCGATCCAGTGGAAGGGGTAGACGCCCGCGCCCGCCCCCGGGAAGAGCACGAGCGCGAGCACCTCGATCCCCGCCGCCGCGCCGAGGCCCACGCCGAACCAGACGTGACGGCGCCCGATCTGCCGGTGCGAGACCGCGTAGGCGCCGACGATGAGGCAGAGGAACGCGAACGCGAGCGGGCTGAAACCGACCGTGAGGGCGGCGACGAGCACCGCGAGACGCAGTCGCCGCAACTGCAGCAGCTTGAGCGTCGCGAGCATCGCCGTGAAGCCGAGCGAGTACGCGTAGAGGCCCGTGAACATGGGCGCCGCCGCGAGCACGCCGAAGACGCGCGACGGCCAGAGCGCCGCTCGCCCCCACTCCCTCAGCGCGATCGAGGCGAAGAGGACGGTCGAGGCGACGGCGGCGAAGAAGACGAGCGGCAGGTTCCCGACGAGCGCTGCCGGCAGGTAGTAGAGGAGGCTGTACGACGCGAGCGGGTACGTCCCCGCGTACCAGAAGTTGTCCCAGACGAGCGCGCCGTCGCGGACGAGGAACGTGCGGTAGAGATGGACCGGCGCATCGCCCGGAGCCGGCCCGACGGCGAGCACGAGCGCCGCGATTCCCGCAGTCAGCGCGGCGCCGATCAGCAGCTCGCGGCGAGGCGAGATGCGGCGAAGGTCGGCGAGGCTTGCGGCGGCGGAGCTCAAGGGGCGAACCCGATTCTCGCAGCTGTACGGGTCGGCAGGCGGCAGCCGGGGCGCGCGATCACGCGCCCCGGCCGGTTCTCACGGGCTTAGGCCGACGGAACGACGTTCTGGTTGAGCCGGAAGACGTTCGTCGGGTCGTACACCTCCTTGAGGGCCACGAGCCGCTGGTACGTCTGCTCGCCGTACGTCGACTCCGCGTCGACGCCCTCGCTCTGGAAGTTCACGTACGCGCGGCCGGTCTGGTCGGCCTGCGCCGAAGCGATGGCAGTCCGCGCCCACTCCGTGTTCGCTCCGAGCTCGGCCCGATTCGGCGTTCCCGTGACGACGTTGAGCACGTACTGCATCGAACGCTCGGGGTAGGCGGTATCGCCGGCCCCCACGCGCGCCACCGCGCCGCCCATCTGGTGGACGTGGATCTCGCAGCCCGGCCCGGGTGCGTTCTGGTGCAGCTCGACGAGCGAGTCGATCGTCTCGTCCGAGAGGCCGGAGAGGTGCGTCCCCTTGAAGTACGCGTTGATCCCCTTCGGCCAGAGCGGGTCGAGCAGGCTCTGGATGAACTGGTACGGCATCGGGTGGATCAGGTCGGCGACCGGCTCGGCGACCGTCCGGAGCTCGCGGACGAGCGCCTCGCCCTCGGAGGCCGGTCCGGCGCAGACGGCGATCAGGATCGCGACCTTCTTGCCGTGCCACTCCTCCGGGATCACCGGCAGCGGCGGAGCGGTCGCCAGGCTGATCGCGGTCGTGATCGCATCCGGCGCCTTCGGTGCCCAGTCGCGGTAGAAGCGCAGCAGGTCAGCGGCGGCGTCGCCGGGCAGGAACAGCGGTCCGGCGTAGACCTCCGGGCCGACCCGGTGCAGCGCCAGCTCGAACGACGTGACGATCCCGAAGTTCCCGCCTCCTCCCCGCAAGCCCCACAGGAGCTCGGGATTCTCGGTCTCGCTCGTGTGCACGAGCCGGCCGTCGGCGGTGACGACGTCCGCGCCGACGAGGTTGTCGCACGCGAGGCCGTACTGCCGCATCAGCCAGCCGATTCCGCCGCCGAGCGTGAAGCCCGCGACGCCGGTGGTCGAGACGAGCCCGCCCGTCGTCGCGAGCCCGAACTGCTGCGACTCGTGGTCGACGTCGCCCCAGATTGCGCCGGGGCCGACGAATGCGCGGCGGGCCGCCGGGTCGACGCGGACGTTCCGCATCGGGGCGAGGTCGATGACCATGCCGCCGTCGGCCGTCGAGAGGCCGGCGACGCTGTGCCCGCCGCCCCGCACGGCGATCGTGAGGTCGTTCGCCCGGGCGAAGCCGAGCGCAGCGATCACGTCCGCCGTCCCCGTGCAGCGCGCGATGACGGCCGGCTCGCTGTCGTCGTGTGCGCCGTTCCACAGGCTCTTCGCATCCGCGTACCCCTCGTCGCCCGGCTGCAGCAGCTCGCCACGCAGCGCGTTCCGCAACTCCTGGACCGTGGCCTCGCCGAGAACCGGTGCAAGCGTCGAACTCATTCGTTCCTCCTTCTCGTGGTTCCGGACGCTGCCGTTCTAGCGAGGGCCTATTTGCTCTCCCTTTGCGCACGCTTTGCGAGCGCTTCGAGCCGGACGCGCACATGCTCGACCCCTTGCGTGTCGCCGCGCGACGCGAAGGCGTCGAGTGCCCGCTCGAACAGCTCGCGAGCTCGATCGTCTTCTCCCCGGAGGAGCGCGACCTCGGCGAGATGCGCCCACGTGACCGCATGCCAGCGGCGGTTCGGAGTCTCCTCGACCACACCCAGCGCTTGCTCGAGCAGCGTCTCGGCCTGGTCGAGCCGGTCACGCGCCTGCTCCAGCTCGGCCGTACGCCAGAGCGTCGAGGCGAGCCCCCAGCGGTCGCCGGCGCGGCGGAACGTATCGGCCGCCTCCCGGAGCAAGGTCTCGGAGCGCGCGTAGTCGCGCGCAGCGATTGCGGCGTGACCGAGGCCCACGAGCGCGAGCGCGGCCCCACGCCGGTCGCCCAGGCCGGCGCGGCGCACCCTGACGCGCTCGAAGAGCTCCGCCGCCTCCTCGACGTCCCCGTCGGAGAGGTCGAGGTACGCAAGCCGCGCCCAGACGTCCGCCGGACCGCGCACGGAGCCGGCTTGCTCGAACCGCCGTCGTGCCTCTGCAAGGAGCGAGCGCGCCCGCGCGGGATCGTCGGCGACGCGCGCGACGTTCGCCCAGTTGAGCACCAGATAGCCGGAGGCGATCGCGCATGTGACCTCCGAGAACGGCTGCAGCGTGTCCTCGAAAACCAGGCGAAGCACGAGCCCGCCCGGATCCTGCACGGCGATCTGGGCGACGTTGATGAGCGACGGCACCGTCGCGTCGGGGTCGCCGACACCGGCGAAGAGGCCGTCGCTCTCCGCGAAGCGCTCCTCGGCTGCGGCGAGGTCGCCGGCCACCCAGGCGGCGACGCCCAGCGAGTAGACGCTCACGGCCTCGAGGGACGCGAGTTCGTGGCTCCGCGCGACCGCAACGGCTGCCTCGTACTGCACCGCCGCCGCGTGACCCTCTTCACGCGCGATCTCGATGCCGCCGCGGAAGTGGACGGCTCGCCACTCCAGCGCAGGGTCGCCAAGGTCGCGGGCGAGCGCGAGCGCCTCGTCTGCGTGGGCGAGGCCGAGGCTCTCGTCGCCCGAGCGATACTCGACGGCGGCGTGTCCGAGCAGCACGCGCACCCGCTCGGGAGAAGGCTCGGGCGCGCGCTCGAGCGCATCACCGAGCCACCGACGCGCCTCGGATAGCTCGATGCGCCGGACCCAGAACGGCCAGACTCGTGCGCAGAGCCGGAGCGCAGAGGGCGGATCGTGTGCCAGAAGCGTCTCGAGCGCGGTGCGGAGGTTGCCGCGCTCCGGGTCCAGGCTCGAGAGTTGCGGGTCGTCGTCGGCGGCGACGAACCCGGCGAGCCAATCGGCGTGTCGCGCGGCGACGTCTACGCGCTCGCCCGCTTCGGCGAGGCGAAGGCTCGCGTAGGCACGAATCGTCTCCAGCAGCCGATACCGCCGAGCACCTCGGCGCTCCTCGACGGCGACGAGCGACTTCTCCACGAGCAGTGCGAGCAGGTCCGCGACGTGCTCCCCCTCCAGCCCATCGTCCGCGCACACGACTTCGGCCGCCTCGAGCGTGAACCCGCCGGCGAAGACCGCAAGCCGGCGGAGAAGCACCCGCTCCGGGTCCGCGAGCAGCTCGTAACCCCAGTCGAGGGCGGCTTCGAGTGTCTGCTGCCGCGTCGGTGCGGTCCGGCTCCCCGCCCGCAGCAGGCGGAAGCGGTCGTCGAGCCGCTCCGCGAGTGCGTCGGCCGCAAGCGCGTCGATCCGGGCGGCCGCCAGCTCGAGCGCGAGCGGCAACCCGTCGAGCCGGTGGCAGATGCGAGCCACTGCGGCGGCGTTCGTCTCGTCGAGCGCGAACCCGGACGCAACGGCACCGGCCCGGTCGACGAAGAGCCGCACGGCCTCGTGGTCGAGCAGCGCCTCCGGCGTGTTGGCGCCGTCCGGATCGGGAATCCCGAGCGACGGGACACGGAAGACGACCTCGCCCGGCACGCGCAGCGGCTCGCGGCTGGTTGCGAGGATCGTGAGGCGCGGAGCGGAACGGAGCAGCGCGTCGACGAGCGCAGCGCTCGCGCCGATCACGTGCTCGCAGTTGTCGAGGACAAGCAGCATCTCCCGAGGCGCCAGCTCGGAGGCGATCGCGTCGACGACAGCTCCACCGGGGAGTGCGCGGAGATCGAGCGCCTCGGCAACCGCGTCGGGGACATCCGCGCCGTCGCCGACCGAGTCCAGCTCCACGAGGATCGCTCCGCCCGCGTGGGCGTCCTCGCGGCCGCGCGCGAGCTCGAGCGCCAGCCGGGTCTTACCGGCCCCGCCCGCACCGGCGAGCGTGAGCAGGCGCGTGCGGCCGAGAATGGTCCGCAGCTCGGCGAGCTCGTGTTCACGCCCGACGAACGTGCTCGTCTCGAGCGGCAGCCGGCGCCTGCCGGGCACGACGCCCAGGTCGTCGAGGATCTGCTCCAGCTCCTCGTGCAGGGCAGCCAGCCGCCTGCGCTCGAGCTCGGCCCAGTCGTCGTAGCGGTTCTCGGGCAGAAGTTCGCCGCCGTAGAGCGCAAGCGCACGTTCGCAGGCCGCAGGCGTCCGGTCGCGTCGCGCATCGACTACGGCCGACTCGAAGGCGTCCACGTCGAGGTCGGCCTCGAGCCGCAGCAGGCCGTCCTGCACGTCGATCGCCGCGGCTCCCAGCGCCTTCCTCGCCGCGTGGACGGCCTGGTTGAGATTGTTGGCGGCCGCCGTGGGGTCCCGTTCCGGCCAGAGGACGTCCATCGCCTGCTCGCGATGCAGCCGATGCCCCTCCGCGAGCGCGAGCAGCTTGACGAGCTCCTTCGCCTTGCGCAGCCGCCAAGCCGAGTCCGGAACCGGAGACCCGCCCGCCTCGGCGGCGAAGCCGCCCAGCAAGGTTACGCTCGTCTTCTGCATCGCTCCCACCCCGGAGCATGGCGCGCCACGCGCGCGAGTACAATTCGCGGTGCCCGGCATCCGGTTCGGAGCTGGAGCGAGATCGTGATCGAGAGAGTCCACGTCATCGGTTCGGGCCGGGTCGGTTCGGCCATAGGCGCTCGTCTCCGCGAGCGCGGCGTCGCCGTGGGCGAGGACGATCCCGACGTCGTCCTCCTCTGTGTTCCGGACACGGCCATTCCCGACGTGTCCCGGTGCCTGGCACCGGGACGGGCCTGGGTGGGACACGTCTCCGGAGCGACGCCGCTCGCCGCGCTCGATCCGCACGAGCGCCGGTTCTCGCTCCATCCGCTCCAGACCTTCGATCGCAGCGGCGACCCGGCTCAGCTCGACGGTGCCTGGGCGGCCGTCACCGGTGAGACCGCCGAGGCGCTGACCGTCGCGCGAGAGCTCGCGGAGAAGCTCGGGCTGCGGCCGTTCGAGCTGGCCGACGGCGACCGGACGCTCTACCACGCCGGCGCGGTCTTCGCGTCGAACTACCTCGTGACCTTGCAGCGGGCAGCCGTGCGGCTCGGCGTCCCGGCCGAAGCGCTCGTGCCGCTGATGCAAGGGACGATCGAGCACGGCTTCGAGCTCACCGGACCGATCGCCCGCGGGGACTGGACGACGCTCGAAGCCCACAAGCACGCGATCCGGGCCGAGCGCCCGGAGCTCGAGCAACTCTACGAGACGCTCGCAGAAGCGACGGTGTTGCTCGCGTGAAGGTCTTCCGCACGATCCCCGAGCTCGAGACGGCGCCCGGCACCGGGCTCGTGCCCACGATGGGAGCGCTGCACGAAGGTCACCGCGCGCTCTTCCGCGCGGCGCGGGCCGAGAACGACCGCGTCGTCATGTCGCTTTTCGTCAACCCGGCGCAGTTCGACGAGCCGGCCGATCTCAGTGCGTACCCGCGGGACGAGGAGCACGATTTCGAGCTCGCCGAGGCGGCAGGCGTCGACGCCGTCTTCGCGCCGGCCTTCGAGGAGCTCTATCCCGCCGGCTTCGGCACGTGGGTCGAGCCGGACGGCGCCGGAGCCGAGGGCGCCGCGCGGCCCGGCCACTTTCGCGGCGTCGCGACGGTCTGCCTGAAGCTGTTCAACCTCGTGCGGCCGGAGCGCGCGTACTTCGGTCAGAAGGACGCGCAGCAGATCGCTGTGGTCCGGCGCCTCGTCAGCGACCTCGACGTTCCCGTCCAGGTCCGGGTCGTCCCGACGGTGCGCGACCCCGACGGGCTCGCTCTCTCCTCCCGCAACGTGCACCTCTCGCGCGACGAGCGCGACCGGGCGCTCGCTCTGCCCCGGGCGTTGCGGGAAGCCGCCGGAAGCCCGGATCCGGTCGCGGCCGCACGCGCCTCGCTGAACGGCCTCGAGCCCGAGTACGTCGAGGTGCTCGACCTCGGCGACGCCAGTGTGCTTGCCGCCGCGGTGCGCGTCGGCTCCACCCGTTTGATCGACAACGTCCTCCTGGAAGGAGAGCTCACATGAGCGACAGCCCCAAGCCCGCGCGCTACGCCTCCTGGACGACCGGGAAGCTCCCGCTCCCGGAGCTCGCCGACATGAAGCGGCGAGGCGACAAGATCGTGATGGTCACGGCGTACGACGCCCCGAGCGGAAGCCTCGCCGACACGGCGGGCGTCGACCTGATCCTCGTCGGCGACTCGTCGGGGATGGTCGTGCACGGCCGCGAGTCGACCGTGCCGGTCTCCCTCGACGAGATCGTGTTCATGACCCAGTGGGTGACGCGCGGCGCGAAGCGGCCTCTCGTGATCGCGGACATGCCGTTCGGCTCGTACGAGGAGTCGGACGAGCAGGCGGTGCGGAACGCCGTCCGCCTCGTGAAGGAGGGCGGCGCCGACGCCGTCAAGCTCGAGCGGAGCGGGACGTCGGTCGCGCGCGCACAGGCGATCGTCGGCGCCGGGATTCCGGTGATGGGACACATCGGGCTGACGCCGCAGACGGCGACGGTCCTGGGCGGCTTCAAGGCGCAGGGCAGGACGGCCGAGCGCGCGCGGGAACTGGTCGAGGACGCGCTGACGCTCGAAGCAGCCGGCTGCTTCGCCGTCGTGCTCGAGGCGATTCCCCCGGCTGTCGCACGCGCGGCGACGCAGGCGCTCACGGTGCCGACGATCGGGATCGGCGCGGGCGCGGACACGGACGGGCAGGTGCTCGTCTGGCACGACATGCTCGGCTTCTACGAGGGCCGGGCGCCGCGGTTCGTCAAGCGCTACGCGGAGCTCGGGGAGGCGATCGTCGAGGCACTGGAGCGTTACACCGAGGAAGTCCGGAGCGGCGCCTTTCCCGAGGAGCGCCACACGTACGCGATGCCCGAGGAGGAGCGGGCTGAATTCGAGAACGTCTCGGTCGAGCCGCTAGTGCCCGACGTGAGTCGCGAGCACGATCAGCGCGGGTAGCGCCGCCGCGAGCCCGATGGTCGCGACCGAGCGAGCCCAGCTCCAGCCGTGCACGGCACGGACGCCGATGACGAGCAGGACGGCGCTCCAGGCGAAGGCGAAGTAGAGGAGCCCACCGAAGGTTCGATCGCCCGGACCCCAGTCGCTGCCACCGGTGCGGAAGAGGTTCTGGCCGTAGACCGCGATCCGCACCGGCCAGAGCGTGACGAGGGCTAGCGCGAGCGGCGCCGCCGAGAGCGTGAGCACGTGGCGGGCGCGTCGGTAGCTTCCGAGACTGCCGAGGCGCCGGGCGGCTCCGTAGAGGAGCCCACCGCCGGCCCAATACACGGCGACGGCATAGACAGCGCCGCCGAGGAAGGCCCATACGGGGATCAGCGAGACCGAGAAGGAGGCGTCGTTGAGCAGGTGACGCGCTACTGGCGACCCGAGCACCGCGGCGATCCCGGCGAGCCCCGCGAGCGCGGTGATCGGCTCCTGCCGCTCCTCGGCGGCCTCTTCCGACTCGTCGCGCAGCGAGACGAAGACCGCGCGCGGGGCGACGAGCACCGCCGGCGCGCGCAACCACCAGCTCCGCTCTAGGCGCGAAGCGCGTGCAGTCTCGACCGCCACGAGAGGAGGGTAGCGTCGCTAGAAGCCGCCGGACCCGGAACCGGAACCGACGAACTGCAGCGAGAAGAGCAGTGCCCAGACCACGATCAACGAGCCGGACGCCCAGGCCCAGGTGCGCAGCTGGGAGCGCCGCTGCGGGCTGCTCTCGTTGCCGAGGAGGATCAGGGCGGCGATCAGAGCGCCCGGCGCGAAGAACAGCGTCGCCAGTACGGCTCCCGCCACAGCTGCTCCGTTGTAGCCGGGCTGCGCCTCCCCTGCCTCCATGCGCAGAGTCTTACGCGGGGTCGCCGTCGGGACAAGGTGTCCCTTTCGGACACGTCTAGGCGGCGACGACCGCAGGCTCGGGGAGGACGTGGCGCAAGAAGTCGCCCGTGAAGGAACCCTCCACCTGCATCACGTCCTCGGGCGTCCCGACGGCGATGAGCTCGCCGCCTGCCTCGCCGCCTTCCGGGCCGAGGTCGATCACCCAGTCGGCCTGCTTGATCACGTCGAGGTTGTGCTCGATCACGATCATCGTGTTGCCACCGTCGACGAGACGCTGCAGCGTCTCGAGCAGCTTCTCGATGTCCGCGAAGTGGAGCCCCGTGGTGGGCTCGTCGAGGATGTAGAGCGTCTTTCCGGTTGCGACCTTCGACAGCTCCGACGCGAGCTTCACCCGCTGCGCCTCGCCGCCGGAGAGCGTCGTCGCCGGCTGGCCGAGCTTGATGTAGTCGAGCCCGACGTCGTGGAGCGTCTGCAGCCGCCGCCGGATCTTCGGGATCTTGGCGAAGAACTTCAGCGCTTCCTCCACCGACATCTCGAGCACGTCGGCGATGGAGCGGCCCTTGAACCGCACCTCGAGCGTCTCGCGGTTGTACCGAGCGCCCTTGCACGTCTCGCACGGGACGTAGACGTCCGGCAGGAAGTGCATCTCGATCTTGATCTGGCCGTCGCCCTTGCACGTCTCGCAGCGCCCGCCGCGCACGTTGAACGAGAAGCGGCCCGGCTTGTAGCCGCGCACCTTCGCCTCGGGCGTCAGGGAGTAGAGCTCGCGGATGTGCGTGAACAGGTCGGTGTACGTCGCCGGGTTCGACCGCGGCGTCCGGCCGATCGGCTTCTGGTCGATCTCGATCACCTTGTCGAACACCTCGATCCCCTCCACGCCCGCGTGCGCGCCCGGCTTGACCCGCGCGCGGTTGAGCCGGTTCGCGAGCGCCTTGAAGACGATCTCGTTCACGAGCGTCGACTTGCCGGAGCCCGAGACTCCGGTCACGCAGATGAACTTGCCGACCGGGAACTCGACGTCGATGTCCTTCAGGTTGTGCTGCGCGGCGCCGCGAACGAGGAACGCTCCGCGGTCCTCTTCCCGCCGCTCGGGCACCGCGATCGAACGCTTGCCCGAGAGGAACTGCCCGGTGACCGACTTCGCCGTCCGCTCGACCTTGCGCGCCGGCCCCTCGGCGACGACCTCCCCGCCGTGCAGCCCGGCGCCCGGCCCCATGTCGACGAGCCAGTCGGAGCGGCGCATCATCTCCTCGTCGTGCTCGACGACGAGCACGGTGTTGCCGAGGTCGCGCAGCCGCTCGAGGGTGTCGATGAGCCGCGCGTTGTCGCGCTGGTGGAGGCCGATCGACGGCTCGTCGAGGATGTAGAGGACGCCGACGAGCTGCGAGCCGATCTGGGTGGCAAGCCGCAGCCGTTGCGCCTCGCCGCCCGACAGCGTTGCCGCCGCACGGTCGAGCGTGAGATAGCCGACGCCGACGTCGTCGAGGAAGGTCAGGCGCTCGCGGATCTCCTTCACGATCCGGTGGCCGATCAGCTCCTCCGTCGGCGTCAGCTCGAGCTCATCGAGGAACCCGAGCGCCCGCGCGACGGACAGCTTCGTGAACTCGTGGATCGACCTGTCGCCGACCGTGACCGCGAGCACCTCGGGCTTCAGCCGGGCGCCCTTGCAGACCGGGCACGGCCGGAAGCTCATGTACTCCTCGATCCGCTCGCGCTGCGTCGACGAGTCGGTCTCGCGGTAGCGGCGCGAGAGGCTCGCGACGATGCCGTCGAAGGCGAGCATGTACTGGCGCCGCCGCCCCATGCGGTTGCGGTACTGGACATAGATCTTCTCGCCGTCGGTGCCGTTGAGGAAGCGGGCCTGCTCCCCGTCGGTCAGCTCGGCCCACGGCTTCGACGTGTCGATCTCGTAGCGGTCGGCGATCGCCTGGATCACGGCCTCGTAGAAGCCGGACGAGCCGCCGACCGACCACGGCACGAGCGCGCCGTCGTCGATCGAGAGCGACGGATCGGGCACGAGCAGGTCGGGATCGATCTCCTGCTGCGAGCCGAGGCCGGTGCAGCGCGGGCACGCACCGTGAGGCGCGTTGAAGGAGAAGATCCGGGGCTGTAGCTCGGGCAGCGAGACGCCGTGATCGGGACAGGCGAAGTTCTCGGAGAAGAGCAGCTGCTCGCCGCTGTCCACGAGGTCGACCGCAACGAGACCCTCGGCGAGCCCGGCCGCGGTCTCGATCGACTGCGTGAGGCGCAGCCGCAGGTCGGCGCGCATCACGAGCCGGTCGACGACGACCTCGATCGTGTGCTTGTACTTCTTGTCGAGCTCGGGCACGCCCTCCTCGAGGACGTACTGCTCGCCGTCGACCTTGACGCGCGTGAAGCCCTCGCGGGTCAGATCCTCGAAGACGTCCTTGTACTCGCCCTTGCGGTCACGGACGACGGGCGCGTTGACCGTGAAGCGCGTCCCTTCCTCGAGCTTCAGCACCTGGTCGACGATCGCGTCGAGGCTCTGGCCGGCGATCGGCTTGCCGCAGATCGGGCAGTGCGGCCGGCCCACGCGTGCATAGAGGAGGCGCAGGTAGTCGTAGATCTCCGTCACGGTGCCGACCGTCGAGCGCGGGTTC
>Ga0335076_10000848_pt1 | contig 29031 bp, 24 predicted proteins | sample Lox_Sample_25_FD_206717 | JGI IMG/M metagenome (GOLD analysis project Ga0335076, IMG submission 206717) | Soil microbial communities from Loxahatchee National Wildlife Refuge, Florida, United States - Lox_Sample_2.5 | ecosystem: Environmental > Terrestrial > Soil > Wetlands | place: USA... | reverse complement strand
TTTCCAGGTCGTGGGGCTTGGCACCCCGACTCCCCCCCGAAAAGAAAAGGCCGCCTCGCGGCGGCCTGGGAAGTGGTGAGGGGGAGAATCGAACTCCCGACCTAGGGATTATGAGACCCTCGCTCTAGCCGACTGAGCTACCTCACCGATCGACCTGGGGGACCACTCGCTCCCACGGCGCTTTGCGCTGTGGGAGCTCGCGCTCCCCCAGACCCCCTGCTCGCTCCGGCCTGGCCTCGTCCGGCCAGGCCTGCGCTCGCGCGGGGTCCTGAGAACGCGGGTTTATAGGGCGCCTCGCCGGACCCGTCAAGCGGGCGCCGGAGGCGGTCATCCCCCGGGCGGCCGACTGCGCGCCTGCGTCGCCGGCGGTACAACTGCGGACACCTGCTCGAGCGAGAAGGGGACCGTATGGCCCACGAGCCCGCGAAGGACGTCACCGTTCCCGCCGGAAAGGGGGCGTCGCCCCCCTCCCCGGAGCGCTCCGCCCCCGTCACCTTCGCCCGCGAGGATCTGGCCCGGATCGTCGCCGGACGCGAGGCCTGGACGCGCGAGGAGCTGGCGGAGGTGCTGGAGCGGCTGCCGCAACGCCGCCCCGAGTTCAGGACCGACTCCGGGATCCCCATCCCGGAGGTCCTCGACCCGTCGAGCCTCTCCGGCCACGACTACCGGCGCGACGTGGGCTGGCCGGGCCGCTACCCCTTCACCCGCGGTCCGCAGCCGACCATGTACCGCGGCCGGCTCTGGACGATGCGCCAGTTCGCCGGGTTCGGCTCCCCCGAGGACACCAACCGCCGGTTCAAGTACCTCCTCGAGCACGGCATGACCGGGCTCTCCACCGCCTTCGACATGCCCGCCCTGATGGGCTACGACGCCGACCACCCGATGAGCCGCGGCGAGGTGGGGAAGGAGGGCGTCGCCATCTCCACCCTGGAGGACTTCGAGATCCTCTTCGACGGGATCCCGCTCGCCGACGTCACCACCTCGATGACCATCAACGCCACCGCGGTGATCGCCCTCGCCATGTACGTGGCGGTGGCGGAGGAGCACGGCGTCCCCCGCGCCAGGTTGGGCGGGACGCTCCAGAACGACATGCTGAAGGAGTACATCGCGCAGAAGGAGTGGATGATCCCGCCCGCCCCCGCGGTCCGGATCAACTGCGACCTGATCGAGTTCTGCGCCCGGGAGATGCCGCGCTGGAACCCGGTCTCCGTCTCCGGCTACCACATCCGGGAGGCGGGGGCGACGGCGGTCCAGGAGCTGGCCTTCACCCTGGCGGACGGGATCGAGTACGTGAAGGAGTGCGTGGAGCGCGGACTGGCGGTGGACGACTTCGCCCCCCGGCTCTCCTTCTTCTGGGACGTCCACGTCGACTTCTTCGAGGAGGTGGCCAAGTTTCGGGCCGCCCGGCGCATCTGGGCGCGCACCATGAAGGAGCGGTTCGGCGCCCGGAGCCGGGCCGCGCTCCTCCTCCGGACGCACGCCCAGACCGCCGGCGTCTCCCTCACCGCGCAGCAGCCCTACAACAACGTGGTCCGGACCGCCCTCCAGGCCTTCGCCGCGGTGCTGGGTGGGACCCAGTCGCTCCACACCAACTCGCTCGACGAGACCTACGCCCTGCCCACCGAGGAGGCGGTCACCATCGCCCTCCGCACGCAGCAGCTCATCGCCCACGAGTCGGGGGCGGACCGGGTGGTGGATCCGCTCGCCGGCAGCTACTACGTCGAGTGGCTCACCGACGAGATGGAGCAGCGGGCGCTCCAGTACCTCCGGCGCATCGACGAGCTCGGGGGGATGCTCCGCGCGGTGGAGGAGGGCTTTCCGCAGCGGGAGATCGCGGAGAGCGCCTACCGCTGGCAGCGCGAGGTGGAGGCCGGCGAGCGGACGGTGGTGGGCGTGAACGCCTTTCGCTCCGAGGTGGACGCGCCCATCCCCATCCTGCGCATCGACGAGGCGGTGGCGCGGCGCCAGGTGGAGCGGCTCCGGGCGGTGAAGGCGCGGCGGAGCGCCGAGGCGGTGGCCCGCGGGCTCGCGGCGGTGGAGGGGGCGGCGAAGGAGGGCCGGAACGTCGTGCCGCCGGTGATCGAGGCGGTCCGGGCCTACGCCACCCTGGGCGAGATCTCCGACGTGTTCCGCAAGGTCCACGGGATCTACCGGGAGGACGGCCGCTTCTAGCGCGGGGCCGGTCAGGGAGGGATCGGTGCCCCACTGGACGGACGTCTACTACGGCGCGCTCTACCGCGACTCGGTCGCCGACCTGCTCGGGCCGCGGCTGAGCGCGCTCGAGGCGGAGGTGATCGCCGGCCTCCTCCGGCTCGGCCCGCAGAGCCGGGTGCTCGACCTCGCCTGCGGGGAGGGGCGCCATGCCTGGACGCTGGCCGGCCGGGCGGGGAGGGTGGTGGGGCTGGAGCGGAGCCGGGAGTACCTGGCCGCGGCCGCGCGTGGAGCCGGGACCGGCGGAGGGCTCGCCCGGCCGCGCTTCCTCCGCGCCGACCTGCGCGCGCTCCCGCTCCGCCCCGGCGCCTTCGACGCCGCCTTCTCCTGGTACGCGTCGCTCTTCATGTTCGACGACGCCACCAACGCCGCCTGCCTGGCCGGGCTGGCGGCGGCCGTCCGGCCGGGAGGGCGGGTCCTGGTGCACCACGCCAACCCGCTCCGCCTGGCGCGCCAGCCCCACGACGCGGCCCGCCGCACCCTCCCGGACGGGTCGGTGGTGGAGGAGGAGTCGACCTTCGATCCCGCCACCGGGGTGGACCGCTGCCACCGCCGGCTGCGCCGCCCGGGCGGCGCCCTGCTGGAAGGGACCGCCGAGTTGCGATACTACAGTCCTTCCGAGTGGAGACCGCTCGCCGGGCGGGCGGGCCTCCGCCTGCTGCTGGTGACGAGCACGACGGCCGCGGGGAGCGCCCCGCCGCCGGAGCTGGGACCCGAAGCGCCGGACCTCATCGCCCTCCTGGAGAAGACATGAGCCCCGCGAAAGAGCGCCCCCTCCGCATCCTGGTCGCGAAGCCCGGCCTCGACGGCCACGACCGCGGAGCCAAGATCATCGCCCGCGCCCTGCGCGACGCCGGCTTCGAGGTGATCTACACCGGCCTGCACCAGACGCCGGAGATGATCGTCGCCGCCGCCATCCAGGAGGACGTGGACGCGATCGGCCTCTCGATCATGTCGGGCGCCCACATGACGCTCTTCCCGGCGGTGGTCGAGCTCCTCAGGGCCAAGGACGCCGAGGACATCGTGGTCTTCGGCGGCGGGATCATCCCCCAGGACGACGTGCCGCGGCTCAAGGAGGCGGGGACGGCGGAGGTGTTCCTCCCCGGCTCGCCGACGACCGCGATCATCGACTGGATCCGCGCCCACATCCACCCGCGCGCCGCCGCCGCCTGATTTGGCGCGCCGCGCCGTTTCGGCAGGGCCCCCGCCGGCGGGCCCCGTCCGGTGCTCCCGTCCTCCGGGATCGTGCCTACCTCTTGCTCGGTCCGGAGAGGCGCCGTGGCGCTGCGCGTCGAAGAGCGGATCGTCGCCGGTGGCGAGGACGATCGGCTGCTGGTGCATCACCTGGTGCTGCGCGGGCCAGACCGCGCCATCGGCCGCCATCTCGGCGAGATCGCGCGGGCACGCTACCGGCTCGCTCCCCGCGCGACTGGCGATCCGCTGCGGGTCCGCCGCCGCCGCACCTGGCTCCGGCAGAACGCCCCGCGCCTGCTGGAGCGGATGCTCGGGCTGGCCGACGCGCTCGGGGTCGACCCGGCGGGCGACGCCTACGACCTCGGCCGGGTGGACGCGCCCTCGCCCGGCGAGGCGTGCGCGGCCGTCTTCGTCCCGGCGGGCGCCACCGGCGGGGGCCCGCTCCTGGTGCGGGTCTGCTGCGCGGGCGGGCGGGAGGAGCCGGCGCCGTGCGCGACGGCCGGGGTGAGCCGGCCGTACGTCCTCGAGACCTACCCGGAGGACGGGCGGGCCGCGCTCGCCCTGGCAGCCTTCGATCCGCTCGGCGCCGCCCTCGACGGCGTCAACGCGGAGGGGCTGGCGGTGGTCGCCGCCCGCGACCTCGAGTCCGCCCCGGCCGGACCGCTCGCGACCGGCCGCGCCGGGGTCGGGCTGGACGAACACGAGCTCGGCCGGATGCTGCTCGACGGATGCTCCACGGCCCGCGAGGCGCGCGACCTCCTCGCCCGCCTGGAGCCGCACTACGGCGGCGCGCCTGCCCACTGGCTGGTGGCCGACGGGCAGGGCGACGCCTTCGTCTTCGAGATCGGACCGGGGCCGGAGCGCGCACACCTGCTTGAGGGCGAGGGCCGGCCGGTGCTCGTCACCAACCACCCGCTCCACCGCTACCCGGGCGGCGCCGGGCTGCCCCCGGGGCCGGGGCCGGCCGGGACCTACGCCCGCTACCGGGCGCTCTCCGCGGCGCTCGCCCGCGGTGCAGCACCCTGGGGCTCGCCCGCGCCCACCGGGGCGGGGTCCGAGGGCGGGGAAGGTGCGGGGACGGTCGCGGCGCTCTGGACCGGGATCTACGATCTGCGCGCGCGGGCGCTGGCGGCGACCTTCTTCGTCCAGGGGCGGCGCGCGGCGGAGGGCGGGGCGGCCTGGCCGGAGCTCCGCTTCGGCTTCTCGTGAAGCCCGCCTAGCCGCCGGTCCCCATCATCGAGGGCAGCCCTGGCCCGGCGGCGGCCATGTCGTGGCGGGGCGCCTTTGCCGTCAGGGCGGCCCGGATGGCGGCGGCGATCCCCTCGTCGCTCGCGCCGCCCCGGAGGAGCTCGCGCAGCCCGACCCGCGCGCGCCCTCCGAGGCAGGCGCGGAGCGCGCCGTCGGCGCCCACCCGGACGCGATTGCAGGAGTCGCAGAAGCTCTCGGTCATGGCGCCGATGAAGCCGACCAGGCCGCTCGTCTCGCGGCCGCCCACCAGCGAGGTCCCGCGCATGTGGTGGGCCGGCCCCCAGCCGCGGCTGGTGTCGGGCTCGAGCCGGACGCCCTGGGCGGCGAGGAGCCGCTTCACCTCCGCGGTGGGGACCGGGGCGCCGGGTCCGAAGGGCATGAGCTCGATGAACCGGGCGGTGGCCCCGAGGCGCCAGGCGAAGCGGGCCAGGTCGCCCAGCTCGTCCTCGTTCTCGCCCCGGACCACCACCACGTTGAGCTTCACCGAGGCGTACCCGGCCGCGTGGGCGGCCTCGATCCCCTCCACGATCCGCTCCAGCGTGGCGGCGGGTCCGGCGATGCGCCGGAGCTTGGCGGCCTGGAGGGTGTCGAGGGAGACGTTGAGGCGGGTGACGCCCGCCTCCCGCAGCGGGACCGCCAGCCGGGAGAGCAGATGGCCGTTGGTGGTGAGGGCGATCTCCTCGATCCCGGGGGCCGCCTTCACCTCGCCCACCACCTCGAGGAGGTCGCGCCGCAGCGTGGGCTCGCCGCCCGTGAGCCGCACCCGCCGGATCCCGAGCCCGCCGAAGATCCGCGCCAGCCGGGCCACCTCGGGCCGGGTGAGCGGGTCCTCGTGGCGCTCGGGCGCCGCCGGGGAGCAGTAGCTGCACCGGAAGTTGCAGCGATCGGTGAGCGAGAGGCGCAGGTAGACGATGCGCCGGCCCTGGCCGTCGACGAGCGGAGCGGGCGGGCTGGGGGCGGGCAGGGTCACGTCTCGGATCCCGGGCCGGGCCGTCAGATGGGCCGGGTCCCCGTGGGGCGGGCCAGCTCGACCAGCTCCGTCTCGGAGAGCGAGAGGAAGGCGTCGGCGCAGACCGGGTCGAACTGGGTCCCGGAGCAGCGCGTCACCTCCGCGCGCGCCACCTCGAAGGTCGTGCGCTTGCGGTAGGGGCGGTCGCTGGTCATGGCGTCGAAGGTGTCGGCGATGGCGAAGATCCTGGCCCACATCGGGATGGCCTCGCCCGCCAGGCCCCGCGGGTACCCCCCGCCGTCGAACCGCTCCTGGTGGCAGAGCACCAGCTCGGCCGGCTTCTGCAGGAAGTCCACCGACTGGAGGATGTTGAAGCCGATCTGGGGGTGCTTCTTCATCTCCGCCCACTCGTCCGTGGTGAGCTTCCCGGGCTTGAGGAGGATGGCGTCGGGGACCCCGATCTTGCCGATGTCGTGGAGGAGGGCGCTGCGGCCGAGATCGGGGAGCTCGGCCTCCGGCACGCCCAGCCGCTGGGCGATGGCCAGGGTGTAGCGGACCACCCGCTGCGAGTGGTCGCTGGTCTCGTGCTCGCGGGCGTCCAGGGCGGCCACCAGGGTCCAGAGCGTCTGGGAGTAGCTGGACTCCAGGTCGAGCAGGGCGCGGGAGAGCTCGGCGGTCTTCTCCTTCACCCGGTTCTCCAGGCTCCGCCGGTACCGCTGGCGCGCCAGCTCCAGCCGGCGGCGCCCGAGGGCCCGCTCGATGGCGCGGATCAGCTCGGTCACCTTGGGCGGCTTGAGGAGGTAGTCGGCGGCCCCGTTGCGCAGGCACTCGACCGCCGCCTCGGTGTCGCCGAAGCCGGTGAGCATCACCACCGCCGTGTCCGGGAAGCTCTCCCGCATCCGCTCCAGCAGCCAGAAGCCGTCGTGCCCCGGCATGCGCACGTCGCTGATCACGAGCGGGTACTCGTTCAGCCGCGCTGCGTCGAGGGCGGCGTCCGCGCTCGAGGCGGTGGTGCAGGCGTAGCCCTCCTCGCGCAGCAGGACCGTGATCACGTCCCGGACGGAGGCATCGTCGTCGACGATCAGGATCCGCGTGGCTTCGGTGGACGGCGAGGGCTCCGGCATCCGCTGGCTCGGGGGACGGGGTCCCGCTCGGGACCGTGCGCGGCACATCGTATGCGATCTCGCTCCTCCGTGAGTAGGCTAGGGGATGGGAGCGGGTAGGGACCGGGAGTGCTTGACCGGGGCCAGCCCGGCCGCTACATCGGCGGCGGCGACCATGTCCGACATCATCCGTGCCAGCCTTCCGGTCCTGGGCGACGAGCCCCACTCCAGCCGCGAGCTCACGGCCGCCATGCGCGAGCGCGGGCTGCCGCTCGCCGCCCGGAAGCCCGGGTGGCTCAAGGTGGGCGTGGCCGGCGGGGAGCGGTACCAGAAGGTCCGCGACACGCTGCGCGGCCTCCGGCTCCACACCGTCTGCGCCGAGGCCCACTGCCCGAACGTGGCCGAGTGCTGGGGGGGCGGCACCGCCACGGTGATGCTCATGGGCGACGTCTGCACGCGCGGCTGCCGCTTCTGCCACGTGAAGACCGCCGCCCACCCGCCGCCGCTCGACCCGGAGGAGCCGCGCCACCTGGCCGAGGCGGTGGCCGGGCTGGGGCTCGACTACATCGTGGTGACGAGCGTCGATCGGGACGACCTCCCGGACGGCGGCGCGGGCCACTTCGCCGAGGCCATCCGCCGGCTCAAGGCGATCCCCGGGCTCCTGGTCGAGGTGCTGACCCCGGATTTCCAGGGCGACCCAGAGGCGATCCGGACCGTGGGGCGGGCCGGGCCCGACGTCTTCGCGAACAACGTCGAGACCGTGCGCCGGCTGACCGCGGTGGTGCGCGACGGGAAGGCGGGCTACGACCAGACGCTGGCGGTGCTCGAGCGGATGCGGCGCGAGTTCCCGGCGGTGGTCACCAAGTCCTCCATCATGGTGGGGCTGGGCGAGACCGAGGCCGAGGTGCTCGGGACGATGGACGACCTGCGGGCCCACGGCGTGGAGATCCTCACCCTCGGCCAGTACCTCCGCCCCAGCGCCTGGCACCTGCCGGTGATGGAGTGGGTGTCGCCGGAGCGGTTCGACGCCTACCGGGCGGCCGGGCTGGCGCGTGGGTTCCGGTACGTGGCGAGCGGGCCGCTGGTCCGGTCCTCCTACCGGGCGGCGGAGCTGTTCCTCAGGGGCGAGATCGCGGCCAGGGCGGCGCACGGCTGACCGGAGCGGCGCATGCGGCGTGAGAACCTGCTGGGTCCGGCGAGGCAGCCTCCCGGGGAGGGCCCGGAGTACGACCCGGCCCTGGAGCCGGGCCGCTTCCTGCGGGAGTTTCCCCTCCACTCGGTCCTGCGCGAGGACGGCTCGGCCGATCCCGGCGCGATCTCCCTGCCCGGGGAGGCGCTGGTCCGGCTCTACCGCTGGATGGCGCTCAACCGTGCCCTGGACGAGCGGATGATCACCCTGCAGCGCCAGGGCCGGATCGGCTTCTACATCGGCTCGATCGGCGAGGAGGCGACCGTCTTCGGGACCGCCGCGGGGGTGGAGGAGGGCGACTGGATCTTCCCCTGCTACCGGGAGCACGGCGCCGCGCTCCTGCGCGGGATGCCGCTCGTCACCTTCCTCTGCGACCTGCTGGGCAACGCCGGGGACGCGATGAAGGGGCGGCAGATGCCCTGCCACGAGGCGTGGCGGCCGGGGCGCTTCACCTCCATCAGCTCTCCCATCGCCACCGAGGTGACGCACGCGGTGGGGGCAGCCTGGGCGGCCCGCCTCAAGGGCGACGACATGGTGGCCCTCACCTACTTCGGCGAGGGGGCCACCAGCGCCCACGATTTCCACACCGGCCTCAACTTCGCCGCGGTGCGCAAGCTCCCGGTGATCTTCGTCTGCCGCAACAACGGCTGGGCGATCAGCCTCCCGCGCGAGCGCCAGACCGCCTCGGAGACCATCGCCCAGAAGGCCATCGCCTACGGGATGCGCGGCGAGCGGGTGGACGGGAACGACCTGCTCGCCGTCCACGACGCCACCCGCCGGGCCCGGGCGCGGGCGGCGGCCGGGGAGGGGCCGACCCTCCTCGAGTGCGTCACCTACCGGATCGAGGGCCACTCCACCTCGGACGACCCGCGCGCCTACCGGCCGGCCGAGCTGGTGGAGCCCTGGAAGAAGAAGGACCCCATCCTCCGGATGCGCCGCTTCCTCGGACGCCGCGGGCTCCTCGACGAGGCGGGCGAGGCCCGGCTGCGGGAGGAGCTCCGCGCCGAGATCCAGCAGGCCCTGCGGGAGGCGGAGGCCTTCGACCCGAAGCCGCCCCTCGAGACCCTGTTCGAGGACGTGTACGAGCAGCCGCTGTGGCAGCAGCGCGAGCAGCTCTCGGAGATCGAGGCGGCGGTGGCCGCCGATCCCAGGGTGGCCAACCCGCGCCACTCCGACGCCTGAGGGGGCGGATGCCCACCCTGAACGTCATCCAGGCGGTGAACGACGCGCTCCGGCTCGAGATGCGCCGCGATCCGAGCGTCGTGATCCTGGGCGAGGACGTGGGCAAGTTCGGGGGCGTGTTCCGGGCCACCCAGGGGCTCTTCGACGAGTTCGGCGCCGACCGGGTCATCGACACGCCGCTGGCCGAGGGCGGGATCGTCGGGACCGCGCTGGGGATGGCGCTCTACGGGCTCCGGCCCGTGCCGGAGATCCAGTTCGCCGACTTCATCTTCCCGGCCTTCGATCAGATCGTGAACGAGCTGGCCAAGTACCGCTACCGGTCGGGCGGCCAGTACGCCTGCCCGCTGGTGATCCGCTCGCCCTACGGGGGCGGGATCAAGGGCGGCCACTACCACTCCCAGTCCCCGGAGACCCACTTCCTCCACACCGCCGGCCTGAAGGTGGTCGTCCCCTCCAACCCGTACGACGCCAAGGGGATGCTGCTCTCCGCCATCCGCGACCCCGACCCGGTCATCTTCTTCGAGCCGAAGCGGGTCTACCGGGCGGCCAAGGGGGAGGTCCCCGCGGGCGAGTACGAGGTGCCGCTGGGGCAGGCGCGGGTCACGCGGGAGGGGCGGCAGGTGACGCTCCTCGCCTGGGGAGCGATGTGGCACGAGGCCGACCAGGCGGCCCGGGAGGCGGCCGCCGAGGGGCTCGACTGCGAGGTGATCGACCTCCGGTCGCTCCAGCCGCTCGACCTCGAGGCGATCGTCTCCTCCGTCTCCCGGACGGGCCGGGCCATCGTGGTCCACGAGGCCCCGCGCACCTGCGGGTTCGGGGCCGAGCTGGCGGCGCTCATCCAGGAGCGGTGCTTCCTCCACCTGGAGGCCCCCATCCGCCGCGTCACCGGGTTCGACACCCCCTTCCCGTACACCCTGGAGAACGAATACCTGCCCCGGGCGCCCCGCATCCTGCAGGCGATCCGGGAGGTGGTCGCCTACTAGCCCGGCGCGGCGAGGACCCCGATGGCCTACAAGCTCGAGCTCCCGGACATCGGCGAAGGCGTGGTCGAGGCCGAGATCCAGCGGTGGTTCGTGGCCCCCGGCGACCAGGTGGGCGAGGACCAGCCGCTCGTCGAGGTGATGACCGACAAGGCGACGGTGGTGATCCCGTCCCCGCGCCGCGGCCGGGTGGTGAAGCTCTGCTGGAAGGTCGGCGAGCTCGCCAAGGTCCACTCGGCGCTGGTGGAGCTGGAGGTGGAGGACGGCCCCCCGCGCGCCGCGCCGGAGTCGCCGGTGCGGGCGGCCGCCGCCAGCGCCGTCTCGAGCGCCGCCGACACCTCCCGGCCGCCCACCGGCCCGGGCGCCGAGCGCGCGGTGGCGCCCGCCGGCCTGGCCGCGCCCCCGGGGCGGAAGGCGCTCGCCACGCCCGCGGTCCGGGCCCTGGCGCGCGAGCTCGGGGTCGACGTGGACGGGGTGGCCGGCACCGGCCCGGGCGGTCGCGTGACCAAGGACGACCTCCGGGCCCGGGGTGGGAGGAACGGGCACGCCGAGGCGCCGCAGGCCGGGCTCCCGCCTCCCGACCCCGCGCCGGCGGCCGCCCGTCCGGCCGTCCCGCCCCCCGGCCAGGATCTCCCCGACGAGCGCCTCCCCCTGCGAGGCATCCGGAAGCGGATCGCCGAGAACATGGCGCGGTCCAAGCGCACCGCCGCGCACTTCACCTTCGTCGAGCAGGCGGACGTGACCGAGCTCGTGCGGATGAAGGAGCGGATGGCGGCGGCGGCGAAGGAGGAGGGGGTGAAGCTCACCTTCCTGCCCTTCGTGGTGAAGGCGGCCGTGGCGGCGCTGCAGGCGCACCCCCGGCTCAACGCCTCCCTGGACGAGGAGCGGAGCGAGCTGGTCCTGAAGCGGCGCTACGACATCGGGATCGCCTCCGCCACGGAGCAGGGGCTGGTGGTCCCGGTGATCCGCGGCGCCGACCGGCGCTCGCTGCTCGAGCTGGCCCGCGAGATCGAACGGCTCGCCCAGGACTCCAAGGCCGGGCGCTCGCGGCCCCAGGACATGGGGGGCTCGACCTTCACGATCACGAGCCTCGGAGCGCTGGGCGGCCTCTTCGCCACCCCGGTGCTCAACTACCCGGAGGTCGGGATCCTGGGCCTGCACCGGATCCGGCCGACCCCGGTGGTGAAGGACGGAGCGGTGGCGGTCCGGGACGTGATGCACGTCTCGGTGACGAGCGACCACCGGGTGGTGGACGGCCACCAGGCGGCGGCCTTCGCCTACGAGGTGATCCGCTACCTCGAGGACCCGACGCTGCTCTTCCTGCGGCTCGTCTGAGCCCCGCGATGATCGTCGGCCCGGCGAGCGAGGCGAGCCTGTCGGGGCGCCGGTGGGGCGGGGGCCCCGCCCCCGTATGATCGATACGCACTGCCACCTCGACAAGCCCGAGTTCGACGCCGACCGCGCGGCGGTCCTCGAGCGGGCGCGGGCGGCCGGAGTGACCGACGTGGTCGTGCCCGCCATCGGCCCGGCCCGCTGGGCGGCCCTGGCGGCGCTCCCGGCCGCCTGGCCCGGGCTCCACTTCGGCCTCGGGATCCACCCGCAGCTCCTCCCCGAGCTCGACCGGCGGGACGACGACCGGCACCTCGCCGACCTCGAGGCCGCGCTCGGGAGGGGTGGGGCGGTGGGGGTGGGGGAGTGCGGGCTCGACGGCCCGAGCGCCGAGGCCGGGGCGCCCATGGACCGGCAGGTGGCGCTGCTCCGCGCCCACCTCCGGCTGGCGGCCCGCCACGGCCTCCCGGTCATGCTCCACTGCCTGCGGGCGCACGACGCCCTGCTCGCCCTCCTCGCCGAGGAGCCGCTGCCCGCGGGCGGGGTCCTCCACAGCTACTCGGGGAGCGCGGAGCAGGTGGCGCTCTACCTCCGCCACGGGCTCCACTTCTCCTTCGCCGGGCCGGTCACCTACGAGCGGGCCCGGAAGCCGCTGGCGGCCGCCCGGGCGGTCCCCCGCGGCCGGCTGCTGCTCGAGACCGACGCCCCCGACCAGACCCCGCGCCCTCACCGCGGGCGGAACGAGCCCGCCCTCCTGGCCGGGATCGCGGCTTCCCTCGCCCGGGCGCTGGGCTGGACCGAGGCCGAGCTGGACGCGGTCACCACCGCCAACGCCCGGGCCCTCTTCCGGCTGCCGGCCCGCTCGCCGGGACCGGCCGCGCCGTCGTAACATCCGCGGCCCGATGAGCGCCCGCGTCTCGCCCCGGGTCGATCGCACCGCGCGCCTCCTGGGCCTCGAGGCCATGGAGCGCCTGGCGACCGCGCACGTCGTGGTGCTCGGGATCGGCGGGGTGGGGACGGTGGCGGCCGAGGCGCTGGCGCGCGCGGGGGTGGGGCGGCTCACCCTCGTGGACGGCGAGCGGGTGGACGAGACCAACGCCAACCGGCAGCTCCACGCCCTCGACGGGGCGTTCGGGCGGCCCAAGGCCGAGGAGATGGCGGCGCGGCTCTCCCGCGTGAACCCGGCGCTCCGGGTCGAGGCGGTGACCGAGTTCTACGGTGCCGAGAGCGGCGACCGGCTCGTTCCCGATGGCACCTCGTTCGTGGTGGACGCGATGGACACGGTGGTGGCCAAGCTGCACGTGATCGCCCGCTGCCTGGAGCGCCGCATCCCCATCGTCACCTCGCTCGGGGCGGCCCGGCGGATCGACCCCACCGCCGTCCAGGTGACCGATCTCTCCGAGACCCACACCGACCAGCTCGGCAAGGACGTCCGCAAGTACCTGCGCCGTCGCCACGGGATCGCCTCCAGCGCCCCCACCGGCGTCCTCGCGGTCTGGTCGCTGGAGGCGCCCCGCCCGACGCTCGCCCTCCCGGGCGACGAGCTCGGCATCCCGGGGGCCCGCGCCCGGGTGGCGGGCCGCCGCGAGCCCGCCTGCCACGGGAGCGCCGCCTTCGTCACCGGCGCCTTCGGCCTGGCGGCGGCCGCCGCCGTGGTCCAGGGGCTGACCGGGATCGCCCCCAGGACGCACCGGGAGCTCTCGGCGGCGGAGCAGGCGCGCCGCCGGAAGCGGGCCGTCCCCCCGCGCCGGCGGCGGTACTGAGCTGGCCCGCGGAGCGCGCTGCGGGGGCGCAGGCCCCCTTTTGCGTTTACGCTCGCCCGGCCGGTGGCTAGAGTCCGCGCGGCGCCGGCCACCGGCGCGCGCCTATATCTGCCCCCCAGGAAGGGACCTCGCCATGGCCACCTCGACCTACGACGCCGTCGTGATCGGCGCCGGCCCCGGCGGCTACGTCGCCGCCATCCGGCTCGCCCAGCTCGGGAAGAAGACCGCCCTCGTGGAGCGCGAGGAGCTGGGCGGTGTCTGCGTCAACTGGGGCTGCATCCCCTCCAAGGCGCTCATCGCCGCCGCGAACCTGGTGGACGACATGCGGCACGCCGCCGAGCGGGGGATCCTGGTCGAGCCGCCCAAGGTGGACATCGCCAAGCTCCGGGAGTTCAAGGACGCTGTGGTGAAGAAGATGGTGGGGGGCATCGGCTTCCTGGAGAAGGGGAACAAGGTGGAGGTGGTGAGGGGGACGGCGGCGTTCGTCGGCCCGGGCGCCGTCGAGGTCACCGGGGCGGGGGGCGAGAAGTCCCGCCTCGAGGCGGGCGCCTTCATCCTGGGCACCGGCGCGCGCCCCATCGCCATCCCCGGCTTCCCCTTCGGCCCGGACGTCTGGAGCGCCAGGGAGGCGGTCGATCTCCCGGAGGTCCCGGGACGCCTGGTCTGCATCGGCGGCGGGATCATCGGGATGGAGCTCGGCACCGTCTACGCCAAGCTCGGCTCCCAGGTGACCTTCCTCGAGGCCCTGCCCCAGATCCTCACCGGCATCGACCCGGAGGCGGTGCGGCTGGTGCAGAAGGGCATGCGCCAGCGCGGGGCCACCGTCCACGTGAACGCGAAGGCGGTCGGCTACGAGCGGCGCGGTCAGGAGCTCGTGGTGCGGGCCGAGGTGGACGGGAAGCCCATCGAGATCCCCTGCGACCGGATCCTGTGCGCGGTGGGGTTCCGCCCCGCCACCGACGGGCTCGGGCTCGACAAGGCCGGCGTGAAGGTCGGCCCGAAGGGCTACGTCGAGGTCGATCCGCAGTACCGGACCAGCGCCCCGACCGTCTTCTGCATCGGCGACCTGGCCGGCCCGCCGCTCCTCGCCCACAAGGCCTCGAAGGAGGGAGAGATCGCCGCCGAGGCCATCGCCGGGATGAAGTCGGCGCGCGACTGGGTGGCGCTCCCGGCCGCGATCTTCACCGACCCCGAGATCGCGGCGGTGGGGCTCTCCGAGGAGGAGGCGCGCAAGCAGGGCTACGATCCGGTGGTCGGCAAGTTCGCCTTCGGCGCCCTGGGCCGGGCGGTGGCCATCGCCCATGCCGAGGGGTTCGTGAAGGTGATCGGCGACCGGGCCTCGAAGCTGCTCCTCGGGGCCACCATCTGCGGCCCGGAGGCGTCCGACCTGATCGCCGAGGCGGCCCTCGCCCTGGAGATGGGGGCCTACCTCGAGGACGTGGCCCTCACCATCCACGCCCACCCGACCTTGCCCGAGGCCTTCATGGAGGCCTGCAAGGCGGCCCTCGGCGAGGCCATCCACATGCTCAACCGCCCGGAGCGCCCGGCGCGGACCGAGGGGGCGGCCGCCCGCGCCTGATGCGGACGCTGCGCACCTACCGGCTGGGCCGGGTGGAGTACGAGGACGGCCTGGCGCTCATGCGCCTCGCCGGCGAGGCGGTCCGCTCCGGATCTCCTCCGGAGACCGACTTCCTCTTCCTCCTCGAGCACCCGCCGGTCCTCACGCTCGGGAGGAGCGCGGGGCGGCGGAACATCCTCGCCGCCCCGGCCTGGCTCGAGAAGCAGGGGTTCGAGATCCACGAGACAGACCGCGGCGGGGACGTCACGTACCACGGCCCGGGCCAGATCGTCGGCTACCCGGTCCTCGATCTCTCGGACCGGCCGGACGTGCGCCGCTACGTCGGGGCGCTCGAGGAGGCGATGATCCGGACCTGCGGGGATCACGGGGTCGAGGCGGCGCGCCACGCGCATCACCGGGGCTGCTGGGTGGGGTCGCGCAAGCTGGGCGCGGTCGGGGTCCACCTCTCCCGCTGGCTCACCTCGCACGGCCTGGCGTTCAACCTCGACCCGGACCTCGGCCACTTCCAGGCGATCGTTCCCTGCGGGATCGACGACCCGCGGCTGGGCGTCACCAGCCTGGCCGCGGAGCTCGCGGCCCGCGGCCGCCCGAGCCCGCCCCGCGCAGAGGTGGAGAACCGCCTCGCCCTCCACCTGGCGGACGCGCTCGGCCGGGCCCGCGTCGACGCCGGCCCCGATCTCCGCACGGTCTCGGTCGTGCCGGTGGGCGAGGACGGCCGGATCCTCCTCCTGCGGCGGAGCCCGGGCCGGGGGGGCTTCTGGCAGCAGGTCACCGGGCGGATCGAGCCGGGCGAGGCGCCCGAGGCGGCCGCCCGCCGGGAGCTGCAGGAGGAGACCGGCGCCGCCGTCCCGGTGCGGCCGCTCGGCTATCGGCACGGCTTCGGGCTCGACCCGGACGTGAACCGGGTCCGGCCGGGCGCCCTGGTGGTCGCGGAGGAGATCGCCTTCGCCGCCCGGGTGCCGGCCGGCTTCGTCCCCCGCCTGTCGGACGAGCACGCCGAGCACGCCTGGCTCCCGCCCTCCGAGGCGCTCTCGCGGCTCCGCTTCGCCGGCCTCCGCCGGGCCGTCCGGCTGGCGACCGAGCTGGCGTGAGGAGGAGGCACCCCGGGCGGGGCGGCGCGCAGGCCGTGCGCGAGGCGCGTGCTACGCTCGCGGCGTGGGCCGTGCGGTTCAGCGATCGGCCGAGAGCCGCGGCGAGCGCGAGCTGCGGCTGTGGCGCTCCTCCACCGTCCGCCTGCTCCTCGCCTGGAACGCCGGTGTCCGCGCGATCTCGCTCGGCGTCATGCACGCGCTCTCGCCCGGTCCAGGGGTCGAGGGCGCGCTCGCCATGGCCTGGGGGTTGACCGCGGTCGAGGCGGTCGCGGCCGCCGTCCCCCGGGTTCCCTACCGCGTGCGGCTCGGGATCCTCCTCGCCGGGCTGTGGCTCGGGATCGTGGTCGCCCCGATCTCCCTGGTGCCGAGGTCGGTGAGCTTCGCCGCCGCGGTCACGGCGGTGGCGGTGGGGGGGATGCTCCTCGGGGGCCGGACGGCGGTCGGGTTCGCGGTGGTGGCGCTCGCGTACTTCACCGCGGTCGGGGTCTGGGCCGGGGCGCTGGGCGCTCCGGCGGCCGACGCGCTCACGCCCGCCCTGCGCTGGGGCCTCGCCATCGCCGGGGTGGCGCCGCACCTGGTGACCGCGGCGGTGGCGGTGGCCCGGGTGGGCGACCGGCTCCGCACCGCGTTCCTCGACGCGATCCGGGCCCTGGACGAGACGGCGGCGGCCCGCGAGCGGCTGGCGGAGGGCGAGAAGCTGGAGATCGCAGGGCGGCTCGCGGGGGCGGCGGCCCACGATCTCAACAACACGCTCACCGCCATCATCGGGGGGGCGGACCTGCTCCGCGATCGGGCCCAGGCGCCCGAGACCCGGGAGATCGCCGACGACATCGTCGAGGCCGCGCGGAACGCGGCCGCGCTCACCCAGCAGATGCTGCTCGCCACCCGCCGCGGCCTCTTCAGCCCCGAGCCGGTCGACGTGGCCGGCCTGGCGGTCGGGTGCGCCAAGGCCATCCGCCGCCTGCTCCCCGGCGGCGTGGACCTGGTGCTCGACGCCCCGACGCCGGCGGTGGCGCGCGTCGACCAGGGCCAGGTGCAGCAGCTCTTCCTCAACCTTGCGGTGCACGCCCGGGACGCCATGCCGGAGGGCGGGCGGCTGCGGATTGCCGTCGCCCTGGCGGAGCGCGACGGCGAACGCTGGGTGGCGATCGAGGTCGAGGACGACGGGATCGGGATGGCCCCCGAGACCCGGCGCCGGGTCTTCGAGCCCTTCTTCGCCGGGCGCGCTCCCGGCCGGGGGATCGGGCTCGGGCTCTCCCACGTCCGGAGCATCGTCGAGGCGCACGGGGGGCGGGTCTCGGTCCGGAGCGCGCCCGGGCGCGGGACCACCTTCTCCATCCTGCTGCCGGCCGCGGGGGAAGCGTCCCAGGAGCCGGAGGCGGGGCGGCCGGTGGCCTCGCTCCAGGGGACGCGGGTCCTGGTGGTCGAGGACGACGTCCGGGTGCGGGCGGCGGAGTGCGAGGCGCTCGCCTCGGCCGGCTGCCTGGTGCGCGAGGCCCGCGACGGCGCCGACGCCCTCGGCTTCCTCGCCGGCGGCGGCCGCTTCGACCTGCTGCTCACCGACGTGCTCATGCCGGGCATCCCCTTCGGCGAGGTGATCTCGATGTTCCAGGTGGCCTGCCCGTCGGGCGGGATCCTGGTCTGCTCGGCCTACGCCGACGACCTCCAGGTCCGCCGGGCCATCGAGTCGGGGGAGTTCACCTTCCTGCGCAAGCCCTTCACCCGGGCCGAGCTGCTCGCCGCCTGCGTCCGGGCGCTGGCCCGGCGCGCGCCGAGCGCGGTCGGCACCTGACTCGAGGGTCGGCCCGCCGCCGGGTGGCGCCCGGCCGAGGAATCGGTATCATCCCGCCTCTCGCGCCTGGACGGCCCGAGAACCGAACCCTCGCCCGGGAACCGCGCAAATGATCAGCGTCGAGAAGATCGGTGGCACCTCGATGTCGGCCTTCGAGGAGGTGCTGAAGAACATCATGCTCCGCGACCCGGCCCGGGTGACGGGGCGGGTCTACGTGGTCTCCGCCTACGCCGGGGTGACCAACGAGCTGCTCGAGCACAAGAAGACCGGCGTCCCCGGGGTCTACGAGAAGTTCGCCAAGGGCGGCGACTACGCGACCGCCCTCGAGGCGCTCACCGGCAAGCTCAAGGCGATCAACCAGGGGCTGGCGAAGCTTGGCCTCGACCTGGCCCGGGCCGACGGGTTCATCGAGAAGCGGATGCGGGATCTCCGCTCCTACCTCGACTCGATGCGCCACGTGCTGGCGAGCGGCTACCTGCGGCGGGAGAGCGTGCTCCTGGCGGCGCGCGAGATGCTGGCCGCCATCGGGGAGGTCCACAGCGCCTACAACAGCGTGGAGATCCTGAAGTCCAAGGGGGTGCCGGCCCAGCTCATGGACCTCTCCGGCTTCGACGACGACGACCCGCTCACCATCGACGAGCGGATCCACAAGTCGTTCCAGGGCGTGGACGTGCAGCGCCAGGTGGTGGTGGTGACCGGCTACACCAAGGGCACCGAGGGGATCATGCGGGAGTTCGACCGCGGGTACTCCGAGGTCACCTTCAGCAAGGTGGCGGTCGAGCTCCGCGCCGACGAGGCCGTGATCCACAAGGAGTTCCACCTCTCCTCCGCCGACCCGGAGATCGTGGGGGCGAAGAACGCGGTGGTGGTGGGACGGACCAACTACGACGTGGCCGATCAGCTGGCCGACGTGGGGATGGAGGCGATCCACCCCAAGGCCGCCAAGCCCATGGAGCTGGCGGGGATCTCCATCCGCCTCAAGAACACCTTCGAGCCGGAGCACCCCGGGACCCTCATCACCAAGGACTTCGTGGGCAAGGAGGCCCGGATCGAGGTGATCGCCGGCTCGCCCAAGGTGACCGCGGTCGAGATCCACGACCCGAACATGGTGGGGACGGTCGGGTTCGACCTCGGGGTGATGGAGCTGTTCCGGCGGTTCGGGATCTCGTACATCCTGAAGGCCACCAACGCGAACTCCATCACCCACGTGGTCTGGGACAAGTCGATCACCTCCGCCTTCGTCGAGGAGCTGGAGAACGCCTACGAGGTGGTGACCGCCGTCCCCTCCGCCATCGTCTGCGTCATCGGGACCAACATCGCCTTCCCCGGGGTCCTGGCCCGGGCCGCCCGGGCCCTGGCCGAGAACCACATCAACGTGAACGCCGTCTCCCAGTCGCTCCGCCAGACCAGCATGCAGTTCGTCATCGCGCGCGACGACTACCGGAAGGCGGTGGTGGCCCTCAACGCCGCCCTCTGCCTGAACCCGCCGTCGCAGGCGACGTGAGGCAGGGCACTGAAGCTGCAAGTAAACTCGTCCCTTCCAGGGAGGGAGGGGGCGTGGCCTCTACCGACTACGGCTCGGACCGCGCGCCGGCTGCTGCCGGCGCGTCGACAAGCGCCGCGACGACTCGAAGGCTGTCCGGGGCGGCGGCGAACGTAGCCTTCCAACGCGTGGATCGGTTCTCCCAAGTGTTGATCCGGCGCAGAGCTGTACGGCGCCGACCTGCGACCGCGTGGACGGTTCGTGCTGCCAGGCCTCCGACCCCTGCGGCGGGGACGACTCGATCACGTTCGTCGGTTCCGGTGCGAACTGCCACTCCGTGCCGTCGTCGTGTCTCTGAGGAGATGAGCCTTCCGGAGTCAGCCGATGCCGCTATCCGATGGGACAGTGCGGGTGGTCGGGAGGGTGCTCTGCGTTGGCGTGCTGGTGGTTCAGTGCTTGGCTGGGCGAGCATATGGGGGGACCGGTGCCGAGCCGAATCCGGTCTACGTCGGCGTGCTCGAGGAGTTCGCCTACGAGCCAGGTGGGACGGCGCTGCGGCCGCAGGTGAGGGTGGCCTTTCGTCATGATCGCGACGGGTGGTCCGCCCTTCCAGACGGTGTCGGCTTCTACGAGGAGCAGCAGCAGGGGGCCTACGTGCAAGCGGGCCGGCAGCTGCGACAGCTGCTGCCGCCCACCTTGACCTGGACCGCGTGCTTCGACGGTAGGGCGATCGGAAAGATCGAGACGGTGCTGCCAGATCACTGGGGGCCCAGGGCGCGGGGGGCGTATCTCCTCGCGAAGAGCCAGAATCCTCCGTGGGTTGGGGCAAGGAGCGCGGAGTTCAAGGGGTGGTCATGGACTAACGTTCACCGCCCCCTTGTGGTCACAACTTCGGGCCGGTGCGGAGATCCCGACCAGTGGAAACGGCGGCCGTTCGATCGGGCGGAACTGGATGCCCTGCTGCCAAGGCTTCGCCCGGTCTTGAAGGCGGCACACATCTTCGTCACCGAGAGCCCCGACGAGATGTTCAGACCGATCAAGGCATATGGGTCGAAACGGGGCGACCGCGTGTTCATGGTGGGGTACGGCGACGAGCTCACCTTCCTGTTTGCCCTCGGGCGGAGCGGTGAGGTCCGATTGGTCGGTACGCACCTCTCGGTGATCGATGCGGGCGACTATGTCGGGGAGGGTCGATCGAACATGATTGCCATGCTCCATGTGGAACAGCAGGATGGCCTCGTGCTCTTCGGAGGGGGTTCCGAGCGCCCGCTGGCATTCTCATGGGTGTGGGCTGACGAGGAGTAGGTACGAGCTGTCCGAGGCTGCGATGAACGCGCTCGCGCCGTAGGGCGTCCGGTAACGACGCAGCCAAGCAGCGCCCTTCGGGGGGACGTCAGCGCCGCACGCGCTCCCGGGCCGGCGAGGAGAGCTCCGCCCGGGCGCGGCCGAGGGCCACCGCCTCCACCTCCTCGAGCGAGAGGGTGTCGCCGCCGAGCAGGACGCGCTCCATGCGGAACCTCCGGGGAGGAGCGCCCCCTGCCTGCAACCGGGCGACGGGGGCACTCCCCCCAGGTCGGCGCGGGCCAGGCGAGCCCCTTGCACCTGGCCGGGCGCATGACGCGTCGCCTCGCGCTCCCCCTCGTCCTGGCCCTCGCCTCGGCCGCTGCCCCGCTGCGGAAAGCCCTGGAAACTCCGGCCTCCAGGCCGCCATGCCCCCCGGCCGGTCGGGGAGAGCCCCCGCGCCACTGGCTCGGCTGCCCCGCGGACCCCGGTCCGGGCCGCGCCCTGGCCGCCGACGAGCGGCTGGTCCTGGGCCTCCCGCTCGACCCGAACACGGCCCCGGAGCGGGAGCTCGCCTACGTCCCCGGCCTCTCCCGCTCCCTGGCCCGGGCGGTGGTCGAGAGCCGGGCTGTCGAGGGCCCGTTCGGCAGCGTGGAGGACCTGCTCCGCGTCCGCGGGATCGGCCCGCGCCGGCTGGCCCAGGCTCGGGCCGCACTCGCGGTCGCCCCGCCGCCGTAGCGAGCGGGCCGGGGCTGGGGTACGCTCCACGGCCGGGGGTGGAGGGCCGTCCGTTGGTCATCCGGTGTGAACGCTGCTCGACGCTCTACGAGCTCGACGAGACCCTGCTCTCGCCCGAGGGCTCCGCGGTCCAGTGTACCCGCTGCCAGCACGTCTTCACGGCGCGCCCGCCCGGCGCGAGCTCCGCCGAGGCCGCGGCGCCCGCACCGGCCGCGAAGCAAGAGCCGGCACCCGCCCAGGAGATCTCCCGGCCCTCCTCGCGGCCGACGGGGCCCCGCGCACCGGCGCTCGATCGTGCCCCCCAGAGCGGCCCGGCCGTCTACCGCCCCCCGCCGAGCGCCCCGCCCATGCCGGCGATGGCCCGCCCGCCGCAGATCCGGCGGGACACGGTGGGCGTGTTCGAGTCGCGCCTGCGCTGGGGCCACCGCTGGCGCTGGCTCGCCCCGGCCCTCGCCGGCGTGCTCCTCGCCGGAGTGGTGGCGGCCTGGCTCCTCGTCCCACGGCACGGCGACCCCGAGGTCGTGCGCATCCGGGCCGAGGGGATGGCCTTGGTGGCCCTGGACGACGCCGGGAGCGTGGAGAAGGCCGTCGCCCTGCTCGACCAGGCGGTGGCGCGCGACCCGAGGTCCCGCTCCGCCCAGGCGGAGCGCGCCCTCGCCAAGGTGGTCCGCGCGTTCGGCGTCTCGGAGGAGGCGGAGGGGCTCTCCAGCAAGGCGACCGAGCTGGGGGCCGAGCGCGACCGGCTCCGCCGCGACAAGCCGCCGGGGTGGGAGGAGGCGGAGCACGCCGCCGGGGCCGCCGCGGACACCGCCGCGGCGAGCGCCCGGGCCAAGGAGGAGCAGGCGCGGGGCCTCGCCGACGATGCCCTGGCGACCTGGAAGCCGCCCGACGGAGCCCTCCCGACCGAGGCCGCCCGGGCCCTGGCCATGCACCACGCCTTCGCCGGGGATCGGCCCGCGGTCCGCAAGGTGCTCCGCGCCGTGAAGGGGGACGCCGCCGCAGACCCCTGGCTCGCGCTCGCCGAGGCGACCCTCGACGCCCGCGCCCAGGACCGCGCCTCGCGGGAGCGGGCGCTGGGGGAGCTCGGCGGGATCGCCCAGCGCCAGCCGGAGCTGCTCCGGGCGCGCTACCTCCTCGCCCGGACCCAGGCGGCCCTCGGGAAGCGGCCGGAAGCGATCACCAGCCTGGACGGCATCCTCGCCGCCAACGCCCACCACGAGGGGGCAAGGGCTCTTCGAGAAGAGCTCACCCGCCCGCCGCCGGCGCCCCCCGCGCCCCCGGCTCCGCCCGCCTCGCCCAAGTCCGTGCCGGTGGTGCGCAAGGTGGCCCCGGCGACCGTCCTCGGTGGAGCGCCCGGCCAGGCGACGCCCGTGGCGGGCGCGGCCGGCCGGCCGTCGGGCCCCGGGCTGTCCGCCGCCGAGCTCCCGCCGGAGGCAAGCCGGCCCGCCCCGGCGCCCGCGCCGTCCCCGGCGGCGCCCGCGGACGTCTCCCCCGCGCCCGCGTCGGCGGAGCCTCCGCCCGCCGTGCCTCCCGTCCCGGCGCCGCCCCCTCCACCCAAGTTCCGGGTCCGGTCGCCGCCCGAGCAGGACCCGGCGCAGCTGGGCGGGGGCTAGGAGCGCACCCGCCGACGCGCTGACGGCGCGGCGCCACGCGCCAGGACCCCGGGCCGCCATGGCCGACCTCCTCGTCGCCGGGAAGATCCACACGCTCGAGCCGGGCCGGCTCGCGGCCGGGGCGCTCCTCGCGCGGGACGGGCGGATCGTGCGGGTGGGGAGCCTGGCCGAGTGCGAGCGGGAGGCCGCCCGCGGCGCGCGCCGGATCGCCCTCGGCGCGGGGAGCGCCGTTCCCGGGCTGGTGGACGCGCACGGGCACGTCTTCCACCTCTCCGTGGCGCGCGCCTCGGTGCGCTGCGGAGGGGCGGCGAGCGCCGAGGAGTGCGCCGCCCGGGTGACGGTCCGGGCCCGCACGACGCCAGCCGGGCGCTGGATTCGCGGGCGGGGGTGGGACCAGAACCGCTGGCCGGGCAGAGCGTTCCCCGGGGCGGCGCTCCTCACCGAGGCGGCGCCCCACCACCCGGTCGTGCTCGTCCGCGTGGACGGCCACGCGGCCTGGGTCAACGCGGCCGCGCTCGAGGCGGCGGGGATCGGGGAGGGGACCCCGGATCCGCCGGGCGGCCGGATCCACCGCGACGCCGCGGGCCGGCCCGCGGGGGTCCTGGTCGATCGGGCCATGGACCTGGTGCTGGCGCGGCTCCCCCCTCCCACGCCGCCGGAGCGCGAGGAGGGGATCCTCACGGCGCTCCGGGAGCTGGCCGGGCTCGGGCTCACCGGCGTCCACGACGCCGGGGTGGAGCCGGACGGGCTCGACGCCTACGCGCGCCTGGCGGAAGGAGGCCGGCTCCCCATCCGCGTGGAGGCGATGATCGCCGGCGAGCCTCCCCTCGTCGCCCTGGAGGCGGAGCTGGCGCGCTGGCAAGGCCGGCGCGAGCTCGGGCGGCTCTCGGTCCGGGCCGTGAAGCTCTATGCCGACGGCGCCCTCGGGAGCCGGGGCGCGGCCCTCCTCGAGCCGTACGCCGACGAGCCGGGGAACACCGGCCTCTTTCTCACGCCGCCCGAGGAGCTGCGCCGGAAGCTCGCCTTGGTGGTGGCGGCCGGGTTCCAGCCGGCCGTCCACGCCATCGGCGACGCCGCCTGCCGCGAGGTCCTGCGCGCCTTCGTCGAGGCCGGCCCGGCGGCCCGGGCGCTCCGCCCACGGGTGGAGCACCTGCAGCTCCTCGACCCGTCCGATCGCTCGCTCCTCGCCTCCGCCCGAGCGATCGCCTCCATGCAGCCGGTCCACGCCACCAGCGACGGCCCCTGGTTGCCCGCGCGGCTCGGGGAGGGGCGCGCTCGGCTCCGCGGGGCCTACGCCTGGCGAAGCGCCGCGGCGGCGGGCGGGGTGCTGGCCTTCGGCTCCGACTTCCCCATCGAGGAGCCCGATCCGCGGGCCGGCCTCCACGCCGCCGAGACCCGGCGGTCGTCCGACGGGACCTGCTTCCTCCCGGAGGAGGCCCTCTCGAGGGTGGAGGCGCTGCGGGCGTTCACCGCCGGGGCGGCCTTCGCCGCGCACGCCGAGGGGCGGCGAGGGGTGCTCCGCGAGGGGCTCGACGCGGATCTCACGCTCTTCGCCGAGGATGTCCTCGCGGTGCCGGCCGAGGCGCTCCTCCGGCTCACCGTCACCCACACCATCGTGGGCGGCGTGGTGGTGTTCGAGCGGGTGGGCGGGACCGGCTAGAGGAGCGTCGCGAACCCGACCACCAGCCGGCCGGCGGTGACCTTCCCGCCGCCCACGACCACGAGGTCGTTCAGCGCGCGGCCCGACTCGGCGCGGGTCTTCCAGGCGTGGGCGGGGTTGAGGTGGAGGCGGGCCACGCCGCGCTCGGTACGGTGGACGACGAGGGCGGTGCCCTCCGGCGAGACCGACTCGACCACGCCCACGTGCTCGGCCGGGCCGCCGGGCCGGTCGGCGAGAAAGACCAGGTCGCCGGCCGCGGGGTGGGCGCGCCGGAAGGCGCCGCGGGCCCGGGCCAGCTCGAGGATGGAGGCGGGGCGATCGGCGCCGGCCGGCAGGGGGGCGCCACCCTTCGAGAGGGCGGCCCGTGCCACGGCGGCGCAGCCGTCGCCGTAGCGGACCCCGTCCAGCACCACCTCGCGCGAGCCGACCAGGGAGTCGGCCGCCTCGACCGCGCGGTGGACCGCCTGGTCGTGCGGGACGGCCCGCGCCTGGACCGAGCGCCGGGCGGAGGCGGAACCGGGAGCCGGGCCGGCATCCGGGTTGCGGATGCCGGCCCGGTCCTGGGCGGGCGGGGGCAGGGGCTTGCCGCGGGCCGCGTGCCCCGCTCCGGCGCAGCCCGCCGCGAGGAGGGCCAGCGCGAGGAGCAGCGTGCGCGGCGGCGACATCGGTGTGGGATGGTACGCGGCGCCGGAGGGCCGTCCATTTTTCTTCCGGTGGACATCGCCCGTGCGTGCGCGGAGGGACTGGAGGGGCGGGAGCGGCGTCAGGGGCGCGGGCGATGCTGGAGAGTGGCTCTTCGACCCGGGCGATGTCGCCTGATGGCCTCCGCCTCCGGCACCTGAACGCATGTCACGACATTATCAGCTCAAGCCCGCCGCCATCCCGGCCCGCGCCCTGAACTACCAGGGGCTCCTGAACGACCAGCAGATCGCCGTGGTCGAGGCCGGCGACGGGCCGATCCTGGTGATCGCCGGGGCGGGCTCGGGGAAGACCCGGACCCTCACCTGGCGGGTGGCGCGGCTGCTCGCCGACGGCGTCCAGCCCGAGGCGATCCTCCTCCTCACCTTCACCAACAAGGCCGCCCGGGAGATGCTGCGCCGGGTGGAGGAGGTCTGCCGGGTCGACACCCGCCGGATCTCCGGCGGCACCTTCCATCACGTGGCGCACGAGCTCCTGCGGGAGCACGGTGGGACGCTCGGTTACCAGCGGGGCTACTCGATCCTCGACCGCGAGGACTCGCGGGACGTGATGTCCGCCGCCATCGCCGACTGCGGGCTGGCGGTGGGGGCGCGCCGCTTCCCCAAGGCGGACGTCCTCATCGACCTGGTCTCCATGGCGGTGAACACCCAGACTCCGCTCGCCGAGGTGGTGGCGGGGCGGCGCCCCCAGTTCGTGCCGCTGACCGACGAGCTCCTCCGGGTGGCGCGGCGCTACGCCGAGCGCAAGCACGCGCTCAACGCGATGGACTTCGACGACCTGCTCCTCAACTGGAAGGTCCTGCTCGCCGAGCGCGACGAGGTCCGGCGGGCGCTCGCCGACCGCTTCCGGCACGTGCTGGTGGACGAGTACCAGGATACCAACCGGCTCCAGGGGGACGTGGTCGACCTCCTCGCCGCCGATCACCGGAACCTGTGCGTGGTGGGCGACGACGCGCAGAGCATCTACTCGTTCCGGGGGGCGCACTTCGCCAACATCCTCGAGTTCGAGCGGCGCTACCCGGACGCGCGCCGCTTCGACCTGACCGTCAACTACCGCTCCACCCCGCAGATCCTGGCGCTCGCCAACGCCTCGATCGCCGCCAACGTCCGGCAGTTCGAGAAGGAGCTGTCGTCGGTGCGCCGCGACGGGAGCCTGCCCGGCGTGGTCCCCTGCCGCGAGGTGCAGCAGCAGGCGGCCTTCGTCGCCCAGCGGGTGCTGGAGCTGCGCGACGAGGGGATCCCGCTCCCGGAGATCGCCGTCCTCTACCGCGCCCACCACCACTCGATGGAGATCCAGTTCGAGCTGGCCCGGCGCGGGATCCCCTTCGTGGTGCGGAGCGGGGTGCGCTTCTTCGAGGCGGCGCACGTGAAGGACGTGCTCGCCCACCTCCGGTTCGCGCGGAACCCGGGCGACGAGCTGGCCCTGAAGCGCTGCCTCAAGATCACCCCCGGGGTGGGCACCGCCACGGCCGAGGCCGTCTGGAACGCCTTCTCCCTCCGCCGGAGCAGGGGGCAGGGGGCGGTGGAGGAGCTGCTCGCGCCCGAGGTGGCCTCGCAGGTGCCGGGGAAGGGGCGGCCCGGGTACGTCCGGCTCGCCCAGCTCCTCCGCGCCCTCTCCCGTCCGCCCACCCGCGACCTCCCCGGGGAGGCGATCGAGAAGGTCCTGGACGAGGGGTACGAGGAGTACCTCCGGGCCGAGTTCCTGAACGCCGACGCCCGGGTCGAGGACGTGCAGCAGCTCGCCCAGTACGCCCGCGGCTACGAGGACACCGAGGCGTTCCTGGCCGAGATCGCCCTCCTCACCGAGCTCTCCGCCGAGACGGTGTCGGAGGGGAACGAGCCCGACGAGAAGATGGTCCTCTCCTCCGTCCACCAGGCGAAGGGGCTCGAGTGGCGAGCGGTCTTCGTGGTCTGGCTGGCGGACGGCCGCTTCCCCTCCGCCCAGGCGCTCAAGGACCTCGAGGGGGAGGAGGAGGAGCGGCGCCTCTTCTACGTCGCCTGCACCCGGGCCAAGGACGAGCTCTACCTCACCTACCCCGTGGTCACCGCCCCGCGCGACCGCGAGCGGGTGGTGATGAAGGCCTCCCGCTTCCTCGAGGAGCTGCCCGCCGAGCCGGAGCTGTTCGAGCGCTGGCAGCTCGACGAGCCGGCGGCCGGGCCGGCCCTGGCCCCGGCGGAGGCCCGGCCGGCGCTCCCCCGGGACCCGCGGGTCGTCCCGGTCCTGTTCGGCGATCCGGGCGGCCCGGACGACCCCGGGGGCGGCGGAGACGAGGTCCCGTTCTGAGGAGCGGGGCCCGATCCGTGCTAGAGATCGGGGCCACATGGCCGGCCGCCGCGAACAGCCCCCCATCCTCGGCATCGACCTCGGGACCACCAACGCCTGCGTCGCCCACGTGCGCAGCCGCCTGCCGCGCGTGGTGCCCACCGACCGCGGGAGCCTGATCCTCCCCACGGTGGTGGCGCTGGGCGAGAAGGGCGACATGCTGGTGGGCGGGGTGGCGAAGGACCAGCTGGTCGTCAACCCGAAGAACACCATCTACGGCGCCAAGCGGCTCATCGGCCGGAAGTGGAGCTCGAAGGTCGTCCAGGAGCTCCGCAACTACTACTCCTACGACATCGTCGAGGGGCCCGACGGCGAGGCGGCGGTCCTGCTGGGCGGGCAGGTCTACACCCTCCCGCAGGTCTCGGCGATGGTGCTCGCCCACATCAAGAAGATCGCCGAGGCCTTCCTGGAGAAGCGGATCGAGGCGGCCATCATCTCGGTGCCCGCCTACTACTCCGACGCCCAGCGCCAGGCGGTGCGCGAGGCGGGGAAGCTGGCCGGCTTCGAGGTGAAGCGGATCGTCAACGAGCCCACCGCGGCCGCGCTCGCCTACGGGTTCTCGCGCGGGCTCGACCAGAAGGTCCTGGTCTACGACCTGGGCGGCGGCACCTTCGACGTCTCGGTGCTCCAGCTCTCCGGGAACGTCTTCGAGGTGCTGGCCACCGGGGGCGACACCTTCCTCGGCGGGGTGGACTTCGACAACCGGATCATCGACTACGTGCTCGAGGACTTCTGGCGGCAGCACAAGATCGACCTGGCCTCGAGCCCCATCGCCATGCAGCGGGTGAAGAAGGGGGCGGAGGCGGCCAAGATCGACCTCTCCCTCATCCCCAACGTGGTGATCGACCTCCCCTTCATCGAGGAGCGCCGGGGGCGCCCGCTCGACGTCCGGATGCCGCTCTCCCGCCAGCAGCTCAACGAGCTGACCATGGACCTGGTGGAGCGGACCTTCGAGATCTGCGATCAGGTCCTGGCGGAGAAGAAGATCCGGCCCGCCGACATCGACGAGATCATCCTGGTGGGCGGCCAGAGCCGCATGCCGCTCGTCCAGCAGAAGATCCAGGAGCACTTCGGGAAGCCGCCGCGCAAGGGGGTCCACCCGGACGAGTGCGTGGCGCTCGGGGCCGCCCTCCTCGGCGACTCGCTCGACCAGATCGACTCGGTGACCCTGGTGGACGTGCTCTCCATGCCCATCGGGATCGCCGGCCCGAACGACAAGTTCCGAAAGATCCTGGAGAAGAACCTCACCATCCCCTCCACCAAGAGCTTCCGCCTGCCGCCGCCGCGCGAGCCCGGCCAGCCCATCGAGATCGACATCTACCAGGGCGACTCGGACCTGATCGTCGACGACGAGTTCCTCGGCTCGATCCGGCTCCCCGCCGCGGCCACCGGCCGGCGGATCGACTTCCGGCTCGACGAGGAGTGCCTGCTCAAGGTGAGCTTCGACGATCCGGCGAAGGGGATGACGGAGGTGGAGCTCGCCACCCGCGACACGCCTGAGAGCCTCAAGCGGGCGCTGGCCGAGGAGGCCCGCAAGCGCCAGGACGCGGGCGCCGGGGCGCCGCCGTCTGCGGGGGGCGAGGAGAAGCGGGGCGGTCTCTTCGGGTGGCTGAAGCGGGGGTAGG